>Ga0210390_10001687_pt1 | contig 20608 bp, 17 predicted proteins | sample IncBWH11OmetaG_FD_161050 | JGI IMG/M metagenome (GOLD analysis project Ga0210390, IMG submission 161050) | Forest soil microbial communities from Barre Woods Harvard Forest LTER site, Petersham, Massachusetts, United States - Inc-BW-H-11-O ... | reverse complement strand
TCGACCATGGCATCGGCACCTGCGGCAAGGACGGCCAGGGGGTGCCGGTCGGCGTCGGCCAGCCGACCTTGCGGATGGACGGGCTGACCGTCGGCGGCACCAGCGCCTGACATCGGCCGCCCGGCGCGGCATCGAGGGGGGACTATGCGGCTATACGGCCGCGGGCGGGGGCTGGCGCTCGCTGCCATGATCGCGGCGGCTGCACCTGCGGGCGGCGCCATGGCCTGCACCGACATCGGACAGGCGCCGACGTCGCGTTGGTCGCTCGCGACCGAAAACGGTGTCTCGTGGCTGGTGACGCCTTGCGGCCAGCGTTTTTTGAGCTTTGGCGTCAATGCCCTCGACGGCGGCTACCCGTACCGCTGGAAGGCCGGCAAGACCTACTACAGCTGGACCGCCTTCGCGCCGAGCGAGGCGGCCTGGGTCGAGGCGACGCGCCGCCGCCTCGCCATCTGGGGCTTCAACAGCGCCGGGGGGTGGGCGCTCCCGCCGCAGGAGCTGCACCTGCCGACGATCGTCAACCTCGAGCTCGGCCGCCGCGCGCGCTTTCACTGGTTCGACCCGTTCGCGCCCGAGACCGCGGCACGAATGACGGCACTCGCCCGCGAGCTGGTGGCGCCCTACCGCGGCAGCCCCTATCGGATCGGCTATTTCTCCGACAACGAGGTCGGCTGGTGGGCCGGCGCGCTCTTTGTCTTCTATTCGATGAAGCCGGCGGATTCGGCGACCAAAGAGCGCTGGGTCGAAACCTTGCGCCACCACTATGACAATGACTGGGCGCGCTTCACCGCCGATTTTGCGCCGCCGCCCGGTGTCGGTTCGTGGGCCGGCCTGCTCGCCGCGACCCGGATGACGCGGATGCGCCCGGGCGGCGCCGGCATCCATGTCGTGCGCGAGTGGTGCGGCATCGTCGCCCGGCATTATTACGCGCTCGCCTCGCGCGCGATCCATGCCGCCGACCCCGACGCCCTCTATTTCGGCGACCGCCTGCCGATCTACTACGACCCGGCCGCGGTTCGGGCGATGGCGCCCTATGTCGACGCGATCGCCACCAACTACAATGTCGACGCGAGCGACGGCTGGGTCGCGGACTATTACTTCGACGGGCTGCGGAAACTGTCGGGCGGCAAGCCGGTGCTGGTCTCCGAGTGGTTTTTCGCGGCGCGCCACAACCGCACCGGCAACCTCAACAACGGCCATCTGATGACCGTCGACACCCAGGCCGAGCGGGCCGCGGGCGCGGCGGCCGCGACCGAGAACTTCGCCGCGATCCCCGAGCTTGTCGGCGCCCATTGGTTCCAATATTACGACCACCCGAAAGGCGGGCGCCCCGACGGCGAGGATTACGATTTCGGGCTAGTCGACATCAACGACGAGCCCTATCGGAGGCTGACCTCGGCGCTCGCAGCGGCCAACCGCCGCGCCTACGAGATCCACGGCGAAGCGACGGCGCCGTCGCCCCCCCTCGGCGAAGTTGTCGTCCCGCGCGCCGAGATCGCGCTGCGCAACCGGTCGCTCGCCGATTGGCCAAAGCCGGCAAGCCTGCTGCCGCGGCTGACTGCGTCGCCGGGGGCGGTCGAATTCGGCGAGGTTTATCTGTCGTGGAGCGAACGCGGTCTGCAACTGGCGACGATCGGCCAGGATTATTTCGACATCGACTTGCTCGCCTATGACGGGCCGTTCCCGCTGAGCGACGCCTACCGGGTCGAGCTCGGGGTTGATCTGGGCGACGGGCCGCGGCGCTTCACCTTGTTCTTTCTGCCGCCGCGCACCAAGGTCCACGACTACCCGGAGATGGCGGCCGAGCTGTGCGCCGGCGCCGCGGACCAGGCGATCGAGCACGGCTGCACCCCGGTCGCCGGCTCGGAGGCGGTCTATTTCGGCGCCGACCAGCCGCGCATCACCGCCGAGGCGTTGATCCCGTGGTCGGCGCTCGGTGGTGGGGAGCCCCCCTCCGCCGGCGCGTCCTTGCGCGTCGAAACCGCCGTCACCTCCTGGGACCGCGACCGCTGGATGTCGCTGTCGGGCCGCCCGCCGGCTGCGGCGATGGGCAATCCGGCCGGCTGGCGCGCGATGCGGCTCGGCTCCGGACCGCGGATGATCGAAAGCGCGCCAGCCCTGCCGTCGCGCGCGGCTCATGGCTGACGCTTCGGCCACGCCCGACTTGGCCTCGCCGGAGTGATGCGCGACGCAGGCAAAAGCTGCTGCTGAGGGGGTACGATGGCGACAAATTTTCCCGACGGCTTTTTGTGGGGCGCCTCGACCGCGGCCTATCAGATCGAGGGCGCGGTGCGGGAGGACGGGCGCGGCCCGTCGATTTGGGACATTTTTTGCCACCTACCCGGTAAAATCGCCAACGGCGACACCGCAGACGTCGCCTGCGACCATTACCACCGCTGGCCGCAGGACGCGGCGCTGATGCGCGAGCTCGGGCTCGGCGCCTACCGCTTTTCGACCGCCTGGCCGCGCATCCTGCCCGAGGGCCGCGGCGAGATGAACCTCAAGGGCCTCGAATTCTATGACCGCCTCGTCGACGGCATTCTCGAAGCCGGTGTGGAGCCTTGGGTGTGCCTCTACCATTGGGATTTGCCGCAGGCGCTCGAATACCGCGGCGGGTGGCGCAACCGCGACACCGCGCATTGGTACGCCGAATACGCGCAGCTCACGGCGCGGCGGCTCGGCGACCGGGTCAAGCATTGGGCGACGTTCAACGAGCCCAACTGCGCCTGCGTCAAGGGCTACGGCGACGGCGAGCATGCGCCGGGCGTTCGCGGCCGGGCGAGCGCGCTCGCCGCGATCCATGTCATGAACTTGGCGCACGGGCTCGGCATCGGGGCGATGCGCGCGGAGCGCGCCGACCTGCTGCTCGGCAACATCTACAACTTCCACCCCTACGAGCCGGCGGACGACCGCGAGGAAGACGAGATCGCCTGCCAGATGCTGGACGCGCTGTGGAACCGTTCGTTTCCCGACCCGCAGATGCTCGGGCATTACCCGGAGCCGTTTGCCGCCGAGATGGTCGAGCCGCTGGTGCAGCCGGGCGACTTCGAGATCATCAAGCAGAAGCTCGATTACTTTGCCTTCAACCACTACACCCGTTCGCGGGTGCGGCGCGACCCCGCCCACCCGTTCGAGGTCGGGACCCTGCCGCCGCCGTCGGGCGCGCTTGTCACCGACATGGGCTGGGAGATCGCACCCGACGCCTTTCGCGCGGTCATGATCGAGGCGAAGGAGCGCTACAGCGGCGACCTGCCGATCTACATCCTCGAAAACGGTGCGGCTTTTCCCGACCAGGTCGAGGCCGACGGCCATATCCGCGACGAGCGGCGCATCGGCTATCTGCGCGGCTATCTCGGCGCGGTGCAGGACGCGATCGCGGCCGGCGTTCCGGTGCGCGGCTATTTCGTCTGGTCATTGCTCGACAATTTCGAATGGGCGCTGGGCTTCAGCAAGCGCTTCGGCCTCGTCCACGTCGACTACGAAACCCAGGAGCGCCGCCCCAAGGACTCGTTCCAATTCTACGCCGAGCTCGCCAACGGCGCCGCGCTCGACCGGGATTAGCGGACTGACTAACCGGCTTCAGTAGGTTGTGGTGGTGCGCCTCAGGATATTTTGCACACTTACCCGTCGGCTCCCCCGAAAGACCTCGAAAAGAATCCGATATGCGCCGACACGGCGCCGGTAGCCGGTCGGTTGCGCGCGGAGTTGCACAACGTCACCGGCGAATGGGTCTGTCTGCATTTCCTGAAGCGCTCGTATCAGACGACCACGATCTCTAGTGGGAAATCGCTCAAGATTTCTCGCCGCGCCGCGTGCGACGGTTACTGTCCAACTCATCAAGCAGGTCTTCTAGCGGTACGTATTCTCCGCGTGCTGTTTCCGCTCGCCCCTGTTCCAGCGCTTCCAACTCATCCGGTTCCGGGTCGACAACGAGGATTTGCTGCTCCGAGGCACCGGCGGCATAGCAGCGGAACGCTTCGCGCAACAATTCGGAACGGCTTCTGTGCTGGCGGTGACTCAGGCGATCGAGTTCTTCAATCATGTCCAGCGGTAGAGAGATTGAAAGAGATTTGACGCTTCGGCCAGTCATCAGCTCGCCCTAGAATAACTTCGATCACATTGCACCGTCTTCCCGCGAAAGCGGGAACCCAGAAGCAAGCGACGTATGGCTGCCCTGGACCCCCTTTGCGCGACGCGCAGGCGGGGGCGACGAGTTGATTGTCCGATTTGATCGGGTCATGCACCTAATACGCGTAGTCGGTGAAGACCGGGTCGATGTCGCCGTGCCAGCGGGTGCGGAAGTCTTCGAGCAATTCCTCGGCCGGGGTGCGGCCGGAGCCGGCGATCGCGAACAAGGGGTCGAGAAAATGGGTCTCGTCCTCACCAAAGGTGCTGCGGCGGGCGCGGCGGTGCAGCCCTTCGCGGGCGATGTCGAGCATTTCGAGCGCGACGTCGCGCAAGGTGCGGCTGCGCAACGGCGTCGCGAGCCCAAGCCGCGGCACGTCGCGACGCATCGCCTCGCGCTCCTCCGCGGTCCAGTCGGCGACCAGGTCATAGGCGGCGTCGAGCGCGGCGCCGTCGTATAGGATCCCGACCCACAAGGCCGGCAGCGCGCACAATTGCCGCCACGGCCCGCCGTCGGCACCGCGCATTTCGAGAAACGTCTTCAGCCGCACCTCGGGAAAGGCCGTCGTCAGATGGTCGGTCCAGTCGCCGAGGCGCGGGATTTCGCCCGGCAGAACCGGCAACTTTGCGGCCAGGAAGTCGCGGAACGACAGCCCGCTCGCGTCGATGTAACGACCGTCGCGGTAGACAAAGTACATCGGCACGTCGAGCATCCAGTCGACATAGCGCTCGAACCCGAAACCCGGCTCGAAGACGAACGGCAACGTGCCGCAGCGGTCGGGGTCGGTGTCGGTCCACACCAGGCTGCGCTGGCTCAACAGCCCCGACGGCCTGCCCTCGACAAACGGCGAGTTGGCGAAGAGCGCCACCGCGACCGGCTGCAACGCCAGGCTCACCCGGAATTTTTTGACCATGTCGGCTTCGGACTGGTAGTCGAGGTTGGTCTGCACGGTGCAGGTGCGCAGCATCATGTCGAGGCCGAGCCGGCCTTTTTTCGGCATGTAGTCGCGCATGATGCGGTAGCGCGCCTTGGGCATCCACGAGATGTCCTCGCGCCGCCATTTCGGGTCGAAGCCGAGCCCGATCATGCCGAGCCCGAGCTCGTCGCAGACCTCGCGCACCTGGCGCAGGTGTTCGTGCACCTCGTCGCAGGTCTGGTGCACGGTTTCGAGCGGCGCTCCGCTCAATTCGAACTGGCCACCGGGCTCGAGGGTGATCGAACATCGCGCGTCGTTGGACAAGGCGATCGTGTTGCCGTTCTCGACGACCGGCTTCCAGCCGAAACGCGTCATGCCGCGCAGCAATGCCGCGATGCCGTCCGGCCCCTCATAGGGCACGCGCCGCAGGTCGGAGCGGCGGAAAACGAATTTCTCGTGCTCGGTCCCGATGCGCCACTCCGCGGGCGGCTTTGACCCGGCGTCCAAATATTCGACCAGCTGCCGCTTGTCGGCGATCGGTTCTCCGGGCGTGCTCGGCGTGGTCGTCATGCTCGGCGGGGCTCCAACGTTCGGCGGTGCGAAAAGAGTGGCGGGCCCGATGGCATGGCCCGGCGGCGGGTCTCAACGAGACCGGGTGCGCCGCCAGTCGCCGGCGACCGCTTGAACCACCGACACGGCCGCGAGCGCCGCGGTGTCGGCGCGCAGCACCCTCGGCCCGAGCCCGACCCGCATAACAAAAGAGAGTTTACCCAGAGAATCAAGCTCCGTCTCGGCGAACCCGCCTTCGGGGCCGATGAGCAGCGCCACCGGCCCAGGCATGAGCCGCGCCGCGGCCTCGGCGATCGGCTCGCCGGCGCCGGTCTCGTCGCAGACCATCAGGTGCCGCCCGGCCGGCCATTCGGCGAGGACTGCGTCGAGCGTCCGCGGCGGGCGGAGCTCCGGCACCGACAGCCGCTCCGACTGCTCGGCCGCGGCAATCGCGTGGGCGTGCAGCCGGTCGAGGTTGAGGCGCTCGCTCTGGGTGTGCCGGGTCCACACCGGCAGCAACGCCGCGACACCAAGCTCGGTTGCCTTCTCGACGAGCCAGTCGAGCCGGGCGCGCTTGATTGGTGCGAACACCAGCCACAGATCGCCCTCGGCCTCGGCCGGCCGCAGGCGGCGCTCGACGGCGAGCGACATCCCGATGCGCCCGGTATCCGCGACCCGACATCGCCACTCGCCGTCCATCGCGTTGAACGCCGCGACCGGCGCACCGGCCGTGAGCCGCAGCACCGTGCGCAAGCGATGCGCCTGGGCGGGTGCCAGCTCGACGCGCCCACCCGCGACCAGCGCCTCCGTCAGGTAAAGCCGTGCCGCCGGTCGGCTGCTCTCGCCGCGTTCTTTCACCGGCCAGCCGCCCGCAGCAGCGATCGGGTATCCAGCAGCAGCTTCACAACCCGCCGGCAAGCCGCTCGATCTCGGCGCCCCCCATCCAGTCGAAATCATCGGGCGCCGCGATCTCTCCGGCCATGAACCCGAGCCGGCGCACCTGGCCCGGCATTGGGGTGTCGAATGGCACCACCTTGACGAGCGGCTTGCCGGCTTTGGCGATGATGAAGGGCTCGCCCTTGGCGGCGCGATCGAGCAGCCGCGAAAGATGGGTTTCGGCCTCTCGTATGTCGACAATCAGCATCGCCACCAATCCAGGCTAAGCTCGCTCGGTGTAGTTTCAGCCCGGCAGCATGGCAAAAGGCAGTCCGCTGCCGTGGTGATCGAGAAGTTCGAGCGATTTGATTACGGCAACTTCTCTCTCACCATACCGGCCCACGGGTCCGGCCCTCCCGGCCCGAGGACACGCTCCGGCCCCCGGCTTTCGAACGTGTGAAGAAATCGGATAACCTGAGAACTCGTCATTCCGGGATGCCCCTTGGCAGGCCCGGAACCTATGAAAACGGCGCCTTGCCGGTATTTCCCCAGGCCGTTTGCTTGGGTTCCGGGCTCGCGGGCGCGCCCCGGAATGACGGCAGTTGACATTTCTTCACACGCTCCTTCGTCGGGACGGCCATGCTGGAGATATTTAGAACTTCTCGATCGGGACGCCTAGAACGCGGCGCAGGAGTCGCGGGTGATGACGCCGACCGACTGCTGGTGAAACCGCGTCTTGTAAGCGTCGATGACCGCCGACAGCCGTCGCGCGAGATCGGGTGTCCGCTTTGCCGCGACGAGCAGGATTTTGGTCGGGTCGCGCGCGATATGCCCGGTTCGCGGGTTGCGCCATTGCCCGTCCCCGTCAAACACGGTGAAGCCGTCGGGGAAGTTCGGCGTAACGATCTGCGCCGCAAATTCGGCCCATTCGGCATCGCTCAGCTGCCCGTGGCCCCTTATGCGACGGCCGAAGAACAGCTCGGCGACGAGCGTCCGCTGCTCTCCCGGCAGGAAACAGGCGTAGGGGGTGGCCTGCGAGGCGGCAGGTGTCGCCGGCGCGGGCGGTGTGGCGCAGCCCGAAAGCACCGCGAGCGACAGGGCGACCGCCCCTCGGCAATGCCGGACTCGCCGCAACGAAAGCGCTTCGGCGCTCCGCGCCTCGCAATGACAACTCCTCTTGTCATTGCGAACGAAGTGAAGCAATCCCGCGCGACGCTACTCCGCGGCCTCCCTGACGGCGACCGGCTCGACCTTGGCGGCGCAGAACTTGAATTCGGGGATTTTGCCGACCGGGTCGAGCTGCGGGTTGGTCAGGATGTTGGCGGCGGCCTCGGCATAGCAGAACGGGACGAACACCTGACCCAGCGCCACGGCGCTGTCGGCGCGCGCCTTCAATTCGATCATCCCGCGCCGCGTCGTGACGCGCACCGGCTCGCCGGCCGCGATGCCGAGCCGGCGCAATTCGGCGGGGGCGAGGGACGCCACCGCCTCGGGCTCGATCTCGTCGAGGACGCTCGCGCGCCGGGTCATTGCCCCGGTGTGCCAATGCTCGAGCTGGCGGCCGGTGGTCAATACCATCGGGTAGTCGGCGTCGGGCTCCTCGGCCGGCGGGATGATCGCCGCCGGCACCAGCTTGGCGCGGCCCGAGGCGGTCGGGAACCCCTCGCCAAAGACAATCTCGTTGCCGGGCTTGTCCGGCGCATCGCACGGGTAGGTCACCGAGCCCTCGCGCTCGAGCCGCTCCCAGGTGATGTTGTCGAGAGACGGCATCGCCAGCTTCATCTCGGCGAACACGTCGCGCGGGTGCGTGTACGACCAGTCGAGCCCGATGCGCCGGGCAATCTCCTGGATGATCCACAGATCCGCGCGCGCCTTTCCCGGCATCGGCAAGGCGCGCCGCCCGAGCTGCACCTGGCGGTTGGTGTTGGAGACGGTGCCGTCCTTTTCCGGCCAGGCGGAGGCCGGCAATACGACATCGGCGTATTTGGCGGTCTCGGTCAGGAAAATGTCCTGGACCACGAGGTGTTCCAAATGGGCGAGTGCCGCGCGGGCATGCTGCACGTCGGGGTCCGACATCGCCGGGTTTTCGCCCATGATGTACATGCCCGTGATCTCGTCGCGATGCACCGCGTCCATGATCTCGACGACGGTCAGCCCGGGCTTGTCGTCTAGCGAGGTCTGCCACAACCCCTCGAATTTCGCGCGGACATCGGGGTTCGCGACCGACTGGTAATCGGGGTAGACCATCGGGATCAGCCCGGCGTCCGACGCGCCCTGGACGTTGTTCTGGCCGCGCAACGGGTGCAGCCCGGTGCCCGGGCGGCCGACCTGGCCGGTGATCATCGCGAGTGCGATCAGGCAGCGCGCGTTGTCGGTGCCGTGGGTGTGCTGCGAGATGCCCATGCCCCAAAAGATGATCGCGCGCTCGGCGCGGGCATAGGTGCGCGCGACATGGCGCAACGTCGCGGCGTCGACGCCGCAGATCGGGGCCATCTTTTCCGGCGAATAGTCGCGGATGTGCTCGCGCAGCTTTTCGTAGTCCTCGGTGTGCGCCTGGATGTACTGCCGGTCGGTCAGCCCCTCCTCGATGATCGTGTGGAGGAACGCGTTCAGCATCGCCACGTCGCGGCTGGGGGTGAAGCGCAAGGTGAGGGTCGCGTGGCGCGTCAAAGTGTGGCCGCGCGGGTCCATGACAAAGACCTGGGCGCCGCGCTTCGCCGCCTGCTTGAAGAAGGTGGCGGCGACCGGGTGGTTCTCGGTCGGCCGCGCGCCGATCACGATGATCACGTCGGCGTCGCCCGCCGCGGTGAAGGGCGCGGTCACGGCCCCCGAGCCGATCCCCTCCATCAGCGCCGCGACCGAGGAGGCGTGGCACAGCCGCGTGCAGTGGTCGACGTTATTGCTGCCAAATCCGGTGCGCACGAGCTTTTGGAACAGGTAGGCCTCCTCGTTGGAGCCCTTGGCCGAGCCGAAGCCGGCGAGCGCGCGCTTGCCCCCGGCCTGCGCCGGCGCAGGCTTGCGGTCGCGGATGCGTTTGAGGCCGGCGGCGGCGCGGTCGAGCGCCTCCTCCCAGCTCGCCTTCCTAAAATGCGTGTATGGGTTGGCCGGGTCGATGTCGGTGTCGTCCTTCGAAATGCCGTCCTTGCGGATCAAGGGCTCGGTCAGCCGGTCCGAGTGGTGGGCATAGTCGAACCCGAACCGGCCCTTGACGCACAGCCGGTTGTGGTTCGCTGGCCCGTCCCGGCCGTCGACCGCGACGATGTGATCGTCCCTGATCTTGTAGGTCAGCTGGCAGCCGACGCCGCAATAGGGGCACACGCTGTCGACCTCGCGGTCGGGGGCGTTGGCGTAGACGCCGTTCGCGTCGACCAGGGTCGCCGGCATCAACGCCCCGGTCGGGCAGGCCTGCACGCATTCGCCGCACGCGACACAGGTGCTGTTGCCCATCGGGTCGTCGAAATCGAAGACGATCTTTTCGTGGTAGCCGCGCGCCGCCATGCCGATCACGTCGTTGACCTGGACCTCGCGGCAGGCGCGCACGCACAGATTGCACTGGATGCAGGCGTCGAGCTGCACCGCCATCGCCGGATGGCTGCGGTCGGGTGCCGGCGCGTCGTGGCGCGGGAACCGGCTGTCGCTGATCTCGAGCCGGTCGGCCCATTGCCAGAACGGCGAGTTCGGGTCGTGCGCCGCCGCCCGCGCCGGCTGGTCGCCGACCAATAGCTCGAACACCATTTTTCGCGAAAACCGGGCGCGCTCGCTCGCCGTCTGCACCTTCATCCCCGGTGTCGGGCGGCGCACGCACGACGCGGCGAGCACCCGCTCGCCCTCGATCTCGACCATGCAGGCGCGGCAATTGCCGTCGGCGCGGTAGCCGGGCTTGGGCAGCCAGCACAGATGCGGGATCTCGACGCCCTGGCGCTCGGCGACCTGCCAGATCGTCTCGCCCGGCTCGGCCTCGACCTCGGCGCCGTCAAGAAAAAAGCGGATCGGATCGGTCATTGGCCGTTCTCCATATTTTTAGAGAACCACCCCGACGAAGGTCGGGGCCCATTTATCCGCTGCTCGATCGGCCGGACGATGGGTCCCGGCCTGCGCCGGGATGGTCGATTTTAGACGGCATCGTCCGGACATAAGTCTACTTGGCCTAAATGCGATGCAGCTTTTGGATGAAGTCGTTGACTTCAGGCTGGGTCCAGGTGTCGCCCTGATGCCAGAAGTCCAACAGGGCATCTTTGTTGCGCGATACCCATTCGATCACTTGTGGCGACATCCGTCCCATCGTGCGAGCCGGCAGGCTGTTGGCAACGACCGCCGCCGGTTCAGAAATCGACACCGAAAAGCTCGGTTGGCTGCGGCCTGGCTGGGTGAAATACTTCACACGCGGCCCGTGCTGGCCCATCGCAGTCGAGATGAAGATCGTCCCGGGCACGCCCGTCTGCGCGCTCGTCAGATTGGCCATCTCGACCATTTCCTCACATGCGAGTTCTTTCTCTAACGAGGCGTCCGCCGGGATATGCACAATCCTTGCCTCAGTCACGCTAGATCCGCGCGGAAGTGCTTCAAGACCTGCGTGACCGGGTTCATCGCCGCTTGGCCCAAGCCGCAGATCGAGGCGTCGGCCATGACCCGGGTCAATTCCGCCAACAACGCCTCGTCCCAATGCGGCGCGGTCATCAGCTTGACCGCTTTTTCGGTGCCGGCGCGGCACGGCGTGCACTGGCCGCAGCTCTCGTCCTCGAAAAACCGCAACAGGTTGAGCGCCACCGCCCGCATGTCGTCCTGGTCGGACAAAACGACAACCGCCCCCGAGCCGGTGAAGCAGCCATATTGTTCGAGCGTGCCGAAATCGAGCGGCAGGTCGGCCAGGTCCGCCGGCAATATCCCGCCCGAGGCACCGCCCGGCAGATAGCCCTTGAAGGTGTGGCCCGGGGCCATGCCGCCGCACAATTCGTCGATCAGCTGGCGCGCGGTGATGCCGGCCGCGGCGAGCTTGACGCCGGGGTCGCGCACCCGCCCCGACACCGAAAACGTGCGCAGCCCCTTGCGCCCGTTGCGGCCCTGGCCGGTGAACCAGTCCGCCCCCTTTTCGACGATGTCGCGCACCCAATAGAGCGTCTCGATGTTGTTGCACAGGGTCGGGCGGCCAAAGAGCCCGACCTGCGCCGGAAACGGCGGGCGCTGGCGCGGCAGCCCGCGCTTGCCCTCGATCGATTCGAGCATCGCCGATTCCTCACCGCAGATATAGGCGCCCGCACCCCGGCGCATGTGGATATGGGCGTGCCGCGAGAGCCCGGCCTGCTCGACCGCGGCGATCTCGCTGTCGAGGATGGCGCGGCATTGCGGGTATTCGTCACGCAGATAGATGTAGATGTCGGCGGCCTCGACGACCCAGGCGGCGACCAGCATGCCCTCAAGAAACCGGTGCGGGTCGGTTTCGAGAAACCAGCGGTCCTTGAAGGTGCCGGGCTCGCCCTCGTCGCCGTTGACCGCCAAGAGCCGGGGCGTGGGCTCCTGGCATACCAGCCGCCATTTGCGCCCGGTCGGAAACCCCGCGCCGCCGAGCCCGCGCAGCCCTGAATGCTCGAGCGCCTCGATCAGCTGATCGCGGGTGCGCTCCCCGGCAAGGCAGGCTTGCAGCAGGCGATACCCGCCGGCGGCGCGATAGGCGTCGAGCCCGACATAGGCCGGGGTCGGCATGTGGGTCTCGCCGGCGGCAACCGCGGCGATGACCGACGCGGCGGTCGCGTGCTCGTGCAGCGCGTGGCCGATCGCCACGACCGGCGCCTTGTCGCAGCCGCCCATGCACGGTGCCCGCACGACCCGCACCTCGCCGCCGAGGCGGGTTTGCAACTGGTCGAGCAATGCCGGCGCGCCGGCAAGCTCGCAGCTGAGGCTGTCGCAGACCCGCACCGTCATCGGCGGCGGCGGTTTCTCGTCATCCATGACGATGTCGAAATGGGCGTAGAACGAGGCGACCTCGTAGACCTCGACGAGGGCGAGCCGCATCTCCTCGGCCAACGCCGCCAAGTGGCGCGCGTTGAGGCAGCCGAAATGGTCCTGCAGAAGATGCAGATGCTCGATTAAGAGGTCGCGGCGGCGCTCGCGCTCCCCGAGCAGCGCCTGCACCTCCTCCAGAGCGGCGGGGTCGACCTGCCGACCCTTCGGAACCTCGCGCCCCCGCCGCCGCCCCGCCCCGGGGTGAATGCGCCGGTCATGTCTTAGCGGCGGCGGCATCGGAGCGCTCCAAGCCCCTCTCCGCCCTCCAGGGGGGAGAGGGAGGGGCCCGCGCACAGCGCGGGAGGGTGAGGTGGGGGTTTGCTGCGGCGTCTGATCACCCCCACCTCACCCCGACCCTCTCCCCCCCAAGGGGCGGAGAGGGGGGATAAAGGCGGGGAGTTCAAGCAGATGCTACACATCACAACGGCTACACCGCCTTCTCCTCGCGCAGCGCGGCGATCTCGTCCTTGCCGTAGCCGAGCCAGCCGAGAACCTCGTCTGTGTGCTCGCCGAGCAAGGGCGAGCGCTTGACCTCGACCGGCGAGTCGGAAAGGTTGATCGGCGAGCCGACCTGGACGTAGCGGCCGCGGGTCGGGTGGTCGAGTTCGACCAGATAGCCGCGCTCGTAGAGCGACTTGTCCTCGTAGATGTCCTTCATCGACAGGATCGGCCCGCACGGCACGTCGACGTCGTTCAGCTCCTGCATGACCTCGAACTTGGTCTTGGTCATCGTCCACTTCTCGATAAGCGAGAAGCATTCGGGGATTTTGGGCAAACGCGCCTGCGGCGTCGCATATCCCGGGTCGTCGATCAGCTCCTCGCGGCCGCACAGCGTCATCAGCGGCGCCCAGCAGGTCGGCTGGATGATCACATAGACCCAGTCGTTCGGGCCGCCGGGAGCGCAGCGCAACGCCGCGCCGGGCTGGCCGCCGCCCGAGGCGTTGCCGGCGCGCGGCACCGCCTCGCCGAATTCCTTGTTCGGGTATTCCGCCAACGGCCCATGCGCGAGCCGCTGCTGGTCGCGCATCTTGACCCGGCAAAGGTTCAAGACCGCGTCGGTCATCGCCACCTCGACGCGCTGGCCTTTGCCGGTGCGCTCGCGCTGGAAGAGTGCCGCGAGGATGCCGGCGACCGTGTGCACGCCGGTGCCGCTGTCGCCGACCTGCGCGCCGGTCACGGTCGGCGGCCCGTCCTCCCAGCCGGTCGTGCTCGCCGACCCGCCCATGCATTGCGCGACATTCTCATAAGCCTTGCAGTCGGCATAGGGGCCGGGGCCGAACCCCTTGATCGAGGCGTAGATCACCCGCGGGTTCAATTCCTGAAAGCGTTCCCAGGTGAAGCCCTGGCGGTCGAGCACCCCCGGCCCGAAATTTTCGAGGATCACGTCGCAGCGCCTGACCAGATCCTCGATGATCTTGCGGCCGCCCGGCGCCTTCAGATTGACCGTGATGCTGCGCTTGTTCGAGTTCAGCATCGTGAAGTAGAGGCTGTCGGCGCCTTTCACGTCCTGCAACTGGCCGCGGGTGATGTCGCCGCGCCCGGGCATCTCGATCTTGATCACGTCCGCACCCATCCACGCAAGCAACTGGGTCGCGGTCGGCCCCGCCTGGACATGGCCGAAATCGAGGATGCGCACCCCTTCCAATGCCTTGCTCATCTCTGCTTCTCTCCAGCAAAAGGATTGCCGGCTCGGGATTGCTTCGCTGCGCTCGCGATGACCGAGAAAAGGCCGTCATTGCGAGGAGTTGAGCGACGAAGCAATCCCGACGTCATCGATGCACCGGCGTCAGGGTCATTTTCTAATCGTCCGGTCCATCGTTTCCGAAAAAATCTCAAGCGTCGTCTAGAAAATCGCCGTGCTCTTCGACGTGCGCCGCGAGCCCCAAGGTGTGCTCGCGCGCCAGCCGCTCGGCGAGATCGGGGTCGCGATGTTCGAGCGCCGCGATGATCCGCATATGGTCGGCGATCGAGCGCGCCGCGCGGTTGTCCTGATGGATCGTGATCTTGCGGATCGCGCGCATGTGGATGAACAGGTTTTCGGTCATCTCCCCGAGCAGCGCGCAGCCGCTCATCTTGATGACCGCCTGGTGAAAGGCGACGTTCGCGTCGGAGTACTCCTCCAGCCGCGCCCCGTTGCCGCCATCCTGGAAATCGTCCATCAGGCCGTGCAGCCGGGCGATGTCGGAGGCGGTGCCCCGCTCGGCGGCGAGCCGTGCCGCCATGCCTTCGAGCGCCGCCATGACCGTGACCATCTCGACGATCTCGCGCCTGGTCTTGCGCACGACATAGATGCCGCGGCGCGGCCGCGTCCGCACAAAGCCTTCCTGCTCCAACAGGGTCATCGCCTCGCGGATCGGGGTGCGGCTGACCCCTAGCCCCTCCGACAGCCGCCGCTCGTCGAGCCGGATCTCGTGGCGATGGGCGTAGATGTCCATCGCCGTGATCGCGCGCTTCAGCGCGGCATATGCCTCCTTGCGAAACGTGCTGCCGGTGTCGAGCCGTGGCATGTCGAGGCTCGCGCTTGGGCGCGTGGGGCTGAGGCGCGGACCGGGTTCGGGCATCCCCTAGGCATATGGTATACCAGGCCCCGGCGCAACCCGGTTTCGATCATCCCGAACACGGCGCCCCGACCACCAAAAAAACATCTCCGCGGTCGGGCGGAGCGGCGCCCAGGTCGCGATGGCGCGCTCTTTCATCCGGCGCGTCGAGCAGAGGAGGTGAAATAGGAGGCGCGGATCAAACCCGTTGCGCCCGCAATGCAGCCGACGGCAGGTTGCGCTGCCGCTTTCCCGCTCGACACGCCGTCCGGGCCTCAGCCGCCGGCGAGGTTCGGCGTCGGCTCCAGCGGCAGCCCCGGATGACCGGTCAGCCGCTCGCCTTCGGCCTGCATCTCGCGGCCCTTCTTCTTCACCGTCGGAAGAATGGAGGCGATTTTTTCGACATCCAGATCGGCCGCGACCCCCGGGTACCCGGCGCGCTCGATCATCGCTCCCAACTTGCGGTTCTCGAATTGCTCAAAGACCCAGCCGAGCGGGTCGTCGACCAATGTCTTGTCCCAGAAGATGCGATGGTTCTTGTTGCGCGGGCCGTAATGGTAGTGCGGGAATTGCCAGAAACAGTCGAACGCCAGGATCTCGGTCTCCTCGACGTACGATTTTCCCGGCGTGCCGCCGATGTCGGTCAAAACATGCACCGCGAGGCCGCCGTCGCCCCCCGCCTGCCGCCGCATCTCGAGTCCAAACCGAATGTTGCCGGCCTCGAAGATGTGAGTGCCGCGGTTGTGCTTGACCGTGTTCCGCTTGGCGGCGAACAGCGCCCGCGCGCTGGCTTCCACCTCGGGGAGGACGTCGCGAACCTCGGCGAGATCGGTTGCCGCGGCGATGTCTGGGTATCCGGCGCGCTTCAGCATCTTTGGGAGCTTCGTTTCCAAGATCCTGAGCGTCCAGCCGATCGGGTTCCCGTCGGCGATCGGGTCCATGCGGTAGAGCCGGGCGGCGCCGTTTAGCGTTGGCGGCAGGTCATCCGCCGCCATCGCCTCATCATTATCATTCGGCGGATTGGGGTTTTCCGGCCCGTAGACGTAGCTTTTTTCCTGGTCGAAACAGTTGAACCGCAACAGGGTCGTTTCCTTGCCGGCGACATCCGCCGCGACGGCGATCGCAACCCCCTGGTCGGCGTGGTCGTGGATGTTGCCGTCCCACAATTCGTGCTTGACGACGAACGTCAGTGGCCCTGCCGTGAACCTCGTTTTCTGCGCTGCCTCTGCCATGCCTCGATACTCCTTTTTTGAAGCTGGGTAAGGGTTTACAAAACCGATGCGATCATCGCACAAAATTGTGCCCGCCTACAAAGGCTGAACCTCGCTTGGTGGCGGACCAGCGGCCCGTTCGGCGCCGGCCCGTCACGCCAACCCTCTCAACTCGCGGCCGCGACTTTGTCCTGTGTCTTCGTGTTGAAGTCGCTGGCGTCGTGGCGCTCGTGCAGTTGGCTCGCAGGCTCGCCGGAAAGCCGGTTGACCATGCGCCCGCGCCGCACCGCCGGCCGCTCGAGCAGCATGTCGGCCCAGCGCTGGACATTCTTGTACTCGTGCACCGCGAGGAACTCGGTCGCCCCGTATTGGTCGAACTTCACCAGTCCGCCATACCACGGGAAGATGGCGATGTCGGCGATCGTGTAGTCGGGGCCGGCGACGTACTTGCTCTCGGCGAGCCGGCGGTCGAGCACGTCGAGCAGCCGCTTCGTCTCCATCGTGAACCGGTCGATCGCGTATTCGATCTTGACCGGCGCGTAGGCGTAAAAGTGGCCGAAGCCGCCGCCGACATAGGGCGTGCTGCCCATCTGCCAGAACAGCCACGACAGGCATTCGGCGCGCGCCGCGGCTTCGGTCGGCAGGAACTCGCCGAACTTCTCGGCCAGGTGCACGAGGATCGCGCCGGTCTCGAACACCCGGATCGGCGTCGGGCCGCTGCGGTCCAGCAGCGCCGGGATCTTGGAATTGGGGTTGATCGCGACAAACCCGCTGCCGAACTGGTCGCCGTCGCCGATCTTGATCAGCCACGCGTCGTAGTCCGCACCCTTGTGGCCGCGGGCCAGGAGCTCCTCGAGCATGATCGTGACCTTGACGCCGTTCGGCGTACCGAGCGAGTAGAGCTGCAACGGGTGGCGGCCGACCGGCAGCTCCTTCTCGTGCGTGGCGCCGGCGATCGGGCGGTTGATGTTGGCGAACCGGCCGCCGCTCGGCTTGCTGATCCAGACCTTGGGCGGCGCGTAATCGGATGTGTCGGTCATTCCTGAACCTCCAGCGGTTTCAACGAGGGTGCGCGCAGACAAGCGCAATCGGCTCATCGTACACGATAAGTCGGCTAGCGCGCACGCGTTCACGCCGATCGGCGCACACCTCTTCGAACCGCGGCCAATGTCCGAACAAGCGAGGCTGGGGCTCGTGCCCGAGCGCCCCGGTTCGCGCCAACATGAATGGGTGCCGCCGGGTTTCGACAAAATGCGAACCACCCGCACCCTTTCCGGGTTATGATGGGATCAGCTGCCACTGACGAGTTGCCGCCATGCCGCGAGACGTAGACTGGGAAATCCCGGGCGAGATCCAGCCGAAGCCCGGCGAATGCAGCTTCGACCTCGACCGAGCCTTGGGCGCGGTGCTGGGGCTGCGGGCAACCGTTCCGGAAGATGCGTTCACCGCCGGCACGCTCGGCACCGAGCGCGCCGGCAGCGGCGTCCTGATCCGCGGCGACGGGCTGGTGCTGACGATCGGGTATCTCGTTACCGAGGCCGAGACCATCTGGCTTACCACCGCGGGCGGCGGCGCGGTGCCGGGGCATGTGCTCGCCTACGACCAGGAGACCGGGTTCGGGCTCGTCCAGGCGCTTGGCCGGCTCAACGTCGATCCACTCGAATTGGGGATCGGCATGCGGGTCGGCGCCGGCGACCGCGCGATCATGGCCGCCGAGGGCGGCCGCCGGCACGCGATTTCGGCGCGGGTGGTGGCGCGCCAGGAATTCGCCGGATACTGGGAATACGTGCTCGACCGCGCGATCTTTACGGCGCCGGCGCACCCGTTCTGGGGTGGCGCCGCGCTGATCGCCGCCGACGGGCGCCTGATTGGCATCGGCTCCTTGCATGTCCAGCATTCGAGCGGACGCGAGCTGCGCCGCGACGTGAACATGGTCGTGCCGATCGACCTGTTGCCGCCGATCCTCGACGACATGCTGACCTACGGCCGGCCGAACCGGCCGGTGCGTCCGTGGCTCGGGCTCTATGCCGCCGAGGTCGAGGACGCGATCGTCGTCGCCGGGCTCGCCGAGCGCGGTCCGGCAAACGAGGCCGGGTTGCAGCCCGGGGACCGCATCGTCGCGGTCGGCCAGGAGTCGGTCGGAAGCCTCGCCGGGTTTTGGCGGCGGGTGTGGGCGGGCGGCCCGGCGGGCAGCGAGATCCCGCTGCAAGTCTCGCGCGACGGCGCCACCCTGACCGTGCGCGTCCAGTCCGCCGACCGCACGCGGTTCCTGAAAGGCCCCAAGCTGCACTGACTGGCGCACTGGGCGTTTCTTCGGTTTAACGGGCGCAAAGGCGCCAGCGCCGCCTCGCGAAGCATCCGAAGCGGTTCGCCGGGTGGTTGACAGCGGCGTTCCTGCTCGCTAACGGGGATGCCTGCTGTCAGCCTTGCGTAAGAGTGACCGTGTCCGCCGCCGAAGCCCCACCAATACCGCGTGCCCTGCCGGCTTATCTGCGCCGGCTCGAAGCCGAGTCGATCGGCATCATGCGCGAGGTCGTGGCCGAGTTTCGCAAGCCGGTCATGCTGTATTCGATCGGCAAGGATTCGAGCGTCATGCTGCACCTCGCACGCAAGGCGTTCTATCCCGGCAAACCACCTTTTCCGCTCCTTCATATCGACACCTTGTGGAAATTTCGCGAGATGATCGCGTTTCGCGACGCGACGGCGCGCCGGCTCGGCATCGAGCTGATCGTCCACACCAACCAAGAGGGCGTGCGCCGCGGCATCGACCCGATCGCTTCCGGCTCGGCGTTGCACACCGCGGTCATGAAAACCGAAGCGTTGAAGCAGGCGCTCGACCGGTTCGGCTTTGACGCGGCCTTTGGCGGGGCGCGCCGCGACGAGGAAAAGAGCCGGGCGAAAGAGCGGATCTTCTCGCTGCGCGGCCCCAACCACAGCTGGGACCCGCGCAACCAGCGCCCGGAATTGTGGCGGCTCTACAACACGCGCCTGCGCGAGCGCGAGACGATGCGAGTGTTCCCGCTGTCGAACTGGACCGAGCACGACATCTGGGAATACATCGCCGCCGAGGGCATCGCGGTCGTGCCGTTGTATTTCGCGGCGCGGCGGCCGGTGGTTGCGCGCGGCGGAACCTGGATCATGGTCGAAGACGACCGCTTGCCGCTGTTGCCGGGGGAAACGCCGCAGCACCGCCTCGTGCGCTTTCGCACGCTTGGCTGCTATCCGCTGACCGGCGCGATCGAGTCGGCGGCGAGCACCACGGAGCAAATCCTCGCCGAGTTGCGCGACGCGCGGCGCTCCGAGCGGCAGGGCCGCCTGATCGACAACGACGAGGATGCCGCGATGGAGCGCAAAAAGCGCGAGGGCTATTTCTGATGGCGGTCGCCTGCGAGGCGAGCCGCACCGGCGCCCGTGATCTGTTGCGCTTTTTGACCTGCGGGTCGGTCGACGACGGCAAGTCGACCCTGATCGGACGGCTGCTCCACGACTGCGCGCTGATCTTCGACGACCAGCTCGAGGCCCTCGAGCGCGAATCGCGGCGGTTCGGCACGGCCGGCGGCGACATCGACTTCTCGCTGCTGCTCGACGGGCTCGAGGACGAGCGCCAGCAGCGCATCACGATCGATGTCGCGCACCGTTTTTTTGTGACCCCGGCGCGCTCGTTCGACGTTGCCGACACGCCGGGCCACGAGCAGTACACCCGCAACATGGCGACCGGCGCCTCGACCTGCGAGCTGGCCGTGATCCTGGTCGACGCCCGCAACGGGATTGTCGTCCAAACCCGCCGCCACGCCTTTATCTGCTCGCTGCTCGGCATCCGCCATCTCGTGCTGGCGGTCAACAAGATGGATCTTGTCGGCTTCGACGAGGGCCGCTTTGCCGAGGTCAGCGCCAGCTTTTCGCGGTTCGCGGCCGGGCTCGACACCGCCGCGATCCGTGCCATCCCGCTCTCCGCGCTGGCCGGCGACAACGTCACCCGGCGCTCCGACCGCACGCCCTGGTACGACGGCCCGACATTGCTCGAGCATCTCGAAACCGTCGAGATCACGCGCGACGGTGCGGAGCGGCCGCTGCGCTTTCCGGTGCAGTGGGTCAACCGCCCCGACGCCGAGTTCCGCGGCTTTTCCGGCACCGTCGTCGCGGGCTCGGTGGCGCCGGGCGACCTCGTCCTGGTCGCCGGCTCCGGCCATTCGACGCGGGTGCGCGAGATCGTCACGTTCGACGGCGCGCTCGACCGCGCCGTGGCCGGCGACGCGGTCACCCTCCGGGTCGCCGACGAGGTCGACATCGCGCGCGGCGACCTGCTCGCCGACCCGCGCGACCCGCCCGAGTTTGTCGACCAGTTCGCCGCTCACGTGATCTGGATGAGCTAGCATCGGATGGTCCCCGGCCG
>Ga0210390_10001685_pt1 | contig 20636 bp, 24 predicted proteins | sample IncBWH11OmetaG_FD_161050 | JGI IMG/M metagenome (GOLD analysis project Ga0210390, IMG submission 161050) | Forest soil microbial communities from Barre Woods Harvard Forest LTER site, Petersham, Massachusetts, United States - Inc-BW-H-11-O ... | reverse complement strand
ACCCAAGTTCCGGCGGACAATACCAAGGTCAATCAGCGGGATAGAAATGCAGACCAGCCCACCGCCGATCAACAGGCGAGCAATCGTTCCGACCGCGACATCACGCAGCAGATTCGCCGCTCCATCGTTAAAGATAAATCGCTCTCCACCTACGCTCACAATGTAAAGATCGTTACCCAGAACGGCCAGGTAACCTTGAAGGGACCGGTGCGATCAGACGAGGAGAAGCGAGCGATCGAGGCCAAGGCGGCTGAAATAGCGGGCGACAGCAAGGTCACCAGCCAGTTGGACGTCAAACCCTAAAACCTAATCTGTACACAAGGAGAATATAAATGGCGGCAAAGAACACTGCAGTTTTTGGCATTTATCCCAGCTACACGACCGTGGAAATGGGCGTTGAGGGTCTGAAGGCGGGGGGATTCAGCAACCGGGACATTTCTGTATTACTTCCGCAAAGTGCCGGAACCAAAGATTTCGCCCATGAGAAAGGTACCAAGGCTCCGGAAGGAGCCACAGCCGGCGCTGGAACCGGAGTGGTGCTCGGCGGCGCCATGGGATGGCTCCTGGGCGTGGGCGCATTGGCCATACCGGGGCTCGGCCCCTTTATCGCCGCAGGACCGATTATGGCGGCACTCGCGGGCGCGGGCGTCGGAGGTGCAGTCGGTGGAATTACCGGAGCGCTGATTGGCATGGGAATTCCGGAATACGAAGCCAAACGCTATGAAGGCAGAGTCAAAGACGGTGGCATTCTGCTTTCCGTTCACTGTGACAGTTCGGAGTCGATAAGGCGGGCCAAGCAGATCCTGGAACGAAGCGGGGCGCAAGATGTCTCGTCGAGTGGCGAAGCCAGTTCCGACGATTCCTCTATTACTAACCGGCACTTGCCACGCGCGGTTTAGTTCTACCGGGAGCAGTAGTTAGCGTGCGGTGTTTCCAGCATAGAGTTACCGCATCTACCTGATCGCTTCCCGAAAAGCATCGGCGTAAGGTCACGTAAGTAGCGGATGAACGAGGATCGTGAGGCCGCGTCAGTGCCAAGTCGGGCACAGGCCTAATATCTAACTATATAAAAGGAGGAAATTGAATGAACTCAGACCAACTGCAGGGCAAATGGAAGCAGATGAAAGGTTCGGTGAAAGAGCGCTGGGGCAAGCTGACCGACGATGACATCGACGTGATCAACGGAAAGCACGACCAATTGGTCGGTAAGATTCAAGAGCGCTACGGCATCGCCCGCGATGCGGCTCAGAAACAGGTGGATGAGTGGAACTCAGTCGAGGCCCATCAATCCGACCTGGAGCAGAGACGCAAAGCTAGCTAGGCGTCGCGAAGATAGGGGAGCCGCGTTTGCGGACTCCCTTTTTTTTGCGCGGCGATGGAGGATGGGCGTATCATCCCAGCCGGGACGGGACGCCCGCCTTCACTCGACGTCCAGGTCCATTCGACATCCAGCGCGGAGCGGCGAGCGGCCCAGGTTTTTGTCGTTTCCCTGGCTTGGACTCGACCGAAGCGGAACGACTGTAAGGCGAGTCACGCCCCCCTCCCGCTGGTTCATCATTACAGGCTCTTCTCTCGCTATTGTCTAAAGCGTCCCAGCTGATCGCTACTCCCCTGGGCTTCGCCTAGCGTTTGTTCGTTGGAAAACGGTTTCATGCTATTGCTCTTCGCCAAGGTTGTTGTCAAAAACTAACCGCGGTGCAACCAAAATTGAGTTTGGAGAAGCAACACCTCTTCGTTTCGACGCCAAAAATGTCGTTCTCACTTTAAAGGGAAACGTTAATTCCGCTCCGCAAACTAAGGAGGAGCAAGAGTTAGCGCAGGCGGCTCCGGATGTCCGGCCGGGTGTCAAAACAACTCGATGTGAAGCGATAAGTCACAGCCTCGCCCGCCAGAATAGGGAGCGCCGGGGCTCTCTCCCTCCGGGGTAAGGAACAAATCACATGCGACCGCGTTACCGCTAAAATTTTAAGTAGCACAAAATCAGCAACTTTTGCTAACTCGATTGGCACACCTTGTGCTTGGTTTTCGCATCGTACAAGGCGACATTTTTCGCGGGCCGCTCCCGGGTGGGGCTCTGACATGAAGGCTTTCCGAATACTGGTTGCCGATGACCACGAAGTGGTGCGCCGAGGAATCCGCGTTCTCCTCGAAAATCATCCCGGATGGGAAGTAAGCGCAGAGGCGAAGGATGGGCGGGAGGCGGTCGAGCAAGCCAGCGAGTTGAAGCCGGATCTGGTTTTGCTTGACATTGGCATGCCGAATCTAAACGGCATCGAAGCCGCGCGCCAAATTCTCGCCACCTGCCCCGCGACCCACATCCTCATTCTGACCATGCACTATTCCGCACAGGTGGTGCAGGAGGTACTGGCAGTCGGAGCTCGCGGCTTTCTGCTGAAATCAGACGCTGGCCGCGACCTTATTACCGCAGTCGAAGCAGTCCAGCACAATCGCACCTTCTTCACCAGCCAGGTCACGGAAATCGTGGTTGACGGATATTTGAATCCCGACCGCAAGGAAGAACCTCCGCTCAGAAATCGTTTGACCCCTCGAGAGCGCCAGGTGGTGCAGCTTCTGGCCGAAGGCAAAACCAGCAAGGAGGTCGCGGTCACATTGAATCTCAGCGTGAAAACGGCTGAAACTCACCGCACCAACATTATGCGCAAGCTAGGCCTGCATTCCGTAGCCGACCTCACGCTCTACGCTCTGCGTAATGGCATCGCGCAGGTCTTCTAGCTAAGGGCACCCGGGAGAATATCTGATTGAAAAATCAGCAACTTTCTTGTTCCGTAAGGTGTCCAGTGTATTGTTGACGGCTATAAGAGGGAGATAGTCTCGAAGAAGCGAGGAGTTGGCCGATCTCCACCGCTAGATGGGAGAGCGTTCTTGGTTCGGATCCTCGTAGCCGATGACAGCCCAGCTATACGACGTTGCCTTCGCGGGTTATTGGATCATCATGCCGACTGGCAGGTCTGCGACGAGGCCAGCAATGGCAGAGAAGCAGTCGAACATTTTCAGCGGGCTAAGCCTGACCTGATTGTGATCGATTTCCAGATGCCGGAGATGAACGGGCTGGATGCCGCTCGCCACATCGTCGACCTCTCCCCCAAAACGCCCATTTTGATGGTCACCATCCACCTCTCCAAACAGTTAAGCGAGGAGGCTCGCAAAGTCGGGATCCGGGGCACTTGCGCCAAGGGAGATATCTCTTGCGTGGTGGATGCGGTGGGGGCCCTGCTGCGGCACGAAACGTATTTCCAAAACTGATCTCAATCGGCCGCGGCGTTAGCTTTTTCCGACAGCGGCAAAGTCACAGATATCGAATTGCCCGGCGTTTTCGGCTGAACGTCAAGCTGGCCGCCGAGTTCGCGCACTCGTTCGCGCATCCCCGCCAGTCCCACGCCAAAATTGGTTCCTTTGGTTCGAAAATTCTCCAGCAATTCCCGGGGTATGCCTTTTCCGTAGTCCCTCACTTCAAGCATCACCTGGTGCGGAAAAAGCCTGAGTGCGACTTCGGCTTTGGAGCTTCCCGAGTGCCGGTGAATGTTGGTCAGGCTCTCCTGCAGCACGCGAAAAAGCCCGAGTTCGATGGGCTTGGGCAGACGCCCCACATCGCTCGGTAAATCCATCTTCACTTCAATTCCGCTGCGCTGCGCGAATCCCTCCAGATACCATTTCGCTGCTGAAGAGAACCCAGCTTCATCCAACAACGGCGGGTGCAGTAAATGCGAAATGGTCCGGGTTTCCGCGATGGATTGATCCAGCAGCTGAATCGCCTCCGATAAAAGTCTATCCGCCGGCTGAGAACTGGAAAACATGTCCAGATTCATTTTTACTCCCGCCAGATACTGCCCCAGACTATCGTGAAGTTCGCGGGAGAATCTACGGCGCTCCTCATCTTGCAGTCGCAGCAGACGGGCAGTAAGGCTGCGCAATGATTTTTCGCTCTCCCGAACACTGCGTTCGGCCTGATCTCGGGCCTCGAGCTCCGCAGAAAGAAGCCGGTAATGTACGGAGAACATAATGAGCGCCAGGATGAACGTGATCATCAGAACCACCACCGCCACCGTGAACAGGTGCCGGGTTGCGTGGGCGCGCACTGCCAGCAGTCTTTGCTCCTCATCCCGCATTTGCTGCATGGTCGACGCGATTTCAAAAGCCATCGGCAAACCGCGGCGGGAGATGTTGGCTTGCCCCAGCTGATCCTGAGGCGTCGATTTCTTGAGGTCAATCGAGTCTCGAAAGAGGGCTAGCCTCCGGGCCGTGATTTCTTCCAGGCGGGTAGAAAGTTGCTGCTGCGTGGGATTGTCTTTGGTCAATTCTCGCAAATGCTGCAGAGCTTGGTAAATGCCGGGCTCGGCATCTTCGAAGCTGGTCAAAAAATCGGCGCTCCCCGTAATCACATAGCCGGAGCAGGCGCGTTCCGCGTTTAACACGGCCGCATCCAAATTCCCCAGAGTCTCCTGCACTTCATGGGTATGAACTACCCATTTCTCGCTCTCCATGAGCCGCACGATTGTGAGATAAGTAGCCAGGCCGCTGAGGCACAGCATAATCACCGCCGATGCGAATGCGACTTGCGCTTTTTTTCGTGGCAACATGGTTGGGGCCGGCATTTAACTCGCACCCACAGGTAGGTGTAGGTGATGGATAGGATTCATTTTACTGCCGAGAGCAACTGGATCAGTGGTTTGCATTTCTCCAGTCGGACCGAAGCTGGGCCAGTTTCTGCGGATCTTTTTCTATGGTGGCATGACGGCGCAGTTCGCGCCACTGTTGATCTAACTTCTCGGCCATCCTTTGTCTTCTAACCCGCGACGGCGCCAGCAAGTTGTGACAATTTCTGTTTTGCGAACAAACTGGTCGATTCACGACGCCACCTCGCTTCGCAATACATTGATTTCTTTTGAACGCGCGGGTGTGCATTCGGTCTTGGCCAGCGCCCGCAGCGCCCGGAGCGCATCATTCATCGCCCAGAGCTCTTCCGCGGAACTGGCGCCGGCGTTCTTTAACTCTTCGAGTCGTTGATAAATAGCTTTTTCCGCCGCTTCAATTCGCCCCGGCAACTCTTCGCGGTTGAGTTCCAGCATTGCCTCCGCATATTTTTCCTGCCAAGCCATTCCAGTGATCACGCCATGCCCTCTCTTTCCTTCACAATTTGAAACATACACGTTGCACTAAAAAAGGGTGGAAATACTTCATCCGTACCGAGGCAAGAACCAGGGAATCCACGCCACAATTAAAGACGCGTGCAGAATCGCCGAATGCCTAATCGATAGCTGTAGCCGACTTACGCACGATAAACGCATTCAGCGTGCAATAAAAAAATCCTTTACAAATTCGTTAGAAAATCGTATAAGGTTTCTTAACGATGTTTTGGGGTATCGAAAACGTATGGCTAAAGATAGCTTAAAAAACGGAAAAGCCCCCCTGAATTACGATCGGGTCGTTCTGGCGAACATTCGAAGGAATCGACGGGGAAAACATCACGATTTGATCCAGGGCATTTTTCAGGATCTGGAAACTCTGCCTTCAGGTTCGGCAATCAAGCTCCCGCTGGCGGAGCTGGATGGAATCACGCTGGCGAACCTGCGATCGGCCGTCCATCGCGCCTCGGCCTCTAGAAGCCTGGAAATCGAAACTTTGTCCGATCAAGACAATTTCTATATTTGGAAAGGCGCAAAGTAGTGGCATCCTTGGCCTTTATTTCGCTCGCGAGCGGCAAGAACGGCTCGTACCGGAAGCGATTCGCTCGTGTGAAGACATTCCGGCATGGACCTACAGGATTCCCTGTATTTCGCCTTCTGCAACCGAACCTTAAAATCAGCTCGGTCGTACCCTGTTTCCGTCCCGTGGCATGTGAAGTTGGGGTGCCTCAAAGACTAATCGGCTCATAATGATTACCAGCAACACTTTGCCTTCGAACGCCCCATCAATCGCCCCCGTCGCCACTTGGGCCGACCATAATCACTCGGCGCACGTAGTCCAATTCTACGGGGAAGACGCATTTCTACTCGATGAATTGAGCCGCTTTATCGGAACCGCGCTGGGGGCCGGGGAAGCTGCAGTTGTCATCGCTACTAAAGAGCACTGCGATGGACTGGCCCGAAGGTTGCAGGCCTGGGGTTTAGATACGGAAAAAACAATTGCGCAGGGGAGATACATCCCCCTGGACGCAGCGGATACTCTGTCGAAGATAATGCTGCACGGTTCGCCGGATCCAGACCTTTTCGCCGCAGTAGTGGGTGGTGTAATCCAACGGGTCACGGCCAATACCGGCGGTGAACCTCATCGTGTTGCCGCATTCGGGGAAATGGTGGCTCTTCTGTGGGCCGACGGAAAGCCTGAAGCCGCGATCCGCCTCGAAGAACTTTGGAACGAGTTCGGCGAAACCCATCCCCTCACCTTGCACTGCGCCTACCCGATGTCCAGTTTTCAGCGCGAAGAACACGGCGACCTGTTGCTCAAGATCTGCGCCCAACATTCCGCGGTCATTCCCGGTGAAAGCTACACCGCGCTGGCAAGCCAGGACGAACGCCTTCGCACTATCGCTCACTTGCAGCAAAAGGCGCAAGCACTGGAAACCGAGGTTGCGGAGCGCAGCCGGGCCGAGGAGAAACTCCGGCGCAGCCAGGCTGAACTGGAATCCCTGGTCGAGCAGCGGACTGCCGCCTTGCGCCAGCTTTCTTCGAGGCTCCTCAGTTTGCAGGATTCTGAGCGTCGCCGCATTGCCCGTGAGTTGCACGACAGTCTGGGGCAATACCTGGTTGCGTTGAAACTCAACGTCGACATCCTTCGACAAACCCCAGGACGCGAGGAATTGTGGTTGCAGTCGGAAGAGTTGATGGAGCGATGCATTGCCGAAGTTCGGACGCTTTCTTATCTCTTGCATCCGCCGACGATGGACGCAGTCGGAATCGCCTCTGCGGCTCGCTGGTATGTTGAGGGCTTCGGCCTTCGCAGCGGCCTCGAATTAACTCTGGATGCTCCGAACGACCCGGTGCGCTTGCCGGATGCCACCGAGCTCGCGCTCTTCCGGGTGCTCCAGGAGGCGTTGACCAACGTGCATCGCCATTCCGGTGCTTCGGCCGCAGATATTTTGATCCAGCGATCATCGGGACAAGTGACTTTAGAAGTGAAAGACAACGGCCGCGGAATGGAGCAAGCAACGCTCGATCGCTTTCGCGAGACCGGAGCAGGGGTGGGCGTAGGACTGATGAGTATGCAGGAGAGGGCGCGGGAACTGGGAGGCAAGATTCATTTGGAATCGAGCAGCACGGGTACATCTGTGCGTATCACTATACCCGTCCCTCCCGATTGCGCAGCCTGAGTGCATGACCAGCCGCCGCTTGCAAGCAGGAACTGCGCGGCCGATGTTTTGTATAGTTGAGTTTAGCTCCCTCGGAGCCGTGAACATTTATGACAGTTCGCATTTTGGTTGTCGACGACCATCCGGTGGTGAGGCATGGGTTACGAACTCTGTTGGGAGCTCATCCGGAGTGGGAAATCATTGACGAGGCGGCGGATGGATTTGAAGCGGTCGACAAAGCTGGCCGCTTGAAGCCGGATGTCGTCGTGCTCGATATCACCATGCCCAAGATGAGTGGGCTAGAAGCTTGCCGGCTAATCCGCAAGACGGTGCCCACGGCGGAAATTCTGATTGTGACGCAACATGATTCGCCGCACATGATGCGGGAGGCACTGGAAGCGGGCGCACGGGGCTACGTTGTAAAATCAAACGCCTCGCGAGATTTACTGTCGGCAGTAGAAGCGGTAAGCCAGCATCTGCCTTTTACAGCTCTGAATGGGCAGTCCGCTGAGTCGGCTTGAAGGTAGGGTTAACGGGCAAGGTTTTGTGGCCGGATTTAGATGTGACCGCATGGGGGTGAGGAAATGAAGCTACGAATCCTGATCGCAGACGATCACGAAGTGGTACGGCGTGGGTTGTGTGCACTTCTCCAGGCGCGCGAAGGCTGGGAAATTTGCGCCGAAGCGAAAGATGGCCGCGAAGCTGTCGAAAAGGCTGCCCAACTCAAGCCCGACGTGGTCATTCTCGATGTCGGCATGCCCAACCTCAATGGTTTAGCCGCGACGCGGCAGTTGACCCAGCATGACCCTCATTGCAAGGTCATCGTGCTGACCATCACTGATTCTGACCAGGTCATACGCGAGGCTCTCGATGCCGGTGCTCGTGGTTTTGTTTTGAAATCCGACGCCGCCCGCGACTTGGTTTCGGCCGTGGAAGCGCTACAGCGCAACCGCATGTTCTTTACTCCCCGCGTCAACGACATGGTGCTGGCAGGTTTTCTCGACCGGGGCCACAACGGCTCTAACGGCGAACCTCCAAGGTTGCCCAAGTTGACCGCACGGGAGCGTGAAGTCATTCAACTTCTAGCCGAAGGCAAGAGTTCAAAGGAAGTGGCCTGCGTGCTCAACCTGAGCACGAAGACAGCTGAGACCCATCGCAGCAACATCATGCGAAAACTGGGCTTCCACTCCATTCGCGATCTGGTTGTCTATGCCGTGAAGAACAACATTATTCAAGTCCAGGTTCCATCCACCTTTCAAAATCCGACAGAGGGCTCAGCAGCGTAACCGCCCGCGCTTGTTCTCTCCAAAATCGTTGGGCGCCTGCTGACGCCCAACAATCATCTCCGATCAAGAAATATTCACGCCCCCCGGATGCCTCGTCCGGGGCAGTCATCGCGATGTCGCGGACGGGCGCGGCTTCCAACCGCACAAAGCGTTCTCGTCTACAGCAAACACCGTACGCTTCTCCGCCAACACCTTAGAAGAAGTTGGCATCTGAAGCAGGTAGAAATTTCACGAGCTCCACGTGCCGTAGCTGTACGCGTTGAATTGAAAAGATCTCGCGATGGCACCCCAGTTGCCCGCAGTTTACTGGTCTTGGCGAAAGCCTCATATATGCAACGAGCGACAGTCACGCTGCTGGGTTTGGCTTTGGTCCTAGCCGTTGCCCCATGGACATTCTCGCAGGACGGCGGTGCACAGGCCTGTCCCGAGGTCGCGCGCGATGCGATGGGATGCCAGTTAGTCGCTTGGTCCCATTTGCAGGAACCGGTGCCGCTACCCGAGTCGGAATCGAAGCCCGCTCCTGATCAGCAACCCGGCCAATCGCCGGATGCGCAAACTCAGCAAGCATCCCGGCAAAGAATTACGGGCATCATCGTACGTGAAGGTGAAAAGTTCGTGCTCAAGGCTGGGGACAATACGACCTATCAACTTGACGATCAGGAGCGGGCCCGTCGGTACCAGGATAAGCAAGTCTTAGTCGTGGGCAGCTTGGACGCGGCCACCAATACCTTCCATATCGACACCGTTGAACTGACTTCCTAATCGAGAACGGGTGTCTGGACTTGTAGCCGGGGACGACTACTTTCTGAAATTGTGGACATCCGGCAGCGGTTCTAAACCGGTTCCGCGGAAAACTTGTTCAATCTCGCCGAGCAGTGCTTCATGCACCAACCCGTTCGAGGCCAGGGTCTCACGACTGTCAAGTTGGAATGTCCCACCCTTGAAGTCAGTCACTCGCCCACCCGCTTCCTGCACCATCAGCACGCCCGCCGCCGTGTCCCAGGGATTGAGGTTGAACTCCCAGAATCCGTCCAGCCGCCCGCAGGCCACGTAGCATAAATCCAGCGCAGCCGAACCTGCTCGCCGCACCCCATGCGTGTGCAATGTGATCTGATGGTAGAAAAATATATTCGGATTCTTATGGCGCTTGTGGCTGGGGAATCCAGTAGCGACCAGGGACTCTGCCAAATTTGCAATCTGCGAAACCTGAATTCGTTGCTGATTCAGAAAAGCGCCGCTTGCCTGCTCCGCCGCGAATAATTCGTCCCGGGTTGGATCGTAGATCACGCCCGCAATCCGCTCTCCCTTGTAGTCCAACCCCATGGAAACGCAAAACACCGGGAAACCGTGGGCGAAGTTCGTGGTTCCATCCAGGGGATCGATATACCAGCGATAGTCGCTGCCCGTATCCTGCAATCCCCCTTCTTCGCCGAGCATGTCGAAGCCGGGCCAGCGCTGGCGCAGGCGATCCCGTATCAGCGCCTCGGAGGCGCGATCCGCCACCGTGACCAGGTCGGCTTCGCCTTTGTATTCTATTTTGACTCGCTGGACGAAGTAATCCATCAACAGCGCGCCAGCTTCGCGTGCAACCTCCACCATGCCCGGCAGAAAGTCGCGGCTATTCGAGGAAGATGTCATTCCCTGTGAATGGTTCGTTTTGCGTTCTCACCGGCGCTTGCTGCCGTCCTCGGCGATGTACATGATTTCGTGTTTGAAAATGAAAAGATTGGGTCCTTCCTCGCGCGTAAGCCGCAGCATATTCTTGTCGTAGTATTCGATCCAGCCGTGGACGATCTCCCCGTCCGCCAGCTTGATGCTGACCGGCTTCTGTTTCTCGCCCAACGACTTCAAATACGCGGCTTCCTGCGAAGTTTCTTCGGGCGGAGTGATCTTGGCTTTGCGAGGGGCAGCGGAACCGGCTTGTCCGTTGAATGGCATATCCAACATTTTACACGCGCACGCCGAGCCCAGGGTGTGCATCCTGCGAAAGCGCGTTAGAAAATTGTCGAGCCCGAAACCGCATACATGAAAACCAACACCCCGATATTCCCTACTGCCAGAAAAGTTCCTACATATAAAAGGCCGCGCACCACCCCGTGCCTGCCCATCGGTAAGAGCAGCAGAGCAGCGGGCAGAATGGTAAGCACTTGGGCCATTCCAAAATAAAACATATACAGCAGAGCAGCCCCCATCATTCCCCATCCACGAGCCTCCGTGCCCGCCCTCGTCGTGGCTTGCACGTAAGCTCCCACCAACATCAGTGAAACCGGCTGCAGCAGAATCCCGAGAGCGGCTCCCAGAACCACCTGCAGCGGCGAGGATGTGGTTTTCATTGTGCCTCCTGAGAGCGGCTGTTCCGGGTGTCGTGATTTTGTGCCGGCCAGCCATGCGTCGCCAGCCCGCTCGATACCGAAAACCAGCCTACCCGACTGCGCAGAATACCGTCGCTCGTGAGCATCACATCATCCGGGAGACCCGGCGATGGATTGCTGAAAACCCACTTCTTGCGCCCGGTTGCCGTGATTGCGTACAGCTGGTGATAGTACGTAGCGGCATAGACTGTGCCGTCTTCAGCAATCACCGGGTCTCCGTCGAAATAATCGCCTCGGGTGTAGGTTAGCTCGGACTTGAAGGTCCATTTCTCTTTGCCGCTGCTGTCCAAAGCATAAAGAAACCCCGAGGTGAAATAGACGGTCCCATCGCCGGCAACGGCGACACCGCCATTCAGACTATGGGCCGCAGAATAGAAACTCCAAAGCTGATGCCCTTGCGAATTGAAGGCAATCACATGTCCGGCGGGTACGTCGACAAACACGTTGCCGTCAGCGCCGACAACAAGCCTGCTCACCATCGCCGGAACCACAGCGCTCCAGCGTTCCTGCCCCTGGGATGTGATAGCAATCACCTTGGGCGCCGGCTGCATGCCATTGTAGATATAAATGGTTCCGTCGGGACCAATGGCAGGCGGTACCGGATTCCACTCAAACCCACCGATTGGCGCGCGCCAGCTCTCGCTGCCGTCGGGCATATATGCGGTGAGCAACGTGTTACCGTTTCGCGGCATCGAGATCAGATAAGCCGTGCCATCGCGAGCCACCGCCAGAGGGCTCTGAATCTCATCAGTCGTAACACTCCATTTCAGCTCCGCCGCCGGGCTGTAGGCGCGCAGCCAATAGTTCTGATCCTTTCCGCCCACCACGTATAGGGTTCCATCCTCCCGCACCGCGCAGGAATGCACCTCGATATCAGGAACGAAGGTGCGCCGGTCACTAACCTCGCTGCCAGTCGCTAGATCTCGATCGTTGTAATATTCCGTGCCATTGCGCCCGGTGCATATTGGGATCGGCTGAAATGGTCCGGTGGGCCCGGGATGCAATGTCGGAGTTGCCTCCAGCGGCGCTTCGGAATTGACTGCAATCATCTCCCGCCTCGCCTTTTCCAGGGCGTGGATTGCAAATGGCGCTGCAATCACAGCCGCCGTGGATAGCAAATAGACGACGAATACAGTGCGCAGACGCATTCGCTCCTAGCTTACCCTCAGCGTTCCGCTCAGACCACACACGACCGATAGTTGAGGTAACCGGGGTAATGTGGCCGAACTGGCTCGGTGTTTTCAGCGTAAAGACAACGGCTCTGCATTGAATGACAGTTGTGTGGTCCGGGAGGGCACGCGTTTACTCGTGCCGCGAAGGCAAAAAAAACTAAGGGTTGCGCCCGATTTGCCTGGAGCGGACTCTAAGCCGCAGGGTGCGGCTGGCTCTTGTAAGCGTTGTATCCGCGAAGCGTAAGCCTGACCACGCCTCTCACTTGTTCTTCGACGTAGCCTTCATTGCGCAACTCTGCGACGGCCACGCGCGCGAACGACGAATCAACAGTCTGTTGCGGTAACCTCACAAACTCGCGAGGATCGTGCTCGTAATGCTCGGCCAGAGTGAGGAAAAGTTCGTTATGAATAGGCGCCTGTTGCATTTTGATTTTCTCTGCATCAAGTGTCCTCCCCGGCAGGATTTCAAGGAATGGCCCATCGGTGCCAGCCTCAGTAACCTTAGTCGAATGTACTAACGCGGCGGAAGTCTCTGTAGGGACGTAGCTAGCTAGTTCTCAGCTAGCTACTTCTCAGTCGAACCGGCGAAGATTCAAGGAAGGCAGCACGAGACGTGAGCAGCGCGCAGCCATAAAAACTGTTGGAATTACTGCAACGCCGACTGGGTCAGCCTCACGGCACAATTGGGATTGGCGCTTCCCCCAGACACATTACACTTCTGGCTGTTTACCGACCCCGCCGCCAGGGTCGAGAAATAGATGTTTGTGCCACCGTTCGACACTTGGTTATCGATGACGATCCCGCTGGTTCCACCGAGAGCGCTCGGCGAGGTCACGCAACTGGATGTCGGGGTTCCCGTACAGTTCGGTGTCGTGAGCGAGGTTGTAATCGTCGAGCTCTCCAGGTAACCGTCCTTCGTGCTACCCGCTCCGAAGAACACCCGGTCAGTGGTTCCGTCGTAAAACTCGGTCAACGGCGAACACTCGTCCCCTTTCGTGGCGTTTACCACAAAGGTGGACGACCCGGTGCTCGTAATCACGTGGCTCGCGAAGGGGAAGAAATACATCTTTGGATTCGACGGAATCAGTGGTGTTCCCGTAGTGCCCGAGACGAATCCGCACGTGACGAGGTGGCCCGAGGTTGAGCCGTTCAGCCAAAATGCGTTATCGAATGTCCCAGAGTGTACGTTGCCTGTAGTGCAATCGCCTGTGCCGCTTGCCGATCCGAGATCCACAGTGTTGCTGGTGGTGAGCGTAGTGGAACTTGTGAAGTTCGCAGGAATCTGGCTGACCGCCCCACCGATGCCCAGCACCGTGCTGCATCCGGTAAAAACGAACACTTGATCAGTTGCAGAATTTGCGGAATCCGTGACCGCAATCGGCGGGTCCACAACCCCGGTTCCAGCTCCGTGCCCTACCCACCCGACCGTCACTGTCGCCATGGACGTACCTGGGTTGGTCAGGTTGATCCCATATAGATAGCCGTACCCGTCTCCGATAAAAATCCTGGCGGCCGTGTCATCGACAACCGGAGCGGTCAAGACCTTATTGGTCTGAGAAGAGGCCGTGACCGTAACCGGCCAACCTCCGGTACTGACCAGCGCCGGCGCGCCGCCGCCGAACACCGGCGAGATCTTGTAAAGCACGCCGTTGTCCGCGCCCACATACGCGGAATCCGTGTTGTAGTCCACCCAAGGTGAGGAATTCGAATCGGTCGCGCTGCTTTGAATGGTAAGCGTGGTCATGCAACCCGGCGTCGTCGGGGTCGTGCACGTAGTCGGAGTTAGCGGACTCAACACCGTCCCCGATTGCGACGGCGGCACCGGAATCGGATTCGGAAGCACCAAAACGTGGAAGTACGAGGCCCCGGCAGTGCTTTCGATGAACGCCACCTTCGTCCCGTCTAGTGAGAGCGTTGGCGACGTTTTGATTTGGCCTCCAGTTTGCGTAACCGTGTTGTACGCAAATGCAACCCAGGGCGACCCGGCATTGCACGGCGAAGTGCCGGTCGTGTACAGCTGATTGATCCCAACCAGGTTGGCCTGCGTCCCTGACACCACCGTCAGTCCAAACAAAACGTAATCCGAATTGCAATTCTCCGCGCTGATGCCAAACTGGTATTTTGCCGGAAACTGGTTCACCGGCACATACCCATTCTCCAGGGAGACCGCCCAGTCGATCTTGATTCGCCGCCGTGTCCGTGGCGCCCGGATACCCGTGTGCGCGCTTGGCCATCTGCGCGCATTTTCCACCGCCACTTGCCGCATCACCAGGTTGTAGACATACCGCGGGTCCCGGTCTGCCGCCGCCATTACATCCTCGGTGCGCGCGCCCGGCATCAGCAAGTGCCGCGAACTCCAGTCCTGCGGATATCCCAGGTGCTTCGGTTCGTCGTTCGCGCTATCGGCTGCGCTCCTCTGCATCCCCGCCTGGCCCCAAAGCGGAATGGCTAGCAGAAACAACCCCGCCGCCACATGGAACCAACGGAATGCGCGCACACCCATAGTGTCTCTCCTAAAAAATCTCATCATCGTTCCCCTTTAATCTTCGCTCATAATTTGGGAATCGGGAGCCTTACTTTAGTAACTGAACATGACCAACCGGATTCCCGCATGGTGACCAACGTGCTCGGCGCACTCAGCATATTGCTTCGCTGGACACGGCGCGGGCTGGCAATACGTAGGGGCGAACGCCCTCGTCCGCCCAGCGGTCGCAAAGCGCTGCAGGTCTACGGGCGGCGGTCCCAACCTTTCAAAGATTTCTTAGGAATATCTGCAGCGGAATGCGCGCATGAGATCCAAGCCCTGCACGCCATCGAGAAACTGCGCTTCCGAATTACGAAAACGATCCTGCCTGGATTTGAATCAATGGAATCGCCGAGCTTGCTCGCCCGCGCAACATGTTTGCTGAGGGAATGCCCGTCCTCTGAAACGACTTTTCGCAATCCGCAGTGGATGGCCCACGCATGTTCCCTTCCATGTACGCCAAGCCGGGACAGCGGGTGCAGGTTCCCACGTGGGCGCAAGTCGAACAGGTTGGAAGGTCGCGCGCACGAATCGAGCGGACTTCTTTCAATTGCGGAGAGTTTCGCCATATTTCAGCGAATTTCTGCCGCCGGAGATTCCCGCTGGGCAGCGGAAACTGCACGCAGGGGAAGACGTCACCGTAAGGAGTGATGTAGCAGGCAGTGTGGCCGGCGCTGCACGGGAAACCGTCCATAATGTCTTCGCCAGGCGGTGGCGGCGGAGCGCAGAACTCTTCCACGGTGCCCACCAATTCCTGACTGCGGAAAACCTGCTTGAGCTCAGCGCCCGGAATGCGCAGCGCGAGGGTGGATGTGTCTCCATCCATCCTCGGCGTGATGGTAGGGTCGAGCGTGTAAGACACTCCCAGCTCTTTCGCCAACGCCATCACTCCAACGTTATCGAACAGATTGCTGGCCATCAGCACGTTAGCGATTACGACCTTAAGACCTTGTGACTTGAGAAATCGGATAGCTTCGACTGTCCGCTTCAACGATCCCGGCAGTTTTGTGATAGCGTCGTGAACTTCTTGACGGTGCGAGTACACGCTGATCTGCACCTGCTCCACGCCCAGTGCGCGAATGCGCCTGGCTTCGGGCTCGCGGATCATCACGCCATTGGTCTTTAGTTTGACGTTGAACAGCAAGCGGCGCGCGTGTTCGACGATCTCGAAAAAATCGCGGCGCATGAGAACCTCTCCGCCGCTAAGAGTAAGGAAGAAGACTCCCGCATCGGAGAGCTGGTTCAGAATATCTTCGATCTCGGCCGTGGTCATCTCGCCGTGGTCGTCGTGATCCAGATAGCAGTGCACGCAACGCTCGTTACAGCGATAGGTGATGTCGAGGTGCACACTGATGGGGATGCCGAGGCTCAGAGCCTTCTGGTTCATCTCCGCCAGAAGGCTCATTGCGCCTCCGGCGGCGAGGCCGGCGAATTCAGGATGGGCTGTTCTGACACCATGAGAATGCCGTGCTGGGAAAGATCGTTTACAAACTGCTCGGCGTCGCGCCCGGCTTGGTCGGGATCGACTTCGAACTGAGGACAGATCTTGCCGATTACAATATCTGACAACGCGGTGCGCCCGTCGGCCGACTGCCATATCACGGTAGCAACTTCGTTGAGCGTGAAAAAAGTCGAGTCCACCGCGGACATAATCATCATCTCGCCGCCAATCAGGCGGGCAGCGATGGCGGAACTTCGCGCAATGTACTTCTCAGCTATGACCATGTCTCCAGCGGCGCCCGCGCCTACATTATCATCTCCCAGACTCGCTGGTCTGGAACAAATATCAACCGGCGCACAGGTACCTTTTCTACAAACTCGCAGGCCGAGCGGAAGACTCGGCTGACCAGTTCTGTGTCCTCGGCGAAAAACAGAATGTTTCTCAACAGCAACCGAATCGCCTCGGACGTGGCAACCGGTTCGATCCGGTTCTCCGGGCCTTTCTCCAGTAGAAAAAGCGCACTCAAAGGAGCCGACCGGTTTTCGCCCAACCGGGCCAGTTCCCCGGCAAAGGGCGTGCCACAGGCGCGATACTGGTTGCCTTCACGCCGCACGTAAGAAATTTCGTCGGTGAGCAACGTGGCATCTCGCGGAGCCAAACGGGCAATCGTCGTCTTGCCCGCGCCCGACACGCCGGCGAACAGGAACGCGCGGCCATCGCGAATGGCGCTGGCGGCGTGGACCAGGAACCCTCCCTGCTTGGCCAGAATCAGAGTATGCACGATGCGCAGCACCGAATCGATGGCATACGGGTTGCGGGATTGGCGAATGTGGCCGCGACCGGCGCTCGAATCCCAGCGGGCACGGAAGTCGCCGCGTTGCAGAAACCACTGGCCGCCTTGCAGCTTCACCTGCACATCTTCATCGGCGTTAGTCGTCTCCGCAGGCTCGAAAAGCTCGATATCAAACTCGAACTGCGGATCAGCCGCAGACTGAACGAATCCCGCATAACGACTCTCAAGCAGTTGGCGAAAGGCGGAATCTTGCGTGCGCAGCGCGATCGCCATCCCACCAATCTCGATGGCAATCGCGGGCTGCGAAACATGAGTCATTGGTGTCGAACAAGTGTAGCGCCGCCGTCTCGGCAGTTGTCGTGGGGGCGTCCGCCCGCACCAGCCAGGACACGGTGCCGGCGCTAACGGAAGCATTGCAAAGATGTCGCCATTACTCTACTCCGCATTGCCGGAATGAATGAATCCGGAGGGCCAAGCCCCGGACAGAATCCCAGTGGCACAGCACCCAGCCAACGGCTCGAGCGAATAGCGAGAGTTGCGAACGCGGAGCGACGGCCCCGGTTTTACGATGAATCACGGAAACCCTGCCCAGCACCTGACCTTCATCCGCCGGCTCGTCGTTGCCAGGAAGCGAATCGCCGCGCGTGATCCAGCCAGCGTTGTGCTTCTCGATCAGGCGATGGACAAAGAACCGGCGCTGCCGCGCCACCAACACGATATCACCGGGCACGAGCTCGCACCGAAGCCTGGGCTCGATGCCCAAAACATCGCCGGGCCAGATCGTAGGCAGCATGCTGGTTCCCAATGCCTGCAGGCGAATGGCGCTGCCCGAGACCAGAACTTCCATCGCTAGTTCAAGCTTATGCTGCAGGTGAGCCTCTGCTAAGACTGGCATGGGCGGACCGAACACTACGAACTCTTCCGATTGAAGCGGCACTGGAATTCCGTGGGGCTGACTTTGCCACAGGACAACGCCATGGTTTCAAAAACCCGCTCGAAGCGGAACTCAGGTTTTTGATACGGCTTCTTCTTCGCACCGCTATCGCTTACGTTTTTCTCGTCAGCATTCGCGTCGTTTTGCATAAGTCCGCATGTTCCCAGGCTGAGAAGGCGGTTCACGTGACCGCCTGAAAATACCCTTGTCGGCAGTTTACAACAAGGGCGCGAAGATGCCGTTGGAAGTGTTGATTCCGGCACCATCATCAGCGTCACACAACCAGGGGCAGTTCGGCCTTTTGCGCTTACTTCCCCTTAGGTTCTTTGGACAGGAGCGTCACGCGGGCGGTGACCTTCTGTCCTTTTTCCATGCCTCCGATGAGAACCAGTCCTTCATGGGTCACCAGCAGCCCCCGATGATCCATGGTGGGATCGGGCGTGTTTTCATTAATGGTTTCCCACTTCTTCGTACGCAGGTTGAAATCGAAGGTTACCGGAGAAGGCTCGGCAGGCTTGCCGTCGTAGCCGATGCCGTTGTAGTCGTAGGGATTGTCACTTCCTCCCGCGAAATAAATCTTTTCATCTTTCTCCGAACCGCCGGCGGCGATGCGGTAACGCGCTGTGCCGGGATGATTGGGCAACTTGGTCCACTCAATCCTGGTGCGATCGTGATGGTCGATCTTGCCCATCCAGCATTCGTCGGACGCGACATATTTCGGAGCGTTGCCGGAGGGATTCTTGCGCGCTCCATCCACGTAGACGATGGTCTCGCCGACCAGCGCGCCGGCATGGCCAAACACAGGTGGTCCAGGAATTGGCGTGGCCTGCGACCACTTGTTCTTTTCGACGTCGAACACTTGGACATTACTGACCACGTCGCCGTTAGAGCGGCCGCTGACCAGATAAATATAACGATCGCGATAAACCCCGGCCACGGAGTCGCCCAGAGGCAGGGGAAGATCGGCTTCCCTGGACCAGCGGTCGCGAGCGGGTTCGTACATGCCGACGTCGGGGACGGTCATCCCTCTGCCTTGCGCGTCCACCACGTAACCGCCAAATACGAACAACAGGTCGCTGGCGGCAGCGGCCATAGCGCCGATGCGGCCGACGGTACCGGGAACGGCATGGACCGCCGACCAGGTTCCGTCCTTCGCGTCCAGGGAGAACGCACTATTGGTGATCGCGTCCGCGGTCTTTTTCGGACCGATTCCCATGAATGAATAAAGCAATACTTGGCTATGGACTTTGAGCATGGCCACGGCGTTGTTGGAGACAGGATCGGGAAGCGGCTCAACTCCGGCATCGGGCGCGGCCGACAACAATCCGCCGAGCACAAGCAATAAGAGGAATGCGGAAAGCTTTTTCATGAATTCCAAAAGCGCCATAACAAAAATATCATGCACTCTGGCCAATACAGAAACGTATCTCAATCAAACCCGAAGAGAGACAGCAAGTTGGCTGATAATTTTGGCACGCGGTTAGAATACGGGCGTGACGATAAGGTCCCACCGCCGCTACCTGCCACAGTTTGTGCTAGCCGGCTCTCTATTGATCTGCTTCGGTGTATGGCGCTGGACGGAAACCATTCTCATACCCTCCAACACCTTTTCTGCCGAAGCCAAAGGAATTCCGATCGGAAATAATTCCGACCTCTATCCGCGCTGGTTGGGTGCGCGCGAGGCACTGCTACACGGCCGGGATCCGTACAGCGCGGAAGTGACGCGGGATATCCAACTAGGCTTTTACGGCCGGCAGCTTGATCCAAATAATTCTTCCGATCCCAAGGATCAGGTCGGTTTTGCTTATCCGTTGTATGTGATCTTCCTGCTCGCACCCACGGTCAACTTACCTTTTCAGACCGTGCTCGAAATATTTCAGTGGCTGTGTTTGCTGAGCCTGGCAGGCAGCGTTCCGCTTTGGATGCGCGCCACCGGGGTCCGTAAAACGCCGATGTTCACCCTTGCTGGGATGGTGCTTGCGGTCAGCAGCTTTCCTGCGGTGCAGGAATTCCATATGCAAAATCTGACCGCGCTGGTGGTTTTGCTGCTGGCGGCTGCGGCCACGTCAGCCGTTCGCGGATGGCTGGCGCTGAGTGGTTTCCTTTTGGCTCTCTCCACCATAAAACCGCAGCTCTCTGGGGCATTCGTATTTTTCTTCATGCTCTGGGCGACGGCACAGTGGGCAAAACGCCAGCGTCTTTTCTGGAGCTTCGTGGTGAGCCTCTTGGTCCTGGTGGTTGCGGCAGAGAGAGTCTCGCCGGGTTGGGTGGGGAGATTCCTGATGGTAGTCCGCGCATACCAGGGTTACGCGGGGGATCCATCCATTCTTCAGGCTCTGCTTCCTGCATGGCTCGCGAAGTTGGTCGGGGCAGCGCTCGTGGCCCTTTGTGTTTATTCCTGCTGGCGTTGGAGAAATGCAGCCGCGGGCACAAAGCAATTTGGCTGGGCCCTGGCGTGGGTTGCCGCGCTCCCGCTGGCCCTCATTCCAAAACTTGCGGCGTACAACCACGCCCTCCTGATACCAGCGCTGCTGGTTCTGCTCTCCCGCCGTAAAGCCGTATTCAAAGCGGGCCTCATGGCGCGTGCGCTGACCAAAGCAACCTTTGCCTGCCTGCTATGGCAATGGATGACCGCGGTCATCCTCGCTCTCGCTTCCCTTCTGGTCGCAGGATCACGACTTCGAACACTGGCCGGCGTGCCGGAGTACACGCTGCTCGCGCTGCCGCCAGTCACGATTCTGGCAGTGATTGTGACCACACTATCGCGTGAAGTTGCAAGCCGCGAGATTCCATTGGACAGCTTGTCTA
>Ga0210390_10001683_pt1 | contig 20646 bp, 19 predicted proteins | sample IncBWH11OmetaG_FD_161050 | JGI IMG/M metagenome (GOLD analysis project Ga0210390, IMG submission 161050) | Forest soil microbial communities from Barre Woods Harvard Forest LTER site, Petersham, Massachusetts, United States - Inc-BW-H-11-O ... | reverse complement strand
CGGTGCAGCTAGCTTTCCTGCAACCGCAAACCGGGGTGGGCGGATGCGACCTCAGCGCCGCCTATGACCCCGACCATCCCTGCACCTCGGCGGGACAGGCGGCGGCGCTGTCGGCGCCGCCACCCGTACGGCAGGCAGCGATCCAACAGGCCGCGCCGACGGGGGCGACCGGCTGCGACCTGAGCGCCGCCTATGATCCGAGCCATCCTTGCACCTCGGCGGGGCAGACCGTAGCGATGTCGGCGCCGCCGCCGCAAATTGTCGCCCAGCAAGCGGCGGGTGGATGCGACCCGAACGCCGCCTATGATCCGGACCACCCTTGCCAGCCACTGCGGCAAGCCTCTGCCCCAATCCAACTGGCGTCGGCGGCGGGCAACGCGTCTTGGCCGCCGGTAACCGCCGAGCCGATTTCCACGCCGACATCCTTTGCGAGCGATCGTTTCACAGCGCCGCGGCCGGTTCCGTCAGCGGCACCCGGCGGCGGAACCCACCTGCTGACGATCCCCGACCGGAATTGGGCGATCCAGGTCGGCGCCTTCGCCAATCCGGCGCTGGCGCGCTCGGTCGCCGAGGGTGCTCGCGCCGAGGCGCCGGACCAGCTCCGCGCCGCCACCCTGGCGCTGCCGCCGACACCGGCCGGCGGTTCGGTGCTTTATCGGGCGCGGCTCGCGCATCTGTCGGCGAGTGCCGCCTCGGACGCCTGTTGGCGGCTCAACCAGCGCCAACTGCCCTGCGTCGTCGTCCAGCCCAGCCGCTCGTGACCGGGGTTTAGCCGCCGAGCCGACCCGGTCATTCGGCCGGTGCTGGCACCACCGGGCGGCGAAAGCGGATGCGGGCGCCGCCGGCGCAGAGGAGGCTCGCCATCAACAACGCCGCGACGACGACCAGCACCAGCCGCGGCCGCCCCGAATCGATGATCATGCCATAGGGAACCGGCATGATGGCGCCACCCAGCGACATGCCCGAGCTGACAAAGCCGAACACCTTGCCGATCTGGCCGGGCGGGGCGGCGTCCTTGACCATCACGTCGCGCGGGGTGCGGCTGGCGCCGGTCATCATCCCGCCGACAAACAGCACCGCGACGGTCGTCAGTTGCGCCATCGGCACGATCCCGACCCACAGCAGGACGGCCGCGGCACCGGTCGTCAGGGTGACGACAAACGGCAGATGGCGGTCGCTGCGGTCGGCGACCCAGCCGCCGAGCAGGACGCCGCAGATCGAGCCGACCATCCAGCCGGTCAATGCCGAGGAGGCGGCAGCGACCGGCATCCCGTGCGCGCGATGCAGTACGGTAATCAGCCAAGATTGGATGCCGGCTCCGGCCGCCGACGACACCATGAAAAAGGCGAAAAACATCATCACCGAGCGGCTCAGCAGCATTCTGACGCCGGAAGACGCGGCGGGTGCGGCGCGTCCCCGAGGCTCGCGGTCCTGAAGCTCGCGGCGCTGGTCCGTCAGGATGCGGCTCTGCCACAGGATCGTCAGCACGACCGGCACGCCGAGCAATCCGACCAGCAGCAGGGCGCCGCGCCAGCCGAACAGCAAGGTCAGCGCCGCCGTCGCCGGCGGCGCCACGGCAAACCCGATATTGCCGACAAAGGTGTGAAAGGCAAAGGAGCGGCCGAGCCGCGCGCGGTCGATGGAGCCGCTGAGGATCGAGTAGTCGGCCGGATGGATGACCGAATTGCCCATCCCCGACAGCAGCGCCAACGCCACGAGTTGCCAATACGAGGTCGCGAACGACATCGCCGAGACCGACAGGGCCATCGTCAGGGTGCCGCCGACCAGAAACGGCCGCGCCCCCCAGCGGTCGACAAAAAACCCCATCGGCGTCTGCAACACGGCGGTCGAGGCCGCCATCACCGCCATCACCAGACCGAGTTCGGCGAACGACACGCCAAAGGTCTTTTGCCAGGCGATAAACACCGGCGGCAGGCAGAGCTGATAATAGTGCGACAGGAAATGGCCGGCGCCGAGCAGCGCGTTGACCCGTGTGTCGCGACCGAATGCCAGAAATTTGAGCATTCGCCGATGCTGCATTAAACGGCCGATGCGGTCGAGTGCGAAACCGCCGGTTGCCCTTCCCGCTGCGCGAGGCTGGTTTGCCAAAATCGCGCTTCAGGCGCCGGAGCGGACCGCGCTCCGCGCGCGGAGCGCGGTCATTTGTAAATGTTATGATGACTAGATTTTGGTCTGGGATCGCTTGACTCGATTCTCGTTGGCGGCATACCGTTTGCATTCACCCGGGGACCGACTCGCGCCGTCAGTGGGGCGCGGGCGGAAACCATCGGCAGCATCGGAGGAGGTCACAATGGCGGCGTACAAGCTGATCTCGGCGGATTCCCACATTGTCGAGCCGCCGGATATGTACACGACCCGGATCGAGCCCAAGTTCCGCGACCGCGCGCCGCGGATGGAGCGGCGCAAGACCCCGGCGGGACGCGACTACGACGCCTGGATGCTCGACGGGACGCAGGTCGGCACCCTGGGTGCGGTGATGCAGGCCGGGCAGCGCTTCGAGGATCCCTCGCAGATCGATTTTCTCGGCCTCTGGGAGGATGTCCGCAAGGGTGCCTATAACGCCGACGAGATGCTGGTCGAAAACGAGGAAGACGGCATCTGGGGTTCGGTGCTGCAGCCGAGCCAAGGGCTGTTCTGGTATCGCATCCCCGATTCCCCGCTCTTTTCGGAAATCTGCCGCTGCTACAACGACTGGATCGCCGATTTCTGCAAGCCGCATCCGCGCCGCCTGAAGGGTATCGCGATGCTGAATGTCGACGACCCTGATGCCGGCGCCAAGGAGTTGGAGCGCTGCGCCGAGATGGGCCTTGTCGGCGCGTTCATCCCGGTGTCGCCGCTGCCGGACAAGCCGTACAGCAGTCCGATCTACGACCGGTTCTGGGCGACGGCGCAGGATTTGAAGCAGCCTTTGCTGCTGCATATCGGCACGCCGCGCTGCGGGGTCCCGGCGAACGAGTTCACGATGGACGTGACCGAATTGACCGGAGCGGGGCGCTCGACCACCGATTACTGGGTGCGCTATTCGCTTGGCTCGATGCTGTTCGCCGGCGTGTTCGACAAATTCCCAGGCTTGAAGCTCGGCTCGGTCGAGCACGAAGCGTCGTGGATCCCGCATTGGCTGCAGCAGATGGACTTCACCTATGTCGAGCGGCCGGTGTTTACCAAGGGCTGGAAATCGGCCGAGGGGCTGATGCCGAGCGATTACTGGAAGCGCAACATGTTCGTCGAGTTCATGGAGGACGGTCTCGGCGTGCAATTGCGCGACCGTATCGGTGTCGAGAACATGCTGTGGGGCAGCGATTACCCGCATGCCGAAGCGACCTTCCCGCGTTCGCAGCAATTCCTTCACCGCATGTTCGAGGGCGTGCCCGAGGACGACTTGCGCAAGATCACCTCGGGCAACGCGGCCAAGATGTTCGGCTTTGAGCTGAACTAGGCGGGACCAGGCAGAACCGGGCCAGATTGTTTCGCCGCGCTCGCAATGACAGGATTTTCCTGTCATTGCGAGGAGCCGCGAAGCGACGAGGCAATCTCAGAGCCAAGGGACACCAGGACATTTATCGCATGCCGGAAGGCTTCGTCGCCGTCGCGCGGGTGGGCGACCTCGCGCCGGGCCAGATGAAATTCGCCGCGATCGAGCGCGAGCGGATCGTGCTCGCCAATGTCGAGGGCAACTTTTATGCACTGCGCGACGTCTGCGGCCACCGCAACGCACCCTTGTCGCGCGGCAAGCTGGAGGGCTGCGTGATCGAGTGCCCGCTGCACTTCGCGCAGTTCGACATCCGCACCGGCAAGCTCGTCGACGGCCCGATATCAGCCGACGTGCCGGTCTACGAGGTTCGCGTCGAAGGCGACACCGTCTTCGCCCGGCCCGGGTGACGCCGGCGCGCGAAGACCGGCGCGCGATCAACGTTGATCTCAAACATCAGTCAGATGACGCCCTCCTCGGCGAGCCGTTCGACGTCGCTTGGGCTTCGGCCGAGCAATTCGGTCAGCACCCACATATTATCCTCGCCGTAGCAGAGCGCGCCGCGATTGGTCGGGCCGCCGATATAGGCCGGGGTCCGGCTCAACTTCATCGGCAATTCATAAATCGGCCAGGTGCCGATCTTGGTGCCGGTGACCTCGGTCAGCCATTTGAAGTGCCGCAACTGCGGATCGGTGATGTCGGGCCGGATCGACTTTATCACGTCAAAGCCGAGCCCTAAGCGCTGAAGCACGCCGGGTGAGAACCCCTCGGCCACGACATCGCAGATGCGCACCAGGTCCTTGGCGATCTGGAGGCCCTTGGGATTCCGGATATTCAAGGAGATGCCGCGCTTGCCGGCATTTTTGTTGTTGAATTGGCCGCCCATATCGGGGGCACGCGCGCCGTTCTCGTGCGGCTTGCGCAGCGGCCCCACGGGAGGCCCGCATCCTCCGCCTCGCGCCACGGTAAATCCGTATCCGCAGCTGGCCATATGCGATGGGTCCTACGCCGATCTACCATTGGTAGCGACCGGCGATGCCTTAGTTCAGCAAGCTGTCACCTTGAAGATCGGCCTTTTTGCTGCCGCAGCGACGTTCCCTCAACCTCCATAGTTGTTCCAGGTTTTATTTGTTCTATTTCTTCCGCGGAAACCGAAAGGCCCATCTCATCGAGAAATATCTGCAGGCGGTTCGGTCCTCCACCGACGTAACCGAAGGCCAAGATGCCGACGATTTCGCCGGAATTAGCGCCGGAGCGAATCCGCTTACCATCAACGAAATCGAAATCAATCTCGAAATTTGGGTGCAGAGATTTGAAGTGGATCGCCCTCAATTTGCCATGCGCTGCCTTGAGCCCTCTCGCGAGCGACCGAGCACGTTTGACGTTCGGGGAAGTAAACTCCGTCGCGGCTTTTTCGGCCTCTCGACCTGCTGAGATTTGTTTCTCCCATCCCGTGGATAGTCCTCCACCACAGGTCGTACACCACACAGTCGGCGGAACGTAAGCAACTTCACCGCAGGAGCACTTCACCGAGACGCCCTTCTCTTTGTCGATGAATTCGAGCTCTACCCGATTTTGAGTTCTGCACCTAAAGCAGGCAAAAGTGGCAACGACTCCGTGTAATAGTCCCACCTGAACGCTGCGTTCCTCCATCTTCGCCGAAATCGGGTATCCGCATTCAAAACACGCGACCGACTTACCAGGAATTTGACGAGCACCGTGGGATACAAGTAATTTTATTATCTTTGGCGTGTTCGCATGATTGTCGTAGGCAAAAATGCAAGCTAGGGCTGTCTCTCCGTCGGAATTCTCCGCATTCGGGTCTGAGCCACGTTCAAGCAAGGCCCTCACGATCTCGGGGTTCAAAACGGGATGCCAGTGCCTAACATCGCATGCCATCATAAGCGGCGTTTCATTCCGCTCCGAACGCGCTGAAATATCCGCGCCGTTTGCAAGCAACCAACGAACCATCTTCTCGTTCCCGTATCGGGCCGCAAGGTGCAGTAATGTCCAACCATTGGGATCCTTCCACTCAATGCTACCACCTAGTTTCACCCAATCTGTGATTAGCCGGAAGGTATGATCATCCCCCTTTTCTATCCCGTTATGAAGCGGCTGAACGCGACGTGGGCCCAAAGCGGGATCGACGAGCGGAGGTATTTGCCCGCGACCAAATAGCCGCTTCCAAAAGCCTGGGCGGTTTGCGCTTGCTCGCTTTTCCGCATCTGGTCCTCCTGTCGAAGCGCCCGGTGCACTATCTCCCGCTTACGTGGTGGTAATGTGTCGCCCTCTTGGGACGGAGGTCGAAATAGGTCCAGCTTCGCACGTAATTTGCCTACTCACCTATATCAGATGACGCCCTCTTCGGCGAGCCGTTCCACTTCGCTTGGGCTTCGGCCGAGCAATTCGGTCAGCACCCACATATTGTCCTCGCCGTAGCCTGGCGCGCCGCGATTGGTCGGGCCGCCGATATAGGCCGGGGTCCGGCTCAGCTTCATCGGCAGTTCGTAGATCGGCCAGGTGCCGATCTTGGTGCCGGTGACCTCGGTCAGCCAGTTGAGGTGGCGCAGCTGCGGATCGGCGTCAACGCGATCCTCGGCGTTCTGGCACACCCCGGCCGGCACCCCGGCGTTCTGCAATTTCATCATGCAGTCGTGACGCTCTTGCGTCAGCGTCCACGCCTCCATCGCGGCGTCGAGCGCATCCTGGAACTGCAACCGGTGCTCCAAGCTGTCGAAGCGGCGGTCGTCGAGCCATTCGCCGTGCTCGGCGACCCGCGCCAACGCGCGCCATTCGTCATCGCTGAAGCAGGCGATCGCGACCCAGCGATCCTTGCCCTGGCAGCGATAGGCGCCGTGGGGTGCGGCCGGCTTATACGGCGAACGGTTGCCGTAGCGGCGGAACTCGCGCCCGTTGGCCGACCAGTCGAGGATCATCGCACCGGTCAGGAAAATGCCGGATTCGCATTGCGAGGCGTCGATCCATTGGCCCTCGCCCGTGCGTTCGCGGTGATAGATGGCGCCGAGCAATGCCAGCGCGTAGCCGTAGGCGCCCATCCAGTCGAGGTAGGAATAGCCCCAGCCGACCGGCATCGCCGGCTCCGGCAGGCCCGACATCTCGCCCTGGCCGCCAAACGCCGCCGCCACCGGGCCGACCGTGCGCATCCGCCCGTAAGTGCCGTTGGCACCCATGCCCGATTGCTGGATGTAGATGATGTCGGGGCGGATCGACTTCAGCACGTCGTAGCCCAGCCCCAGACGCTGGAGCACGCCGGGCGAGAAACCTTCCGCCACGACATCGCAGATGCGCACCATGTCCTTGGCGATCTCGAGGCCCTTTGGATGCCGGATATTCAAGGAGATGCCACGCTTGCCGGCATTCTTGTTGTTGAACTGGCCGCCCATATCGGAGTCGCGCACGCCGGGGAGCGGACCCTTCGCCATATCGCGCGCGGCGCGGCCGCCGACCGGCGCCATCGCCGCCAGCCGCGTGTCGGGATTGTCCTTCCATTCGACCTTGAAGCTTTCCGCACCCATAGCGGCGAGAAAGCGGGTGCCGCCGGCGGAGGCGAGGAACCAGGCGAAATCGAGGATCTTCACCCCTTGCAGCGGAAACGGCTTGTTGTGCAGCGCCGACAGCCGCGGATTGGCGACTTTGCGCGGCTCGGCCGGGACACTGGGCCGCCTTGCCGCCGCGCCGAGCACCGCCTCGGTATCCTCGCCCAAGTGCGGCGCGCGGCGGCCGACCTGCCAGCTCGTCTTGGTGGCGAGCCATTTGCTAGTCGGGTAGCGGAAGCTCCGGCCAAGCTCGGGGTGCTCGACATCGGCGAAAGTCTTGCGCGCGAGCCAATGTTCGTCGAGCGCATTCTCGTGCGGCTTGCGCAATGGCGCCCACAGGAGGCCGGCATCCTGCGCCTCGCGCCACGGCATGTCCTGGTAGGTCCAGGCGCGGACAAAGCGCTGCACCACGTCGAGCATGTGCGCCCGCGCCTCGTCGCTGCCGGCCGTGCCCGGCACCTGGCGCGCCCGCAGATCGGCATCGGGCGGCGGCGGCTGCAGATCGGCCGCGGCGCCGTATTTCGCCAGCAACGGCACCAAATTCTTTAGGTCGCGGGCACCCATGCCGTGGGTGATGAACCAGCGTCCGTCCTTCGTATGACAAATGCCCGGCGAGTGATTGGGGAATTCGGCCGCGTGGCGATTGGTCAGCCGCCACAACGGCACCCGCCGCATGACCCAATACATGATGTCCTGCTCGGGGTTCTTCGACACCGCCTCGTGGATCGCGACCGACACATCCTGCCCCTCGCCGCTCTTCTCGCGGTGGATCAGCGCGGCGATGATCCCGGTCGCCAATTGCTCGCCGGCGATGTGATAGGCATGCCAGATCTGGGGCGCGATCGGCGGCGTGTCGTAGTCGAGGTTGGGGTCGGGATCGTAACCGCAATTCATCATGATCCCGCCGAGCGCCAGGTGGATCAGGTCCGAACCTTTGAGGTCCTTCCATGGCCCGTCATCGCCGAACGGCGTCATCCGCGCGGTCACCAATGCCGGGAAACGGCCGTTGAGGGCGGCACGGTCGAGGCCGAGCGCCTCGTTGAGCGCGCCGCAGCTCGCATCGAGCAGGATGTCGGCGCCGCCGAGCAGACGCAGCAGGTGCTCGCGGCCAGCCCCCTCCCGCAAATCCAGCACCACCGACTTCTTGTTGCGGTTGTAGTTCCAGAAGAACAGCGAGCGTTCGCGACCCGGCTGGTCTTCAAAAAACGGCCCGATCCGCCTGGTGGCGTTGCCCTCGGGCGGTTCGATCTTGATCACCTCGGCGCCCAGCCCGGCCAGCAGCAGCCCGGTATATTCGGCGCGCTCGTCGGCGATCTCGACCACCCGCAGGCCCGCCAGCATGCCCGGTCCGGCATTACCCATCATCTCGCCCGGCCCGGTCGACAACGCGCCGGGCGCCGTTTCTGCCTGATTTGCCAAGGCGTTCCCTTTCAAATGACTATTGCGGGGTCCCCCGAAGAAGTGGAAAGGATAACCTCGGGTAAGCTCCTGCGGTCAAGTCGGCGGCCTTTGGCAGCCGGATGACCCTCGAGGTCAAGGATATCGGGAGGCGCAGGCGATGCGGGTCAAGCACGGCGACCGTGTCATCCTGGATGTGCGGGCGAAAGCGGAACCCGCCGAGAGCGTCGTGACCGACGACTATTACACGCAGCTGCCGCAAATCCGCCTGAGCCCCAATCCAACCAGCCGCCAGGCCCACCCCGAGACGCCGACGGAAGTGACGCTCGACGATACCGACGTCGTCAAACTCTTGGAGGCCGCGCTGAGGCATCCGGTTTTTAACATGCGACAAGCCGTGTTGGCGGCCATCTGGAACCATCCCGAGACGGTCCGGCAGATTTTTCGGTTCGGTCTGACCGCAGCCGCTGCATTCACCGAGATCCGCGAGATTGTCGCGGAGGAGCTTGCGAATCACGCGCTCGCGGCGGAATCTCCGGCCTCGAACCAGGCCGGCTCGACCCGCGACATACTGCTGCCGCGGATGCCCGTGCCGCCGCATCTGCGGGCAATCCGAGCGAAAGGCACAGGAAGGACAGAATGAGCGACTGGAGCAAGGTGACGCGCCCGATCCCGGTTCCGAACGAATGGACAAAGCCGTTCTGGGAGGCGGCGAGGCGCGGCGTTGTGGAATTGCAGCGCTGCCAGAGCTGCGGCCATTTCCAGCACCCGCCTTATGCGACGTGTACCCAATGCGTCTCGACCGATCTGAAATTCGAGCCGGTGCGCGGTGCCGGCGCGATCTACGCTTATACGATCATGTATCACACCGGCGACAAGCGCTTTGCGTCCGCAGTGCCCTATGCCAGCATCATCGTCGAATTGGACGACGCGCCCGGCGCGCTGATGGCCGGCAATCTTCTGGAAGCGGAATACATCGAGGCGAAGGTCGGGCGGCGCGTCGAAATCATCTTCGAGAAGCTGAACGACGACATCACCTTGCCGCAGTTTCGCCTGGCCCGCAGCTAGCTGCGGGGGGCGGAGCCAATGGCTGATGTCTTAACGGCGTCGAGTCGAGAAAAGCTGTGGCACAAAATGCGCCAGGACCTATGCACGTATGTGCCGGAGATCGCGGGTAATCAGCTCCTGATGTGTTGCACTTGTGGGCGCTTCCTCCCTCAGGAGCACTTTGACCTTGATCACCTTATTCCCCAGCAAGCGTTAAAGCACGACCCGGACGCGGTTCGGGCTGATCCAACCACGCCCGCTAACACAAGGGCAGGAAATTTACTGCTTTGTAAAAAGCCGCTGAACATTAAAGGAGACATCGTTTATCGTAACGGCTGTAACAGCTGGAAGGGTAAATTTTTTGACAGATTTATTAACGAGCTAATATCGGCAAAGGTTCTGAACGCAAAAGATTGTATGGATACCCATATTATCGCTGCACTGACTCTTTGCTATCTCGCAATAGTAGAAGAATTTGGTTACATTATTTCCTTGATGCCTAGTGGATTGGTGCTCCGGGAACAATTCTTCAGGCCCCACAAATTCCATCATCAACTGCCCCTCTATAGCTCAATGTTTTTGGCCGGTGACACGATAACAGCTTCCCACGCGCCGGTTTGGGCTCGGCCATTCTCATTCGACTTCCCTCGGCCTGGCGTCTGCACCGTGGGAGCCCGTAATTTCGCACGCATGTTGCCAGTTTCTAACGACCCTCGCGAGCCGATCGCCAGACATCTCCGGATCGCACCGGCGAAATACAACCTGCGACCCAATTTCAGAACCGTGTTTGAGTGAGGGATGCTGACTATGTGGGAGAACCGGTGCAAGGTGGCGGTTAGCGGCGTCGGCTTTTCTCAAGTCACGCGCTCGGCCGAGATCCCGCTCGCCGCTCATGCGCTGACGGCGGTGAAGGAGGCGGTCGCCGATTCGGGGCTCGAGATGTCCGACATCGACGGTCTGGCGACCTATCCGGAATTGCCAGCGACCGGGCACGCCGAGGTCGACGGCATCTCGATCGTGTCGGTCAACTGCATGATGGCGATGCTGAAATTACCCAATCTCAGCTGGCACATCCAGGTCGGCACGACCAACATCGGCGGGGCGGTGCAACAGGCGGTCAATGCATTGCTCGCCGGGGTGTGCCAATACGCCGTGGTGTGGCGGGCGATGCACAACCCGCGCGGCACCTACCAGAACCTGCCCGGCGCTTACGCGCAGGGCGCCGCCCAGTTCACCGCCCCCTACGGCTTTGGCGGTCCGGGGCAGGGCATGGCGGTCGCCTATACCCGCTGGCTCGAACGGCACAACCAGAACCGCGAGAAGATGGCGACCTTGGCCGTGACCCAGCGCCGTCACGCGCAGCACAATCCGCACGCCTATTTCTACGGCACGGAGCTGACACGCGAGGACTACCTCAATTCGCGGATGGTGGCGTATCCATTCTGCCTGTTCGATTGCGACATCCCGGTGCAGGGGGCGGTCGCGATCGTGCTGACCACGGCCGAGCGGGCGCGCGACCTGAAGCCGAAGCCGGCGTACCTCGCCGGCTACGGCCAGCGGCTCCACTTCGAGGTGGCGGGCCGCATCGGCAGCCTTTCGAGCTACATGGAGGGCGGCAGCAGCTCGGCGAAACTGACCTGGGAGCGGTCCGGCTTCGCTCCCAAGGACGTCGACGTGGCCCAGATCTATGACGGCTTCTCGGCCTCGGTGATTTACGGTCTCGAATCCTACGGTTTCTGCGGGGAAGGCGAGGCCCTCGATTTCATCCAGGACGGCCGGATCGAGCTCGACGGCGAATTGCCGCTCAACACCTTTGGCGGCAGCCTCGGCACCGGGCGCATCCACGGCCTGTGGCACATCATCGAAGGTGCGCTACAGGCATCAGGCCGCGCCGGGTCGCGCCAGGTCAAGGACGCCAACGTGTCGTTCGTCGGCGCCAGCGCCCCGATCGTGACCGGCACGACGTTTATCTTCGTGCGTGACCCCTACTGAGGCCCGCGCGCCAGCCTAACGGCTGGGATAGCAGCCGCCGTTATAATAGACGTATCCCGGGCCGCAGGCCGGTACTGAAGCGGCACCCGTGATCGCATTGGCGGTGCCGGCAACAGCACCCGTAGCGGTGCCAAGCGCCCCCCCAATAATCGCGCCGACGGGACCGGCTGCCGCGCCGCCGTTCGCGGCCCCGGCGGCACCCCCGGCGGCAGCCCCGGACAGCGGGCCCGGCGCATAGCCGGGTGCCGGGACCGGCTGGCAGACCCCGCCATAAGGGGCGTAGCCCGGCGGACAGGAATATTGCGCCATCGCCGCAACGGGCGCGCCCGCCGCCAAAGCGGCCGCGACCGCAAAAATCTTGAGCCTGCTTGGCATCGCTATCTCCGTAAAGCACACAAAAGAGTGGCAAAGCCGCGCCACCCCAGGTGAACGGTCTATCACGGAATCGCGTTCCGCACGCGGCGATGCTCGGTATCGCGGCGCGTCCGCCTCGATGATCCCGCCCAGACGCGCACGGACGACGCAGCGGGCATGCTGCGGCACGCTCGCACGGCAATCCTCGCCGCCGCCGCAAGCAAGCGCTGCGTGGGGGCGCTGGATCGAGCTGGTCTCAGAGTTCGACTTGGCCGCCGAGTTCGACGATGCGGTTGACCGGGATGCGGAAGAACTCGGTCGCGTCGAGCGCCAGGTTAGTCAACAGGACAAACAGCTTTTTGAACGGCAGCAAGAGTCGCGGCCGGCCCTTGGCGACAACCTTTTCGCGGCCGACGAAGAACGAGGTATCCATCAGGTTGAAGCGAAACCCGCCGACGCGGCACAGCGCCAGCGCGCGCGGGATGTCGGGCTCTTCGAGAAAGCCGTAATGGATCGTCACCGTGTGAAAATTCTGGCTCAGATGATCGATCTGCAGCCGGTCGGTTTCGGGCAGGCGCGGCACGTCCTCGGTGCGCACCGTCATCAATACGTTGCGCTCGTGCAGGATCTTGTTGTGCTTCATGTTGTGGAGCAACGCCGCGGGCACGTTGTCGACCCGTGCCGTCATGTAGACAGCGGTGCCGGGGACGCGCCCCGGATGGTCGGGCCGCAAATTCTCGATCAAGGTGACGAGCGGCAGGGCGCCGCTCGCGCGCTGCACCGCCATCCGCTCCCGGCCCCACAGCCAGGTCATCATCGCTGCGTAGATCGTCCCGGCGATCGCCAGCGGGAACCAGCCGCCATCGATGATCTTCAACAGGTTGGCGCCGAAAAACGACAGGTCGACGCCGAGAAACAACGCAAAGAGCGGGACCAGGCGCCACAAACGCCAACCCGCGCCCCACCGGAAATAGACAAAGGCGAGCACGGTCGTGACCGTCATCGTCCCGGTGACGGCGACACCGTAGGCGCCGCCGAGCGCGTCGGACGAGCGAAACCCGATCACGGTCACGACGACCGCCACCAGCAGCATGCCGTTCATCGCCGGCACATAGACCTGTCCGATCTCCTGTTCGGAGGTATGGCGCACCAGCATGCGTGGCAGATAGCCGAGCTGGACCGCCTGCCGGGTGATCGAGAACGCGCCCGAGATCACCGCCTGCGAGGCAATGACCGTGGCGGTCGAGGCGAGCGCCACCAGCGGGTAGAGCGCCCAGCCGGGGCTCAGCAGAAAAAATGGGTTTTCGATCGCGCCCGGGTGGGCGAGCAGCAATGAGCCTTGCCCAAAATAATTCAACAGCAGCGCCGGGAAGACCAGGCGCAGCCAGGCGCGACGGATCGGCGAGCGCCCGAAATGCCCCATATCGGCGTAAAGCGCTTCGGCGCCGGTCACCGCCAGCACGACCGAGCCGAGCAGGACAAAGCCGTGCCAGGGTTGGTGCAGCATCAGGTTGACGGCATAGCGCGGGTCGACGGCCAGCAGGATCGAGGGGCGGCGCGCGATCTCCCATCCGCCGAGAAGCCCGATCGCGCCGAACCACAGGATCATGACCGGGCCAAAATAGCGGCCCACGAGCCCGGTGCCGCGGCGCTGGACGATGAACAAGACGACGAGCAGCAGCAACGTCAGCGGCACGACATAGGGTTCGAAGGCCGGGGTCGCAACTTTCAGCCCCTCGACCGCGCTCAAGACCGAAATCGACGGTGTGATGACGCCGTCGCCGTAAAACAGCGCGGCGCCGAACAGCCCGGCCCACATGATCCAGCGGCTGCGCCTGGCGTTGGCGGCGCGCAGGGCGAGAACCATCAGCGCCAGGATGCCGCCCTCGCCGCGATTGTCCGCGCGCATCAGCACAATCACATATTTGACGGTGACGACCAATGTCAGCGCCCAGGCGATCAGCGACAAGACCCCGAAGACCCGCGACTGGCTGACGCCGGCGTTCTCGAAGCATTGCTTGACGGTATAGAGCGGCGAGGTGCCGATATCGCCATAGACAACGCCGAGTGCCGCGACCGCCAGGTTTTGTCCGATCCCGGAGTGCCGTTCGCTGTGAATGACTGCCGTATCCGGCATCTATGCGCTCGGTCCCTGTACCAAGCTAACGCCATATTCCTGGGTTTTGGGCCACCGCGTCACGCTATCCCTGCGGCGCGCCGGCGCGGCCGCGAGACGCGGCGTCGGAAACCGCCGGGCGCGGGTTATAGGCAGAAATTTCGTCCGCGAGCCAGCAATTCCACCAAGCCCGGTAAAAACTCGGTCCGCGCGCGGCAACCGCTAACCGAGGCGGGCGAGCGCCTCGCCGCCCGTGCGTGGCCGAGCGGCAGATCAGCGCTGGTAGGTTCCGGTCGGCTCGGCCTCTTGGATCACGTAGGGCCGTGCTGTCTGCACCAGGTCGGCGGCGCTGGCGGACGGGATCAGGTCGAGCGTCGAACCGATGACCGCAAGCAGGCGAAAATGGTAATGGTGCGTCCCCGTTGCCTCGCGACGGACACGGGCCGCCGGGCGCGAATGCCGGGCTCGCAGGCTCGCAAACAGCAAAGGCCTAACCGTCTCCTGATTTGCCCCGGCCCGAGTCTACCGATAAAAGGGGCCGGCTCCAGTGGATCGGATTTTCCCGGAGAGGCAGGCAATGAGCGAGACCGTGTTGCGCAGCGGCATGCTGGTGTTTCCGAATTTGACCCAACTCGACCTGACCGGCCCCTATGAGGTGCTGGCCAGGCTGCCCGGCGCCGAGACCCGGCTTTTATGGAAAAATCTCGGCCCGGTACGCTCCGAGCACGGGCTGACGATCCTCCCCGATACGACATTCGGCGATTGCCCGCCGCTCGATCTCGTCCTCGTGCCGGGCGGCGCCGGCATCAACCCGTTGCTCGAAGACGCGGAGGTGCTGATGTTTCTGCGCCATGCCGCCGCATCGGCGCGCTACGTCGTCGGCATCTGCACCGGCTCGCTAGTGCTGGGCGCGGCCGGCCTGTTGCGCGGCAAACGGGCCGGCACCCACTGGATGTCGCGCGATCTGTTGCGCGCTTTCGGCGCCGAACCTGTCGCCGAACGCGTCGTCGTCGACGGCAATCTGTTCACCGGCGGCGGGGTCACCGCCGGGATCGACGTGGCGCTCGCCGTCGCCGCCGAGATCGCCGGCCGAGCTGCGGCGGAAGCGATCCAGCTCGCGATCGAATACGATCCCATGCCGCCCTTTGCTTCGGGCTCGCCCGAGCAGGCCGACCCGGCGGTCCTCGCAGAGGCGCTCGACCGGGCCCAAGCCCGGCAGCGCGACCGCGCCGAACGGGTGGCGCGCGCGGCACAGGCGCTCGGCTGATCGCGCGGACCTTGCCGAGCGAGTGGCGCGGGGTTGCTTGCCACGGGCATGGCTTGTGCATAGCCTCGGCGGCATATGGGCAGGGGGGCGGCATGAAGAGCATCACCGTCGATTATACGAAGCGTCTCGCCGAGGAAGCACATAAGGGCCACAACCGCTGGCACGAGGCGATCCCTCCGGTGGTCGAAGCCGCCCTCGGCGAGGAAGTCGAGATCCACACCCGCGACGCCTTCGACGGCCAGATCACGCCGGCAACGACGGCGCCCGACCTGCTTCATTGCGACCTCAACCTCGTCCACCCGCTGACCGGGCCGGTTTATGTCGCCGGCGCCCAACCGGGCGATCTGCTCGAGGTCGAGATCCGCGACATGAAGCCGGCGGCCTTCGCCTACACCGTGCAAGTGCCGGGCTTCGGCTTTCTGCGCGACGCCTTCCCCGACCCGTATATCGCCAAATGGGCGATCAAGGACGGCTTTGCCGAGTCGGCCGACCTGCCCGATGTGCGCATCCCGGACGGCTCGTTTGTCGGGGTCATCGGCGTCGCGCCCTCAAAGGAATTGCGCGAAAAGGTGCAGCGCCGCGAAGCCGAGCTTGCGGCGCGCGGCGGCGTGGCGTTGCCGCCCGAGGCCAAGGGTGCGGTGCCGGCGGCGGAGCCGATCGCGTCAGAGGCATTGCGCACGATCCCGCCGCGCGAAAACGGCGGCAACATGGACATCAAGCAGCTGAGCCGGGGGGCGCGGCTGCTATTGCCGGTGTTTGTCGACGGCGCCTTGTTTTCGGTCGGCGACGCGCATTTCGCGCAGGGCGACGGCGAGGCCTGCGGCACCGCGATCGAAATGTCCGGCTCGATCCTGGTCCGCTTTTCGCTGCACAAAGGGGAGGCCCAGCGCCGCGGCATCCGCTTCCCGCGCTTTTCCCGCAACGACTATTATTTCCCGCCCGAACTCGCCGCCCCCAAGCGTTTCCTGGCCACGACCGGCATGTCGGTCCATCCCGACGGCACCAACGAGAGCGAGGACACGACGCTGAGCGCGAAGAACGCATTGCTGTCGATGATCGATTTGTTGGTCGAGCGCGGCTGGACCCGGCAGCAGGCCTATGCGATCTGCAGCGTCGCGGTCGACCTCAAGATCAGCGAGCTGGTCGACGTACCGAACATGGTTGTCAGCGCCTTTCTGCCGCTCGACATCTTCGGCAGGGACAACGCGGCTCGATAAGGACCACGCTAACCCAAATACTCATCCGTCATTCCCGCGAAAGCGGGAACCCAGGGCAGCGCTTCGGCGGTTACCCTGGACCCCCGCTTTTCGCGGGGGCGACGGAGATGTGCTGGCCGTTTGCCTGAGGAATACTTCGATACACGAGAGGAAGGATTTATGAACAGTAGAGCAGGAACGGAACGGCGGCGGCTCGGCAAAGGCGGGCCGGAGGTGTCGGCGATCGGGCTTGGCTGCATGTCGCTGTCCGGCGTCTACGGCAAAAGCGACGATACGGCCGGGGTGGCATTGATCCATCGCGCGATCGAACGCGGCGTCGATCATTTCGACAGCTCGGACATGTATGGCTGGGGCCAGAATGAGGAATTACTCGGCCGGGCGTTGAAGGGCCGCCGCGAGGGCATCGTCATCGCCAGCAAATTCGGCCAGACGCGGCGGCCGGGCGGCGCCAACGGGGTCGACGGCAGCCCCGCCTACATCGCCCAGGCCTGCGAGGCGAGCCTGAAGCGGCTCGGCGTCGATGTCATCGATCTTTATTACCAGCACCGCGTCGACCCGGCGGTGCCGGTCGAGGACACGGTGGGTGCTATGGCGCGGCTCGTCGAAGCGGGCAAGGTGCGCTTTCTTGGGCTGTGCGAAGCGCGGCCGGAGCGCATCCGCCGCGCCCACGCGACCCATCCGCTCGCCGCGGTGCAAAGCGAATTTTCGCTGCTCTACCGCGAGGAGGCGACCGAAACCCGCGAACTGACCCGCGACCTCGGCATCGCCTTTTTCGCCTACGCGCCGCTCGGCCGCGGGCTGCTGACCGGGGACATCCCCGATTTCGACAACCTTGCCGAGGGCGACACCCGCGGCCGCCATCCGCGCTTTATCGGCGACAATTTCGCCAAGAACCGCGCGCTCGTCGGACAGATCGAGGGGATCGCGCGAGACAAGAACTGTACGCCGGCGCAACTGGTGCTGGCCTGGCTGTTGGCGCAAGGCCCGGACGTGATCCCGATCCCCGGCACCAAGCGCCTCGACCGCCTCGAAGAGAACCTCGGCGCCCTGTCCGTCAAGCTGACCCCGGCCGATGCGGACCATATCTCGGCCGCGATCCCGATCGGCGCCGCCGCCGGCACCCGCTACCCCGAAGGCGGCATGCGCGGCGTGTATATCTGACCCCGAAGTCAACTCCGCGCTGGATTGGGTCGGTGCGCTCGCAATGACGGACTGAACCTCGTCAGTGATAGGAGCCGCAGGCGATGCGGCAATCCCGAGCGGCTCGAGCCTGCACCAAGATCATTCTCAGCGCAGGTCGACGATCTCGATCCAGTTGGGCATTTTGCCCATTGGGTATTGCTTGACAGGCGTCAGCGCGCCCGATTGCGGGTCGATGCGGTAGACCGTCATCGCGTTCGAATCGAGCCCGACCGACAACAGGAACCGACCGCGCGGGTCGATGTTGAAGCCGCGCGGCGTCTGTTCGGTCGGCCAGTGCCCGATCGGCGACAGGGTGCCCTTGTCGGGGTCGATATGGTAGCCGGCTAGGGTGCTCGTCTTGCGCTCGCTGCCGTAGAGAAAACGGCCGTCTGGCGTTACGTGCAGATCGGCGGCGGCGGGCTGCGCGGTGAAACCGGCGGGCCGGGCATCGACGAACTGCAATTCGGTCAATGTCCCCGTCGCGGGGTCGATCGCGTAAGTCCCGATCGTGGCGGTGGTCTCGGTGATCAGGTACAGGAAACGCCTGTTGGGGTGCAGCGCCATGTGCCGCGGCCCGGCGCCGGGCTTGGTGTGGACCTCGCCCGGCCCATTCGGCGACAGGGTGCCAGCGGCGGGCTCGAATTTCCACTCCATGACGATGTCGCCGCCGAGGCTCGTCGCGTAGCAATATTTGTTTTCCGCATCGACCAGGATGCAGTGCGATTTGGGGCGGTTCGGAACGATCTGGGTGGTCTTCTCGACAATATGGCCGTCGGCGTCGATCGGGTTGATCGTCAGCTTGTTGCCGGGATACGACGCGGCAAGCAGAAACCGCCCGGTGCGGTCGGTATTGATATACGCCATGCTGTCGGCGAGCGGCGTGGTCGCGACATGGGCGAGCCGCCCCGTCGCGTGGTCGATCGCAAAACTCGACGCCGGGAAGTCATCGCTGCGCAACGCGGCGAAGATGAAACGGCGATCAGGCGTCACCGCCATCGGCATGCTGGCGGGCGACGGCTTGTCGGTACCAGGAACCGCGACCTTGTCGATCATCGTCAGCTCGCCGCTGTCGCGGTTCATCGCGAAGACGCCGATCTCCTTGCTCCCGGCATTCGACACATAGACCACCGTATCCGGGGTCGTGTCCGCCATCGCTCTGCGTCCAGCGAGCAGGGCGCTCGGCAACGCCGCGCCGCCGAGCCCGAGCGCCAGGATCCGCCGTCGCGTCCACCGTCCTCTCGTCATCGTTTCCTCCGATCAGTTTTTGTTGTAACCGAAGCGGCCGACGGCCGGCCGGCATCGGATTTGTTCAAAGCCGACTATGTTTAGGCGGGGGTGGCCAGCCCGCCCGAGATTGCTTCGCTACGCCCGCAATGACGCGTTGCGGGGCTTGTCGTTGCGAGAAGCCGTAGGCGACGCGGCTATCCCGATCTCGGCAATGGGTCACCGCAAATCGACGATCTCGATCCAGTTCGGCATTTCGCCGAGCCGGTATTGCCGCACCGCGGCGAGCGCGCCGGTGTCGGGGTCGATCGCCGCGACGCTCATCGCGTTCGAGCTGAGCCCGGCGGCGAGCAAAAAACGGCTGCGCGGGTCGATCGCAAAGCCGCGCGGCGTCGTCTCGGTCGGCCACCGCCCGCACCGCGAAAACGTCCCGCGCTCGGGGTCGAGGCGAAACCCCTTGATCGTGCTCGTCGTCCGCTCGCTCGCATAGATGAACCGCCCGTCCGGGGCGACGTGAAGGTCGGCCGCCGACGGCTTGCCGGCAAAATCGGGCGGCAGGGTCGGAACCGTCTGCAACTCGGCGAGCGTACCGGTGGCCGGATCGACGGCGTAGATGCCGAGGGTAGCGTCGGTCTCGTTCAAGAGATAGAGAAACCGGCCATTCGGGTGAAACGCCAGATGGCGCGGGCCGGCATTGGGCCTGGTCGAGATCGAGGCGGGCTGATTGGGCGAAACCGTGCCGGCCCGTGCGTCGAACCGCAGCTGCATGATGATGTCGCCACCGAGATTGGTGCAGTAGGCGTAGCGGTTCGAGGCATCGACGACGACGCAATGCGCCTTGGGTTGGGTCGACAACACCTGGGTCGGCCGCTCGCCGACCCGCCCCGTTGCGTCGATCGGGTTGATCGCCAATTTCGCCCCGGGATACGAAGCGCTGAGCAAAAACCGGCCCGACCGGTCGGTCACGATATAGGCCATGCTGTCGGCCAGGGGTGCTGCGCCGAGATGGGTCAACCGACCGCTTTCGGGGTCGATCGCAAAGCTCGACGCCGGAAACGGCTCGCTGCGCAATGCCGCATACAGAAAACGATGGTCGGGACTGACCGCCATCGGGATGCTGGTCGGCGACGGCTTGTCGGTGCCGGGCACCGCGACCCGCTCGACCGGTGTCAGGTCGCCGCTGTCGCGGTCCATCGCAAAGACAAAAATCTCCTTGCTGCCGGCATTCGACACATAGACGACGGTCTGGTGGGTTTCAGGCATCGGTCAGCCCTCCCGCTGCAATTGCCGTGCTGTCTGCGCCGCCGGCCGGTCGTGGCACGCCTTGAGCCAGCTCTCAGCCTTTGGGAAAGCGGCGAGATCGGCCCGCGCCTGGCGCGCCCAGGCGAGGATGCTGGCGACGTTGAGATCGGCGACGGTGAACCGATCGCCGAGCAGGTAGGGCGTCGCGGTCACCGCCGAATCGAGCACCTTGAGCGGTGCGGCAAGCGCCCGCTCCGCCTCGTCCGCCGCCGCCGCGTCGCGCTTGTCCTCGGGCCCGACCCGGTTGAGCAGCACGGTCAGCGCCGGCCGCTCGACCTCGGTCATGCCCCAAAAGCTCCATTGCCAGGCCCGCGCCTCGTCTTCGAGCGCTTGCGGATAGAGACCGCTCGGACCGCCGCCGTATTTCTTGGCGAGATAGAGGTTGATCGCCATCGATTCCCACAGCCGAAAGCCGTCATCGTCGATCGCCGGCACATGGCCGTTCGGGTTGATCGCGAGATAGTCCGGCCGGCGGGTGTCCCCGGTAAAATTGATCTTCA
>Ga0210390_10001682_pt1 | contig 20647 bp, 8 predicted proteins | sample IncBWH11OmetaG_FD_161050 | JGI IMG/M metagenome (GOLD analysis project Ga0210390, IMG submission 161050) | Forest soil microbial communities from Barre Woods Harvard Forest LTER site, Petersham, Massachusetts, United States - Inc-BW-H-11-O ... | reverse complement strand
TGATTCGCACAATGTCTTGACCATGACCGCGATGGTCGCGCAGGCCAAATTCCCCGCTCCGGCCCAGGAGGTTAACTTCTTCGAGCAAGTGTTGCGGCGGGTGAGAGCGTTACCCGGAGTCGAATCTGCCGGCGTCGTTGACGACATTCCCCTCGACAACGGAGGTTCTCATCAACCTATTCAGATCGAAGGCCACCCGGTGGTGCCGATGGCGGAACAACCGGAGGTCGATGTTCGCCTGATCAGTTCAGGGTACATGGGCGCACTGCATATACCGATACTGCATGGCCGCGATCTAAGCGACACCGACATTGCTGGAAGGCAGGCGGTGGTTCTGATCAGCGAGTCGATGGCTCAGCAGTTCTGGCCGGGTGAAGATGCGTTGGGCAAACATCTTACGATGACATTTTTTCCAGATGCGGTTCGCGAAGTGGTTGGAATCGTGGGCGACGTAAAGCTCGACGGCCTGGACCAGACTCGCCCGAGCGCAGCTCTCTATTTTCCGCTCGATCAGGTTTCTGTGCCCGCCAACGGGGGATGGACTTCGATTCCGATGACGCTGGTAGTGCGGTCCGCCTCTGCTGCTGGAGTGGTCCCGGCCGTGTCGAATGCGGTACATGAAGTCGATCGTGAGATTCCATTGCGCGACATCCTGAGCATGGATGACCTGGTCGCGAATTCATTGTCGCAACAGCGGTTCAACATGCTGCTGCTGGGCGCATTCGCCGGACTTGCTTTGTTGTTGGCTGCCGTGGGCATCTACAGCGTGTTGTCTTACAGCGTGAAGCGAAGTGTGCGGGAAATCGGAATCCGCTTGGCTCTCGGCGCCCGGCCTGGCGACGTGCTGCGCAAGGTCGTATTCGAGGGCATGAAGCCGACTCTGCTCGGAGTAGCAGTGGGATCAGCCGGCTCGCTGGCACTGGGGCGCGTCCTGTCGAGTCTTATTTTCGATGTAAAGCCCACCGACCCTATCACTTTCTTGGCGGTAGCGGCCTTGTTGGCCGTGATCGCTTTATTAGCTTGTATCATTCCGGCTTACCGTGCGACGAAAGTCGATCCGATGGTGGCGTTGCGGTACCAATAACGTTTCGGAGAGTGAATCGACAAACCCAATGATTGAACTGAAAAGTATCGAACGGAGTTACAAGACTGGCGCAGGACAAACCTGGGTGCTGCGCCGCGTAAACCTCGACATTCGCCAAGGCGAATTCATTACCGTGATGGGACCGTCGGGGGCGGGGAAGTCATCCTTGCTCAACGTGCTCGCGCTGCTCGATGACCAGTGGCAGGGCGAATACTGGTTTCGCGAGGAGGCCGTGCACGCGCTCAAGCGCAAGCAGCGCGGCGAACTCGCCAAGCTTAACGTCGGGATGGTCTTTCAGAGTTACCACCTGCTCGACGACCTGACGGTGCAGGAAAATATCGATCTTCCACTCTCCTATAAAGACATTCCTCGCGCGCGACGGCAGAGTCTGGTCGCCGATGTTTTGGATCGTTTCCAGATTGTGGCCAAGAAAGACTTGTATCCCAGCCAGCTTTCTGGCGGACAGCAGCAGCTCGTGGGTATCGCCCGCGCCGTTATTCACAAGCCGCCGCTTCTGCTCGCCGATGAACCCACCGGCAACCTGCATTCCGGTCAGGCCAAGGAGATTATGGAACTCTTCCACGAACTCAACCAGCAGGGAACGACGATTGTGCAGGTCACTCACTCGGAGGCGAATGCCGCCTATGGCACCCGCACGATTCAACTGCGGGACGGATGGCTGGTTGCGGATACTGCCAATCCATCCCTAGACCACTCGGCGGAGGTCAGCGCGTCGTGAATTTTTCTGGGACCACCATCTTGAAACGGGGAATTGCCCTCATTTGTGTTTACGGAATGCTGACTGGGCCGATGCAAGGTCAGGATGCAACGGCCCGGCTCGGTGCAACCGCGCAGACCGCAACTCCGCAGGCCGCGACTGCCTCTCGCTTTGACATGCCGAAATCGCACAACCCGCTGAATGCCTACTCGCCGGATTATGTCCCCGCGCCAGTGCTGGCAAACTCAACTCGCCTCGATCGTCTTATTCGGGACGGCAAGCTCTATCTCTCGTTGAAAGATGCCATCGACCTCGCGCTCGAAAACAATCTCGATCTGGCGATCGCCCGCTACAATCTTCCGATCGCGAATACAGATATTCTGCGAACCCAGGCGGGCGGATTTTTTCGCGGCGTAAATACCGGCGTGGTCCAGGGAACTCCGGGCGGCGGCGTTGGAGGCTTCGGCTCGGGTGCCCCGGGCGCTGGCGCCGGAGGAACGAGCAGCGGCGCAGGCGGGGCCGGTGCGGGCGCATCCGGACTGGTTCAGTCTACGCTGGGCGCTGGTACCTCGGTATCGTCGTACGATCCCTTCATCAGCGCCGGTGGCGGAGAAGAGCACCAAACGCTTCCACTCTCCAACCTGACGCTGAACGGCGTGCCCACTTTGCAGACCAATACCGGCCAGTTTAACTTCAATTATTCGCAGGCGTTTGCCACCGGCACGAGTCTTTCCGTCACTTTCAACAACGCACGCCAGACCACGAACAGCATTTTCACCAACCTGTCGCCGGCCTTGAGCTCGCAGTACCGCGTCGCGCTCCAGCAGGAACTTCTTGCCGGATTCGGGTTCGGTCCGAATTTACGCTATCTCCGCATTGCCAACAACAATAAGAAAATTTCTGACATCGCCTTTAAAGACCAGGTCATCGCCACCGTGACCCAGATCGAAAATATTTACTGGGATCTGGTTAGCGCGTATGAACAGACGCAGGTCAACGAAAAATCTTCAGTGTTTGCCCAGCAAACTCTGGACAACGCCCGCAAGCAATTGCAACTGGAAAGCATTCCTGAGATGGACGTGCTGCGGGCTGAGGCCGAGGTTTCCAAGCGCGATCAGGACTTGACCGTGGCCCGCACTAGCCTGCAGCTGCAGGAGACTCTGATCAAGAACGCCGTCACCAAGAGCCTGGACGATCCCGCGCTGGAAGCCATGCCGGTCATTCCCACCGATCGAATGGAAGGCGGCCAGACCCAGGCCAGCCAGGCGATTCAGGACTTGATTGCGATCGCGTTGCATGATCGGCCGGAATTGGCCGAGTCTGACATCGACCTGGTGAACCGGCAGATCAGCCGCAGAGCCGCGCGCAATGCCCTGTTGCCGTCGCTTGCCTTGGTAGCTTTCTACGGAGGCTCCGGGTTGGCCGGCCCTCTCAATCCACTCTGCACCGGCTCCGACTGCACGTCCAGTGTGCCGGTCGATTTTTCCGGAGCACTTACCAACACCTTCAACAATTCCGCTCCAGATTACTATGTAGGATTGAGCCTGAATGTTCCGCTGCGCAACCGTGTGGCGAAGGCCGATCAGTACCGGTCGGAACTGGAATACCGCCAGGCGGAGTTGCGCCTTGAGCAATTGAAGAAGCAGGTTCGCATCGAGGTCCGCAACGCGCAATACGCGGTCGAGCAAACCGGAGCGCGGGTGCAGGCTGCGCGCAAAGCCCGCGACCTCGCTCAACGTACATTCGATATCACCAGGAAAGAGCAAGACTTGGGCTCGGGATCGAGCTATCAAACCTTGTCTGCCCAACGCGATCTGTCCCTCGCGGAACTGGATCTCGTCACCGCCATGACCATCTTCGAAAAGGCCAAAGTTGAACTTGACCGCGCCACCGGCGCGACTCTGGAGCATAATGGCATTCGGCTGCAGGACGCAGTGAGCGGCACGGTCAGCGGGACGACACCCACTCAGAGCCCGTAAACTAATCTCATGCAGACTTCGACCAAAACCGGAGACCGCCTCGCGGCGTCCGCGAGCAGCAGCCACGACCGGCCCCGGGTTTTGGCCGCCGACGATCAACAGCACGTTCTGGAAGCGATTGAACTACTCCTGCGCCCGCAGGGATACGATGTAGAGACCGCCAAGTCTCCAGCATTGGTGCGCGAGTCGCTGGCGACTGATTCCTACGACGCTGTCCTCATCGACCTGAATTACACCCGGGACACTACGTCTGGCCGGGAAGGCCTCGACCTGCTTTCTGAAATCGTTGCCCTCGACAGTAGCACTCCGGTCATCGTGATGACGGCGTGGGCGAATATTGAGCTGGCCGTCGAGGCTATGCGCCGCGGAGCGCGCGACTTCATTCAAAAACCCTGGGAGAATCAGCGGCTGCTGACAATTCTGCGAACGCAGGTCGAATTGCGCCGCGCCTTACAGCACGCGGAACGGTTGGCTGCGCAGAACCGGCTATTACAGGCGGAAGGCCGGCCCGAGTTCATTGCGACGGCACCCCCCATGCAGCCTGTGCTGGAGGCCATCACGCGCGTTGGTCCTTCCGACGCCAACATTTTGATTACGGGCGAGCACGGTACGGGCAAAGAAGTAGTGGCGCGGACGTTGCACGCAGTTTCGCGGCGGGCTTTGCGACCCATGGTCGCGGTGAACACCGGTGCGCTGTCAGAAGGAGTATTTGAAAGTGAACTCTTTGGGCACGTGAAGGGCGCGTTTACCGACGCCCGCACCGATCGCATTGGTCGCTTCGAATTGGCCGACGGCGGCACGGTTTTCCTGGACGAGATCGGGAATGTGCCTTATCGCCAGCAGGCTACGCTGCTGCGTGTGCTGGAAACCAGTGAGATTGAGCGCGTCGGTTCGTCGCGCTCGCGGCGCGTGGACGTGCGTGTAATCTCCGCCACCAACGCGGACCTGCGAGCGGCCTGCGCTTCCGGGCAATTTCGCGAAGATTTGCTGTTCCGCCTGAATACGGTCGAGATTCACGTCCCGGCGCTGCGCGAGCGACGCGACGACATTCCCGCTCTCGCCGTACATTTTCTGACGCGTTATGCGTCGCGCTACCGGCGTCCAGTGCACGGTTTCGAGGCCTCGGCTCTGCAACTGCTCATGCAGTATTCATGGCCGGGCAACGTACGCGAACTGGAGCACACGCTGGAGCGAGCGGTGCTGATGTGCCGCGGAAATGAAATCCAGCGGGCCGATCTCGGCCTGGATCTATCGCGACAGCAGGGTCAGAATCTCGAAGAACTCAGCCTGGAGTCCGTGGAAGCGATTCTGATCCGCAAGGCGTTGCAGAGGTCGCAGGGGAATGTGAGCCAGGCAGCGGAAACTCTGGGACTGAGCCGCGGCGCACTTTATCGCCGGATGGAGAAGTATGGGCTCTAGCCCGCGCGGGAGCTTCCGTCCCGGCGTGCGCCAGCCTCCTCGCAAGCGAGTTCGCCTTCTTTACGAGCGCCGCATCAGTTTGTTCTCTCTGCTTGTCGCTCTGCCGGGAATGTTTGTCGGTGGCTTGTTCATTGTGGTGCAACCGTGGACTGTGGAATCCAAGTGCGCGTTGCTGTTCGCGGAGTTGTTTGTGTGGTGGCTGCTGGCCATGGCCCTGCAAGAGCAAACCACCAGGCCGCTACAAACGCTAGCCAACGTGATAGCAGCTTTGCGCGAAGAGGATTACTCCTTTCGCGCGCGCGGCGCCGCCGCAGAGGATGTTCTGGGTGAACTCTCTCTTGAAGTCAACTCCCTTGCCGACCTGCTGGCGGACCAGCGCATTCTCTCCATCGAGGCTACAGCGTTGTTGCGCCGGGTGGTCGAGGAGATCGACGCGCCATTGTTTACTTTTGACCCCGACCAGATTTTGCGGCTGGTCAACTCTGCGGGAGAACGGCTGATGCAGCAGCCGTCCGTACGACTCCTGGGACGCACCGCCGAAGAAATCGGATTAGCTCGATGCGTTACCGCGGAGAGCGAAACGCTAGTCCAGCTGCCGTTCCAGACTCCGAACGCGCGCTGGATGGTCCGGCGGAGTTCGTTCCGCCAAAAGGGCGTGCCGCATACGCTAATTGTTCTTTCCGATGTAAGCCGCGCGTTACGCGAGGAAGAGCGCAGCGCCTGGCAGCGTTTGATTCGCGTTCTCGGGCACGAACTCAACAACTCCCTGACGCCCATCAAATCGATTGCGGGCAGCCTGAGCTCTCAAATCGGCAACGCCATCGCTGATGCCGGCCAACGTCAGGATTTCAAACGAGGGCTCGAGATTATCGAAACCCGGGCCGACAACCTCAATCGCTTCCTGCAGGCATATCGTCAGTTGGCTCAGATGCCGCCACCGGCATTGCGCAAGACATCTCTGGCGACGATCGTTGAGCGTGTTGCGGGACTCGAGACCCGATTGAAGGTGCAGGTCGCGCCAGGCCCGACCATTGAATTGAACGTCGATCCCGACCAGCTCGAGCAGATGATGATCAATCTCGTGCGAAATGCGGTGGAGGCTGCACTTGAGCTCGGGCGCGCGGCCGGCGTACGGGCAAATCAGTCGAATGAGGGAGGAGCCGTTGTGCCGGCCGAGGAACCGCTGGTCGTCATTCATTGGAGTACATCCGAGAAAGATCTCGTCCTCACGATCGAAGACAATGGGCCTGGCTTGCTCAATCCCAGTAATGCGTTCATCCCGTTCTACACAACCAAGCCAGCGGGGAGCGGAATCGGACTGGCATTATCGCGTCAAATCGTGGAGGCGCACGGCGGATCGATCGAACTGTTGAACCGGCTTGAAAGGGGTTGTCAGGCGAGAGTGACGCTGCCGCGATTCCTCGGTGCTGAAACGCAACCGGATGTTCAGCCGGGTGGCTAGAAGTCTCGCGTGAGCTGCGAAAGACAGTGCCGAGAATTTCCTGGGGTTTCTTGCGGTTATCGCTTGTCTGCTCCGGGCCCGGAGCGGCTGGAGGGATTTTGCGCCGAGACTCGGCGCAACCTTGCACGCGTCAGGTGGGAAGACCCAGCTTCGGCAGAAGCCATCGTGTCAACAGTATGTAGGCGACCACGAACCCTGCGGCCCAGATCCAATCCAGCATGCTTTGCTTTCATCCCCTCAGTATGTCTCAAGTCTACGCAGAACTGGTGTTCCTGGACACACCTTATTGAGTGCAGCTGAAACAGAGTTGGACCTTAGCCGCGGGCCGCTTTATCATCTTCACTCGGTGAATACTTCACGCGTCGTCAACGTCGAGGATCTGCGTCGCATGGCGCAACGCCGGCTTCCAAGGTCGGTGTTCGACTATCTGGATGGGGGCGCGGAAGCCGAAATCACCCTACGGGAAAACTGCCGGGTATTCAACGATGTCCTGTTTCGTCCTCGCAGTGCTGTGGCTGTCGGCGATTGCGCTTTGAAGACTCGGGTGCTGGGCCATGAGCTTTCTTTCCCGGCCATACTGGCGCCAGTCGGATACAGCCGTCTGATGCACCCTGCCGGTGAATTGGCAGCGGCTCATGCGGCTGGGGAAGCAGGTACCGGGTACATCCTGTCTACGATTTCTGCCCACAAATTGGAGAACGTGAAAGCTGCTTCGAAGGGTCCAGTCTGGTATCAGCTGTATCTGCTCGGCGGACGCGCGGCGGCGGAAGGTTCTCTCGACCGGGCTCGTCGCGCAGGATTTTCTGCCCTGGTTATTACCGTGGACACGCCTGTGGCCGGATTGCGAGAGCGCGATCCGCGGAATGGGATGAAAGAACTCCTGGGCGGTTCGTGGTCCGCGAAAATTCCGTACCTGCCCAACATTCTCGCTCATCCTGGTTGGCTGGCGTCGTTTCTGCTCGACGGCGGAGTGCCGAAGCTGGAGAACATTGTCGTCCCAGGTGAAGGTCCGATGAAACTGCTCGACGTCGGCGCTGCCTTGGCGAGCGCCACCGTGACCTGGGAAGACCTGCGTTGGATCCGCGAACTGTGGACGGGACCGATCGTGGTTAAAGGCCTTCTGACGGGCGACGACGCCCGGCGGGCCGCGGACGAAGGTGCCGCTGCCGTAGTTGTATCGAACCACGGTGGCCGTCAACTCGATTCGGTTTCTCCCTCTCTGCGCGCGCTCCCCGAAGTGGTGGCGGCTGTGAAAGGCCAAGTCGAGGTGCTCATGGATGGTGGAGTTCGCCGCGGCGGTGACATTGTGAAAGCGCTCTGCCTCGGAGCGCGTGCCGTTCTTGTTGGGCGAGCTTACGCCTACGGACTGGCGGCTGCTGGGCCAGCGGGAGTTGCGCGCGCGCTGGAAATTTTGCGGTCGGATGTCGAGCGCACGCTGCGACTGCTGGGCTGCCCGTCGGTTGCCGCCCTCGATCGGTCGTATATCGACGTGCCGTCGACTTGGCCCGTTCCCGCCAACATTCGATAGGTGAAATTCTCGACTCTTCCGCTGTGTCATCGGTGAGGCAGTGTGTCCGGCGGCATACACTCAGCGCGCCGAATCCCTGTGCGAAATCTTTTCCCCGCTTCGGAAAATCGTTTGGTCCGTACCTTGCTTTCCAATTTGCAGCGCCGGATTCACAGTTTATAGTTCCCGGCCAGAGGAGTTATGAAGCGACCCTTGTTGCTCTCCGCGCGTCTGGCAGTTGCGGTGGTCCTGATGGCGGCTCTCGCGTTGGGGGCGCTGGTCATATGGCGTAGTTCCCGGGTCATGCAGTCTGCGGCGGAGGAAGTCCGCGCGGAACATGAGTTCCGTTTCACGGTGCGACCGTTGCCGGCGTTGCTCCATGTCGGGTTTGAAGCCGTCAGCTCTCCCGCAGTTTTTTTGCAGGCGGCACGGTTTCAGGATCATCTTTATCTGGCCGGGCCCGCCGGGCTGCAGGAATACACGCCCGATGGTTCTCTGGTCCATCAATATGCGGTCGGCAACGAACTTCCCGGCTCCCCACTAGTGGCACTGGCTTCCACAGTTCTGGCGGACTCGCGCGAACCGGAATTGATCGTTGCGACCGCCAACGACGGAGTACTGGCCTTCAACGGCCGCACCTTCCGCCAGATACTGCCCTCCAGTGCCGATGCCCGCACCGTCACCGCAATCCTGCCGGTTCCATCTGGGCATTTGTTGATCGGAACTAAGAAGCGTGGCGTCCTGGTCTACGACGGAAATCAGATCACCGTCCTCCATCCCGCACTCGATAGCCTCTACGTGACTGCGCTTGCCGGTAACGAATCCGATTTATGGGTTGCAACCCTGAATCGCGGTGTGCTGCACTTTCACGCGGGCGAGACTGAAAGTTTTGCCGAGGCTCAGGGGCTGCCCGATCCGCAGGTGTTGTCGCTCGCCATTTCCGGTGACACCACCTACGCGGGCACAGCGACTGGGGTGGCTGTTTTTAACGCCGGCCGGTTCTCTCGCGTGCTGGCTCAGGGAGTGCTTGCGACCGCACTACTGGCCACGCCTATGCGGCTCTATGTGGGATCGGAGGATGAGGGTGTAATTGTGATTCCTCTGGAAGGGCGCCGCCCCAATCCGAACCTTGTTCCAGACACGCAGGGTCCTGGCGCCCAGCTCGCGGAAGTGCGTCAGTTATTCAGTTCAGGCGATGCAGTGTTCGCCGTGGCGCGTAGTGGTCTCTATCACATGACCCCGCACGCATTCGGGTGGCAGCGCGTGCTTGGGGGTGGCGATGCAGTGCTGAGTGATCGCAACATTTCCGCTCTAGCAGGCGATGCCAACGGACACCTGTGGGTGGGTTACTTCGATCGCGGCCTCGATCTGCTCGCCCCTGATAATGGCCGTGCCCGGCATGTCGAAGACGAGCATGTGTTCTGTGTGAATCGCATTTTTATGGATTCGAAGACCGGTGCGATCGACGTGGCCACCGCCAATGGCCTGGTGCGCTTCGACAGCTCGGGCAGCGTCCAGCAAATCCTGACGCGGGCCGATGGACTCATCGCCGACCACGTCACCGACGTCGTTGCCTACCGCGACGGCCTCGCGCTCGCCACGCCAGCGGGCCTGACGTTCCTCGACGCCAGCGGCGCGCGCAGCATGTACGCGTTTCATGGTCTGGTGAGCAACCACGTTTACGCGCTCGGTGTGTCAGGCGACGAACTGATGGCCGGCACGCTCGGCGGCCTGTCGTTGTTGAACAAAGGCGACGTCGCGATGAACTACACGACCACAACTTCCAACCTGAAGCACAACTGGATTACGGCTGTCGTTCCGGTCGGCTCGGAATGGATGGTCGGCACATACGGCGCCGGTGTTCTCGGGCTCGACCGTTCAGGACGCTTTAGTTCGTTTGAAACTGGCTCGGGCAAATTTGAAGTCAATCCCAACGCGATGCTGGTTACGACCAACTACGTGCTCGCGGGAACGCTCGGCGAAGGTTTGTATCTCTACGACCGCCAGTCGGGGCGTTGGTCGGTCATCCGCGACGGCTTGCCGTCGTTGAACGTGACCGCGCTCGCCGCGGTCAACGGCTACATCTACGTCGGTACGGACAACGGCCTGGTCCGCATGCCAGAGCAGAAGCTGCGCTCATGAAAAAACTGGTCTTATCGGCACTCATTATTCTAGGTACTCTCCTTTGGACGGGGATGCCGCTTTTGGGGGATGCGGGAGTCCTGATCCCGCGCGACAAGCAGCAGCCGAATCCCGCGATTCTCTCGCTCGAAGAAATGGAAATTACGGTGCGCATCGACAACGGAGACGCACGCGTCTTCGTGCGCCAGGTGTTTGCTAACCACACCAGTGCCATTGAAGAAGGGAACTACATTTTCGCGCTGCCCAGCCACGCTACGATTTCCGATTTCGCCACATGGGACGGTCCAGTACGCCTGCCAGCGGTGATCCTCGAACGGAAGCGCGCGGAAGAAATCTACAATCAGCTCAAGCAGCAATCGATTGACCCTGGCTTGCTGCAGATGGGCGAACGCGGCGCCGAGGAAGCCAAGCGCAGTTCTGTGTTCAGTGCCCGCATCACGCCGATTCCAGCGTGGGGCACGAAGCGGCTGGAGATCGAATATCACGAATCGATCCCGGTAGAGAATCTCAAATCCTATTTTGCGATTCCGCTACGGCCGGATGCTTACCAGGCGCAGGCCGCGGCTCATTTGCGCATCAATTTCGAATTGCACACCGCGCACGCGATTCGAAATTTTCAGGCGCCTGCCAAAACATTTCCTCTGCGGATCGACCAGAACACGCCTCATCTGGTACAGGCACACTTTGAAGGACAGAACATAAATCTTGGCGAAGATTTCGTCGGAACTTACGATCTCGATCCGGCCGCGTCTGACACTCTACGGCTGCTGACCTACCGAAACCCGGTCAGCGGCCAGCCGTCACCAACCGAGACTGCCCCGGTCCGCAGCACCAACGAACCTGGATTTTTCGAAGCGGAAGCCTTGCTTGGTTTTGGAAGCGCCTCTGTCTCGTCGGAAGGTGCGGCCACCGGTGTTCGTAAAACCGTCATCGTGCTGTTCGACACTTCACTTTCGATGCAATGGGAGAAGCTGGAGCGTAGTTACCAGGCTCTCGAAACACTGCTGCACGCGCTGCGGCCGGCGGATCACTTTGGGCTTGTACTGTTCAACAACCAGGCGCAAGTTGTGCCTGTGGCTGCGGCAGATGCTGCGAGCATTCAGCGCGCTATTGCTGCCGTCCGCGATAGCCGTCTGCGTGGCGGCACCGATCTGCAAGGCGCGCTACAAGCCGGGCTGCAGCAGGCCTCCGCGCCGGGAGCGAACAACACCTATCTCGTCATTCTCAGTGATGGAGGCGCGACGCGCGGTCCGATTCTGAATGGAAAGCTCGCGGCGTGGTATGCGTCCGCGTGGCAGCAACTTCCCGACACACAACGTCCGCGTACGTACATTTTTGCCGTCGGCGACGACGCCAACCTCCCACTGTTTCGCATGCTCGCCCGTCAGGACGGTTTGCTTGAACAAGTGCTCTCGACCGAGCCGATGGATTTCAAGCTGAACTCATTTCTCTCCAAGATCGGCCGCAGTCCGGTCGGGCAACTCGGTCTCTCTATCATTCCAGATGCCGCGATCGATACGGTTTATCCGCTGCAGGCCGCGACTTTTTCGGGGTCGCTGGCTTCCTGGGTGGGGCGTTACCAGAAACCGCAGGAAAACGTTTCTTTCACTGTTCACGGAGTGCGCGATGGCCTCGCGGTTGAAATCACTGGCAAGACCAGTTTGCCGCGAGAATCGTTCGATCATCCCCAGCTGCCGCGGTTGTGGGCGCGGGCCCGCGTCGATGCCCTACTCGAAAAAATTGAACGGGAGGGCGAGGACCAGGCTACTATCGATGAAATCATCCGCCTCGCGCGTCAATATAAATTCGTCACGCCTTACACGTCATTTCTGGCAGTGCCACGCGCTCTGCTGCGGCCGCGGGTCATCCGGCCCGGCGACCCGATTCTGCGCGTCAAGACCGACGAATCGATCACTTCTGTCATCGCTTTGTTCCCCTTCGGACTGGTTCAGCCACTTCGCCATCTTTCATCGGAAGACGTCTGGCAAACGCGCTTTCTCGCCCCTACCGACATGCAGGACGGAACTTACACAGTTCGACTCATCCTGCGCGATCAAGTCGGACACACTTATCGAGAATCGAAGACATTCGTCATCGCGAGCAAGCCGCCCGTTGTGCAGGTGAAGCTCGCCCGCAAGCGTTATCAGCGTGGCGAGACCATTGATTTGCAAGTGAGCGCTTCTGAAAGCACGCGCACTCTCGTCGCACGCTTGGATGGTGTGGTGCCGGTTGCATTGCGCTGGAATGCGAAGGCCGCAGCCAATACCGGCATGCTCACGATACCGGAGGAAACCATCCCCGGCACTTACAGGCTGACCGTGACCGCCGAAGACATTGCCCACAACATTGGTACACAGGAGGTGCAGATTGAAGTACTTCCTTGATTCAACGACGGCTAGATCAACGACGCGGGGTTTGCGTCTGATCGCTCTGACAGTCTTGTTCGCCGCCATGGGGTGCACCCTTTCCGCACTCGGCGAGTTGCCCTCATGGATTCGCAACATTGACGCTGGCAGTGCCCTCGAAGCCGTTTTCTTTCGCATGATGTCATTGCCCAACGGTGCGGTCGCATTTCGCCGCCCTCCGAGCGAGACCCGGCCCGCGCTGACGGATTTGATCAAAGCTCAGCCGCGAAACGTTGACCTTTACTCGTTGCGCGCCCTTGAAGATGAGCAGCAACTCGATTTCACGGCAGCCGAATCCGACTGGAAATCGTATGTCGACAATTCTTCCGACAAGATCAGCGCTCAACTCGCGCTCGCCGATTTCTACCACCAGCGTCTTCGCCCGGCGGACGAAATCACGACACTGTCGCTGGTCGCGAATGCCCCAGCCATCGCGGCGGAAAAACTAAGTGCATCCACGCAACAGCGCTCTTGGGGCGCGTTTGAGCGCATCTTTCGTGTAATTCAAGCTCAGGGATTGCCAAAAGGCACATCCATCACGCAATATCGCGCCTGGATCGCCCGATATCCTAATGAGCCCTCGCTCTACGCGCAGTTCGTGCAATTCCTGGTTGCCGAGAAAGAGTATTCCACCGCTGGGCAGTTGATTGCCGATTACCGCAAACAATTTCCCAACGATCAGATTTTTCCAGTGAAGGCGATGGCGATGGTGGAATATCGCAGGGGCTCGGTTCGCGAAGGTCTGTCGGTTTACGAGCAGACCTTTCAGCCGCTCTGGGATCCACAACTCGTAAAGAGTTATTTCGATCTGTTGCGCGATACGCAGAATCTGCGCAAATTTCGCGACGATGCCCACGCTGCTCTCGTGGCCAACCCCGAAGATCTCAACGCTACAGCGCGCATCTTTTATTACTATCAGCAGCAGGGGAAGACCGATGTAGCGCAGCAGGCCATCTCTGACCTGCGCCTACACAAGGAGGCCGCCAAGTCGCCGTGGACCGCGCAGGAACTCTACGTATGCGCGCGACTGCTGGAAGACATTCACGCCTATCCCGAGTCGGCGCGATACTACTTTGCCCTCTACAACAGCAATGGCAAAGATTTTCCGGATGCTCAGGCGACGGCCATTGCCGGCCTCACCGGTCTTCTGCTGACTGCGCCGGAAACTCCGATCCGTCTGGGTTCAGGTGAACTCTCCATGTATCGCGACATCGCCACCCTGGATCAAGGGCCCGGCTACTTCAACGGAATTCTGTCGTTGATCCTGAACTCGACCCAACCGGCCATGCGGTACTCGGAAGAAGAGCAGCGGGCCGTGCCGTATTTTCATCGCTCGCGCGCGGCAGAGTTGCTGGCGTTGCTGGATGCGAAATATCCAAACTCCGCTCGCCGGCCCGAACTGCATGCACAACTGCTCGAGTTCTACTCCAACTCGGGTGAGACGGACGCGGTCATTCAGGGTGGCCACGAATTCCTGGCGAGTTTCCCCAACGGCGCAGAACGAACGCCGGTTGCGTTGCTGATGGCGGATGCTTATGCGAGAAAGAATGACTCCAGGGATGAGTTTGCGATCTACGATGGCGTTCTGGAGGAACTCGCCGTCAAAGCACAGAATGTGCCTCTCGGGTCCGCGCAGACAGTTTACGACTACGGAAGCAGCTACGCGCGAACGTCGTACACGAGTGAGAACGCCGTGTCGAGTGCGGAGAGTGAAGAAGGCGAAGAAGGCCAAGGCGAACCGTCCGCATCGAATGCTGTCTCCCGGCACAGAGTGGGCGAGTCGTTTCAATTAGGCACGACCCCAGTGTCCAGCGGGCAAACCGGCGCACGATCGCCGGAGTACGCGCGCGTTCTGGAACGTTACCTGGCGCGCCTGGTACAGATGAAGCAGATCCCGCCCGCGCTGGCCGTGTTGAGCCGCGAGATCGAGCGCAACCCCGACGATCCCGGCCTCTACGAACGTCTCGCCGTGTTTCTCGATCAGAACCGGTTGGGCTCGCAGCAGGAAGAAGTCTACCGTCGCGCCATGGCTCGCTTTTCCGACAAGTCGTGGTATGACAAGCTCGCGCGCTTCTACGTGCGCTACAAGCGCAACGCCGAATTCGAGCAGTTGACACGGGATGCAGTATCTACGTTTAAGGGCAGTGAACTCGAGCACTATTTCAGTAACGTCGTCGGGGGCAGCCCGGGGCTTTACCTGCGTCTGAATCTCTATGCGAACAAGCGCTTCCCGCATAATCCCCTGTTTGTGAGCAATCTACTGGGCGCTTACCAAACGGCTGCCACGCGGGATCCAGTCGCATGGGAGGCCTTGCTGCGCCAGCACTGGTTTGAAGACGCGTCGTTGCGCAATCGCTTTTTTGAATTTCTTTCCGCCAGCGGCAGGCTGGAATCCGAACTCGGCGCCATCCGCCAGAGCGCGCCCGACACTGCAAGTTGGGAAAGGAATCCCGCCGCCGCGGACTTCCTGGCTTATGCCAACCTGTGGCGCTCGCATTTCGAAGAGAGTGCTCCGATGCTGAAGTCGCTCGCCGCGCAATATCCGGCTGAGACTGAGATCGGCCACACGGCTTCTTCCGTCTATCGATCGCTCGCGTACTTCGAGCCTGCAGACACGGCCATCGCCGCGAAAATCGAAGACAACCTCCTGCAGGCCAGCCCTGGCGATACTGAAATCATGGCGCGCATTGGCGATATCTATGCCGACCGCGATCAGGTTGCGCAGGCCGCGCCGTATTGGGAGCGCATTCCGCAAGCCGCACCCGGCCAGCCCACCGGATATCTCGATGCGGCCACAATCTATTGGGACTATTTCGATTTCGACAATGCGCTGCGATTACTGGCGAAAGGCCGCGAGCATCTTGCCAATGGCAGTCTTTATTCGTACGAGGCGGGCGCGATCTATGAAAACCAGCGGGACTATCCGCGCGCGGTCGAAGAATATGTGAAGGGAGCCCTCAGCGCTCCAGAATCTTCAGCGGAACAACGGCTATTGCAGTTGGCGCGGCGCCCCAAGTTCCGCGATTTGATCGATGGGGGCACAGCCAAGATTGTGACGGGAGCCAATGCATCGATGCCCGCCGTATATCTTAGAGTTAAGGTACTGGAAGCGCAGAACCGCCAACCGGAAGTGCAATCTTTTCTCGACTCGCTGGCGAGCGGCACGGTGTCGGTCGAGCAAGCCGAAGAGATCGAAAGTCTGGCGGAGCAGAAATCGCTGGAGACGGTGCGCCAGCATGCTCTCGAAAAGCAGGCTGTTCTGACCACCGACCCGGTCGCTCGCCTGCAGTCGCGCTATGCCTTGATCCGCCTGTACGAGAGTCGCAAGGACTTCCAGGCTGCGCAGAAGAACGTGGAAGCGCTATACCGTGAGAATCCCAAAATTCTCGGAGTGGTACGGTCAAGCGTGGATTTTTATTGGCGCATGAAGATGCAGCCGCAGGCCGTTTCTGTATTGCTGCAGGCCGCGAAGGATGCTTACCCCGCGCTGAGCATTCAATTCACTTTCGAAGCTGCGCGCAAATCGACTGACGCGAAGCAATTCCAGCAAGCGCGCGGCCTGCTTTCAGATCTGTTGAAAGACTCTCCTTACAACGGCGAGTATCTTGCAGCTGTGGCAGACACCTACGCTCAGGCAGGCGACGACCATGGCCTGGAACAGTTCTATCTCGAAAAGATTGCGTCCTTTCGGAGCGCGCCCCTTCCCGCCGATGCGCGGAAGGCGCAGATTGCAACCCTGCGCCGCGGACTGATCCCCGCGCTCACCCGCATGAATAATTATTCCGGCGCGGTGGACCAGTACATCGAACTCATCAACAACTTTCCGGAGGACGACGTACTGGTCACCGAAGCGGCCTTGTACGCTTTGCGCTACCAGCGGCAGAAGCAACTCGTCGATTTTTACTCCAAGACTGTCGCCCAGTCTCCGCGCGACTATCGCTGGTCGATGGTGCTGGCGCGCACGCAAACTAGTCTGGAAGATTACGCTGCCGCTATCGATACCTATGCTAAGGCGGTCGCGCTTCGCCCAGACCGCGTCGACCTCTACACTGCCCGTGCTGGACTTGAAGAACGTCTCATGCGCTTCGACGAGGCGGCTGGCGACTACGAGCACATCTATCAACTGGCCTACAAAGATCCGCAGTGGATGGAGAAAGTCGCCGCCATTCGCGCCCGCCAGAGCAAAGCTAAGGAGACGGTCGCGGCGTTGCAGGCTGCGCTGATCAACGGGAGACTGGAAAATGCGGGCAACTCTTTCGAAGTGGCACGCCGTCTCGAAACCTGGGGAATGCTTGACCAAGCGCGCACCTTTGCCGAGCAAGGCGTTTCGAAAGCCGGCCCCGAGCTGTTGGCCAGCGCGGAGCACCACCCCGGCGCGAAAATATATGTCCGCATCATGACTCGTCTGCGCCAGCAGGACGCGGCTTTCGCAACCTTGCAAAAAGCTCTCGACGACTCCGCCGCACATCTTCCCGTGCTCAAAGAGCAGATGGAAAGGCAGGGAATTGTAGGCATGACCGATGCCACGTGGCGCGAGAACACACGCCGCGTCCGCATCGAGACGGCGCGCACTGGCATGATGGGCGCTCTCGGGGAAATGGGAAGCGTCGTGAATACCTACTTCACGCCCGAGGAGCGGCTGGCGTTCGCCCGCTTTGCCGAATCCAAACGCGGCGGCATGAGTTTGAGCGACTTAGAGGCATTCGCAATTCCGCTGGCCCAGAGTGCTGCTCTCGCCGACCAGGAATCCCGCTGGCGTTTTGAGTCAATGATGCAGCGCGCGGGCCAGCCGAATTTCTATCCCGAGACTCAGGCCTTCGTCGATTTAGAGCGGCGCCGCGGGCGCTTCGCGGAGCTGGGCACTGCGATGGAGCAGTTGTCCGACAAAGTGTATGCGAACATGCGAAGTACGCCGTTGCTCGCGGCGGCCGACGCCTATCGCTCGGCGGGTGACCAAGCGAACGAACTGCGCGTGCTTTCTCGCATCTTCTCCATCAACGGTCTGGACCCCAATCGCCAGCAGCGTTACTTCCAGTTGCTTCTCGATCGGCAGGCACAGGATCTGGTTCGTATTGCATCTACTTGGCCAGCGCCCTACGGTGAGCAGGCCGCGAACTACGTCGTCGCTCACGGCAGCGCAGCCCTCGCTCATGCTGCGGTGCAGGCACGAGGCAAAGCTCGGCCGCCGGTCTGGGACAAGGCTTACAACGCGCTGGTGGGGCTTTATTTCGCCGAACCAACACCGGAGGTGAATCAAGCGTTCCTCACGGCCCTCGGCGATGATTCGATCGTCGTGCGACTCGCGCGGCCGGTCGACCGCGCTCAGCAACTTGCGGGCAATAACTGGTTTTACTACGGGTCACGCTATGGCGAATATCTCGGGACCGCAAAACTGGGCGACCCGGAAGATTTCCTTCCGGCCATTCTCGAGGAGAGTCCGGCAACCGCTGCGGGATATCTGACTCTCGCCGACTACTACGTTGTCGCCGGTGATGCCAAGCACGCCATTGCCGACTACAATCACGGACTCGAACTTTCGCCCAATCGTCCGGATGTATATGACAGCCTTGCCGTCGTCTATTACAAGCAGGGTGATCGCGCTGCCGCACTGACTCAATGGAAGCAGGCTCTCGCGGTGATTTCCACACAGGTCAACAGCGCCCGCCTGCCCGAAAGTTTCTGGGCCGACTTCGGACGCACCTGCGATCAACTGGCCGCGCGTCACATGTTCAGCGAGCTTGAGCCCGATGTCGACGCTATTCTCCGCACCTATCTTCGCCGCAATGGCAACTATCGTTCGAACGCCCTGCTGCATTCTGTGTATGCGGCTGCGAGTGATCCTGCCGCAGCGACGGCGTGGCTGCTCGATCTTTCTTCCACGGCGCACGATCCGACTGCCATCCTCGCCGACGTCGCAGACACATCCTGGATTCCCCTCGCCCACCGTGCACCGATTTACCAGCGCATTCTCGAATCGAAGGAATCTGCGGCCAGCAAACTGACCGGTCTGGAACGCCAATACGCTGATCAGGATCTCGGCTTATGGCAATTGCGCTGGGTCCAGTACCTGGTCCGCACCAAGCAGTATCCGGCTGCGGCGGCCGCAATTGCCGCGCTCTCCGATGAGACTCGTGCGGCGCAAGTCAGCGCAGTCGTTCCACTCGATCTGCAAGTCGCGGCGCAGCTTGGAACTTTGGATGCGAAACTCACGGCCTATCGCGTGGAGCCACAAAAAGCGCCCGCGTCTGAGATACTCCGAACCGCTGCCCGCCAACTGTTTGAATCCGGCGACAAACAATCTGCGCGCAAGATTCTCGAACTGGTCTTTGCCCGTGAGATTGAAGGACACACGCTTGTTGCGGCTAACTTTTTGGGGCTCGCTGAAATTCGCCTTGCTTCAGGCGATACGGCCGGAGCCCTCGATCTGCTGCATCGCCTGGTTGTCGCCGTCGGAAATCCGTTCGAGAATCTCGAACCTACCGCCGCGCTGCTGGAAAAGACAGGACACTGCGCGGAGGCCGTCGAGTTCCTCGATCAACTCGTCAAGTCTTCACCGTGGGATTATTCCTATCGTCTGCGTCTCGCCAAAGCGAAACTTGCAGCCGGACAGGACTCCGCAGCCGCTCAGGATGCGCTCACTGCCATCGCCTCCGCGGCCGGCGCTTCGTACGATCTGCGGCTTAAATCGGCCGTCGCGCTTAGCGGGCGGCCGCACTCCGAACTGGGCAGCGCAGAACTCAACCTGCTGGCCGGCGATCCCGCGGCCATCACGCCTACGGCAGCCGATAAATTCTACTTCTATGCAGTCCGCCTCAAAGCTGCTCAGAATGCGGCTGACTTGCCGGCAAAGCTCAAACTCCTTAGCCATTGCACCATCGATTTTCCCCGCCGCGACGAGGCTCGCGTGCCTTTGTTCCAGGCTGCGGCTGCTGCGAATGCCAACGAATATGCGGTCGGCGTTATGGAACCGCTGCTTCAGACACAATTCCTGCGCAACGATGCAGCTGTATCCGGCAACGAGAATGAGAACGAGGAAGCCCAAATCGCAGGCTCCGGCTACGAAGAGGAAGACAGCGACGACCAGGCCAACGCTGCCGCCAGTGGCGCGACGAACCTGTCACGCGCGCGACAGGCCGAAGTTGCGCAGATGCTGGGCGACACAATGAGCCGCCTCAATCGACTCGACGACGCCGTGGCCTACTACGACACTGCGCGCCGGGCGGAAAGTTCTCCAGCGACCCGCAAGGTCTTGTTGCGCAAAATCGCAGACGCGAAAGCGATGCTTCGCATCCAGCGCCAAAATGCTACTCGCCAGCCTCTGCTGCACGAAGCCCTGGAACAGGACCGTGTAGTCCATCCGCAATTGCTGGCTCGTTCAACTCCGGCATCGAAGTCCACCGCTCCTCAAGGCGTGAAACCGGGAGGCGTGACGCCATGAAACACATCACCATCGTCGTCTGTATTGCTCTTGCCTGCGTCGGAATCGGCTGGGCCACATATCGCGCGGCTGCGCCCGCTGAACAACCGCTATCGAAATATGTTCCCGCCGGACCACTTCTCTATCTGGAGGCAAAAGATTTCTCCGCGCTACTCGGGGATTGGAATTCGTCGCCGCAGAAGCACCAGTGGATTGAGAGCGACAACTATGAAGTATTTTCCCGCTCTCGCCTATTTCTGCGATTGAAAGGGGCCAGCGATCAATTCACTGCGGCTGCGGGGCTGCCTCCAGACATGAATTTTCTTTCGCAAGTTTCTGGCGAGCACAGCGTTCTCGCTCTTTACGACATCGGCAACCTGCAGTTTCTCTACATCACCTACCTGCCATCCGCCAAATCAATGGAGACAATGTTGTGGCAAACGCGCGCAAAGTTTGAGCCGCGTAGCGCAGCAGGAGTGGATTTTTACCTGCGTCTCGATCCCGAGTCGAAGCG
>Ga0210390_10001680_pt1 | contig 20665 bp, 15 predicted proteins | sample IncBWH11OmetaG_FD_161050 | JGI IMG/M metagenome (GOLD analysis project Ga0210390, IMG submission 161050) | Forest soil microbial communities from Barre Woods Harvard Forest LTER site, Petersham, Massachusetts, United States - Inc-BW-H-11-O ... | reverse complement strand
CTCTGCCGCTGCCATCTATGAGAAACTGGCCAACACGCGCGGGGCCCGCGCTGAAGAAGCGAAAAATCGCCTAACCCGCCTACGGTTAGAACATTTTTTGTGGCCGGGGTGAGGAGACACGTGTCGGCGGGTCGGCGTAGGGGCGTGTCGGCGTATCGGCGAGTCGAATACGCCCATAGGCCCCATCGCCGACACGCCGATACGTTTCCTCTAGCGCTCGAGAATTGAGTTGAGTTTTCCGGGAGCCTTCCGAGATTCAACAGGAACCGATGACTAAGACGATCAAGCTTTTCATTCCTGGGCCGGTGGAAGTCTCACAGAAGACGTTGGCTGCCATGACCGGACCGATGATCGGGCATCGCGGCGCTGACTTCAAGGCGCTCTATCAAGCGATTTACCCGAGACTCCAGCAACTCTTTCAAACTCAGCAACCAGTCTTTTTGTCGACCTCATCGGCTTGGGGCCTGATGGAGGGTGCGATCCGAAACCTGGTGAAGAAAGGAGTCCTGAACTGCATGTGCGGGGCCTTTTCCGATAAATGGTTGGATGTTTCAAAGCGGTGCGGCAAACGAGCCGTGCCATTGCAGGTGGAATGGGGCAAGCCGGTCGATCCGGAAAAAATGGATGCGCAACTGGCAACCGGCCAGTTTGATGCGGTGACACTAATCCACAACGAAACTTCGACGGGTGTGATGAGCCCGCTGAAGGAGCTCGCCGCGGTTTTTCGCAAATACCCTGACGTGATCTCGATCGTCGATACGGTTTCGTCCTTTTCGGCTCTGCCAATTCCGATGGACGATCTTGGCATTGATCTCATGCTGACCGGTAGCCAGAAAGCATTGGCCTTGCCTCCGGGTCTGTCCCTGTTTGCGGCTTCTCAGGCCGCCTTCGAGCGATCTGCGCAAATCAATGATCGTGGCTATTATTTTGACCTGCTAGAATTCAAGCGGAACGCTGAGGAATTCATGACGCCCAGCACTCCGACCATCCCGCACATCTATGCTTTGCGATCAAAGCTGGACGACATTTTCAGCGAAGGCCTTGAAAACAGGTTTGAGCGCCATCGGCAGACTAATCGCCTCGTTCATGATTGGGTTAATGCGAACGGATTCGAATTCTTCGCCGAAGAAGGCTATCGATCGATCACGTTGACCTGCGTCAAGAACAACCGGAACATCGATGTGGCGACGTTAGTCAAACGAGTCCGCGATGAACATGGATTCCAGATCGACGGCGGTTATGGAAAGATCAAGGGCAAGACCTTCCGCCTCTCCAACATGGGAGATGAAACCGTCGAGACGATGCCACCACTTCTCGAAGCGCTCACCGCAACGCTCAAAGCGTTGTAGACCTGATGGCCGGCTCAGGTAGGGCCAAGCTCCGCCTGAGCCGGGGACTGCATGCCATCATGCCGTACAGTTTCCCATCTAATCCTAACAGCCGCCGTATGGACATTTCACCCATCGGCCGCTGTTCGTTTCAGCTGCTGAAGAAGTTGCTGGTCCGAAGGGGAAGGACCTCTCACACTGAACAGGTCTATGGTTTTTCGTGCGGCGATCGGCTGCTGAGAAACCAGGACCAGGACCCGAGCAAGATCGTCACGCGAAAGCTTTGGTCCCGCTGTTAAGGGATGAGTTGCTCCCGTGATGCGAAGATCAGCATGACCGGCCGCCCCGTTCGTGAGGATTGGCGCGCGCACAATCGTGTAGTCCAGCCCACTGGTTCGCAGATAACGTTCTCTTTCACTCAGGTTCCGCTGCAGACCCCGTTTAACCCGGTTAAGTATGCGAATCATGATTGATGACCGGTCAGCACCAAAAACCGAAGGAAGAATGATCCGCCCTTGGAAGCCGATCGCCCGCGCCGAATCGACCACGTTCACCAGCCCCTGATAGGTTACGTTGCGAATCATGGTCTCCGATGCAAACAGGCCACGGCCATCCATTCCGCCCGTCGCGGCCACCGTGAAAAAGATTGCTTTGTCGTCTGCGGCCAAGGCGACGCGAAGCGACCGGGCATCTGTCACATCACCCTGGAGGATATCCGCTCGACTGCCCAGAAGCCGTCTGGCTTTATCCGGATCGCGCGCCAGAACCCGGAGGCTGGACCCACTTTGCAACAATTGCCGGGCAATGCTTAAACCTGTCCCGCTGGTGGCTCCGACAATGCAGAATTTCGGCTTCATTCAATAGCGTTGCAGCGAAGCGGTGTTTGGCTGCGGCGTCTCCATCGATGGTTGATCCTCACAACATTGCGATGACCGGACCCTCCTGGTCCAGCGGTATCCATTTCTTTGCTATCTTCGTCTCCTTCTGTTCAAATTCCCTTTGTGATGACCGGTGAATCGGAAATGCACCGACGCCTAAAGGAGCAGGCGTTCCTTTGGGCGTATGAACGTGGCTTTCGTTGTTGCGCCATGGAGGTTCGAGCTCCGCGATCCCCATTTCGTGTGGATGTCGCTGCCATCCGTCTGGATCGCAGACAGGGCGAACCAGTGGTTGCGGTGTTTGAATGCAAACAGAGCCGGGAAGACCTGGATCGGGACAACAGGCGTCAAAACGAGCTCAAAGCCGCGTTAAAAACCCTGCAGGAACGCCGCCTAAAACTCGAAAGCCTGCTGGCTGTTCATTACCCTTCTCTTCGAACCTCGGATTCGCTGTTCCCGGAATGGGCAACCTTTGATTTCAGCTTGATCGATCACACGGCTTACCGGCAGACGATCCAGAAGATTGGACGCGTGCATCGTCAATTGTTTGATCACACGAAATTTGACCTGATGAGCCGATACAAACTCGGAAATCTTCGCTATTTGGTGACCACCCCTGGGCTGCTTAGTGAAGGTGAGGTCCCACTTGGCTGGGGCCTCCTCGAAGGGGACGGGGAATCGATGGTCACCGAGAGGTCCGTTCCCACGCGGTTCTCGGGAATCGAGATGCGGGAGTGGCTGGAACGAATAGCCACAGCGGCAACGCTTCTAAACGCCAAGCCTCTGCGCGAGCGTCACCGGAGGGGAACCCCCCTTTTAATGAACAACGAGGCTCAGCAGAAGCACGAAGGTCAGGCCCAGAACTGACAAAAGAGTCTCCATCAGGGTCCAGGATTTGAAGGTGTCGGGGAGGTTCAGTCGGAAGTACTCCTTGACCAACCAAAAACCTGCGTCGTTCACGTGGGATAAGATGATGGATCCAGAACCGACCGCCAAAACCATCAGCTCCTTGCTGACGGCTGGATTGCCAATCACGATCGGCGCCATAATTCCCGCACCGGTAATCGTGGCTACGGTGGCGGAGCCGGTCGCGATTCTGACCACTGCGGCGGCTGCCCAGCCCAGAAAGAGCGGAGAAATATGCGCCTGAGTCGCCCATTGGCCGATGAGCTCGCTGATCTTGGTGGCAATCAGCATCTCTTTGAACCCCCCACCCGCTCCTACGATTAGCACCACCGCCGCGATCGCACCCAAACTCTTGTTCAGGATCCCGTCGAGACGATCCATTGAGAGTCCCCGCCTTAATTCCAGAGCGTACATTCCAAAAAAGAGAGCAATCAAAAGAGCCGCGATCGGATCCCCCACAAAATCGATCAACCCTTTCAAAAAGCTCGGTCCGGGAAGGAAAGCATCGGCCAGCGAGCGAGACATCATGAGAACCGGAGGCAAGAGGATCGTGGTGAGGACCGCAGCAAGGGTAGGTCCAGGCGCAGCCGTTGATCGCGCTTGTGTTCGTTTGGTCTCCTCTTCGGCCGATTCCGGGCCAGGGAAAAGCGCGCCGGCGGCGGATCCGGAATGAACCCAGCCGGCCGCGAAGTTAGCGAAGATAGGCCCGGCTAAAATGCCGGTTGGAATTCCGACTAAGATTGCATAGAGAATTGTCTTTCCAGCATCGGCGTGAAAAGTTGCGACGGCCAAGGTTGGGGCCGGATGGGGCGGAACAAGAGCATGCGCAACCGAGAGACCCGCTAACATCGGTAACCCGACCCTCAAAATCGGCGTATCCATCCGTTTGGAGATGACGAAAGCCAGAGGTACCAGGAGCACGAACCCGACCTCAAAAAACAACGGCAGCCCAATTAGCAGGGAGGCTACAAACATCGTCCAGGGAATCCATTTTTTCCCCCCAAGCGCAATCAGATCGTTTGCCAATACGTCTGCTCCCCCGGAAGAGATCAGAATCCCTCCCAACATGGCGCCGAGGCCGATCACGATCCCGACAAAACTAAGGACATCCCCAAAACCTTTCTCAAAATGTTTGATGACATCCGTGGGCGGAAGACCGCAAGCAATTCCAAGGAACCAGGACGCCAGAATCAACGCGATAAACGGGTGAATCCGAAATTTCGTGATAAGTACAATCAATGCGAGGATCGCAATGACGACGACCGCAAGGCGGACTGGATCGGAGGCCATGTGATTAAGGGGGATTAGATTGGCGCGAATCCGGCCTTCGCGGCATTCATGCAGCGTCACTGCATGACTTCCGCGAGCAGTCGGTCCGAGCGATGGTAGAGGGCTTCGTTCAATTGCGGTTCATCGAGAACGGCAATAAAAGCGGTCTAGCAACTTCTTTTCGAAAAAGCGACCCCATTCCTAACCTAATTCAACTGGCTAACCTACATCGCTCGCAAATCCTTGGAGATTGATGCAGGCTTTGGCAGCGGGATGCTCCGGCTGCGCCGGAAGATCCGTTGCTTTTTCAAAAAACGGAAGAATTTGAACAGTTTGTTTTAATTGATTGATTCTAAAGTGGGCTCTTAAGATGGCGCGCAGCGTCTGATTAAGAGGTTCCTAGCCCGCAATGAGTTCGTCGCTTCGGACTTTGCGTGATTTTTTGCGGGCTAGTCGGTAACCGCGCCAAGGGACGCCGAAGTGACTTGCGCTGCGTACTTCGCCAGAACACCTTTGGCATATCTCGGTTTCGGCTGCTTCCATTTTTTCAGCCGCTCAGCAAGCTCGGCTTTCGATATCTTTAGATCGATCACCTTTTTCTCTCCATCGATCTCGATTTGATCCCCATTCTTGATGATCGCAATTGGTCCGCCGACAAACGCTTCTGGTGTCACATGTCCGATGACGAATCCGTGGCTGCCTCCTGAGAACCTTCCATCGGTCATCAGCGCAACATCTTTTCCCAACCCTTTGCCCATGATGGCAGAAGTCGGCGCCAGCATCTCCCGCATTCCCGGGCCCCCTTTCGGACCTTCGTAACGAATGACGATCACGTCCCCTTTGCGAATCTTATCATCCAGAATCGCTCGAAGCGCCTTTTCTTCCGACTCGAAGACTCGCGCCTTGCCCTGAAAACGCAGTCCTTCCTTGCCTGAGATTTTGGCCACCGCACCCTCCGGAGCCAGATTCCCGTAGAGAATCACCAGATGACTGCTCGATTTAATCGGATCTTTGAAGCCGCGAATGATCGTTTGCTCCTTTGGATAATCCGGCACTTTCGCAAGATTCTGTTTCAGCGTTTTCCCGCTCACCGTCAGGCAGTCGCCGTGCAAGAGCCCATTGCCGAGAAGCATTTTCATGAGCGGCATGATCCCGCCAATCTGGACCAGTTCCGACATCAGATGTTTGCCGCTCGGTTTAAGATCGGCTAAGACCGGAACCTTTTTGCCAATTCGTGTCCAGTCATCGAGCTTCAGCTTAATACCTGCTGCATTCGCCATGGCAAGCAGGTGCAAAACGGCGTTGGTCGAACCACCGAGCGCGATTACCACCGTCATCGCGTTCTCGAAAGCTTCCTTCGTCATGATATCGGATGGGCGAATTCCAAGTTTGACCAGCTCCACGACGGCTGCCCCGGCGGAAGCCGCGTCGGCCAGTTTTTCCTTCGAAACTGCTAACTGGGCAGAGCTATTGGGCAAACTCATGCCGAGCGCCTCGATCGCGGAAGCCATGGTGTTCGCCGTGTACATCCCTCCGCAAGAACCGGGTCCTGGAATCGCGCAGGATTCGACTTCTTCCAGTTCACCATCGGTAATCTTCCCGTTGGAATGAGCACCCACGGCTTCAAAGATCGAGACGATATCGATGTTGCGATTGCCGATGCAGCCAGGGAGGATCGTCCCCCCATAGACAAATACCGACGGCCGATTTAGCCGTGCCATGGCAATCAGGCAAGCCGGCATATTCTTGTCACAACCCCCAATCGCAACTAGTCCATCGAAGCCTTCACAGCCAGCGACGGTTTCAATGGAATCTGCGATGACTTCCCTGGAAACAAGCGAGTATTTCATGCCCTCGGTTCCCATCGAGATGCCGTCAGAAACCGTGATGGTGTTGAAAATGATCGATTTTGCCCCTGCCCCATCGACGCCCCTGGCGGATTCCTGGGCCAGTTTGTCGATATGCATGTTACATGGGGTGACCATGCTCCAAGTCGAGGCAACTCCGACAATGGTCTTCTGAAAGTCCTCTTTCTTGAATCCCACCGCGTATAACATTCCACGACTGGGGGCTCTCTCTGGTCCATCCAACATCGGTGCTGAAAATTGGCGGGGGTTTGGGGCGGGCTTCGATTTCATAATCAAAAGGGGGAAATTGGACGGCTATCCTAGATGTTAACCGCCTCCAGATCAACGGAAAGGGAGAGAGCGAAAAAGCCGGTCTTCGTGAGTGCGAGCACGAATCGATAGCAGAGTACTTAGGGAAGGAGACGTCGCCATTCAACTGCAAGCGACTATACTAAGATGGCACTCGTGCCTGGAGGATCGTGTAACATTTGACCCCACTGCGTGCCTCAGCTCTTATTTTTCCCTATCGTCACTTGCTGCACCAGCCGCAGGCAAATGGTATTCCGGTGCTTGCATGATGGCTTCCTTGGTCATGTCGACCGATATGTTGGAATCCTCATAACTGATACGCCCGACATGTTGCGGAGGGATCGCGATCTCCTTGCCGGAAAACCAATGGCCGGTCTCAACGATGAGCTGACAAATCGTCCAATTTTCATCATTGATGATAAAATCGATGACGTGGCCAATTTCTCCTTCGCTGGTTTGGATATGGTAGCCGCTGACGGCTCGGGTACTCCGCAACCCAGGATCTTCGCCAATCAGAGACTTGTCACCTACCCTCGCCTGCTGATCCGGCGAAGGATATGGCGGCGGAAGAAAATGAAATCCGCCCACACCCCACAAATCGCCTCCCTCCCAATAGGACGGCCATCCATAGTAACGGTAATACTCCTCTTCATATTGGCGTGAGACTGGCTTGTGCGACTCGATCGGAGGACTGTCTTCAATCTGTTGCCGAGTCAAATTCGCCACCAGGGCGTCGCCGGTTGGGTGAGCACTCCCGAAGGCGCGTGGAGAGAGCAGCACTGAAAGCCCTGACAACCATGAACCTGTCTCGACAATCACATATCGGACAACCCATTGTTGATCATTAAAATAAAAGTCCCCTATATGGCCGACGTCGCCATCGGAGGCGCTGATTTTTTTCCCATACAACTCTTTAATGCTTTGCAACATAACTCGCCTTACACTCTAGCTTTCCGATGAAAATTTCTCAATCGATTGACCGATCAAACTACGGCAAGTTTTCAGCTTCTGTTATACTCTTTTGCACCTGGTCTGATTGCTTTTGGTGATAGCCACTTGCGCCGGTAGCACGCAGTGCCGCGTCATCCATGGAGCTGTGAGGCACCCGGGCAAACGTGCCGATCTCAAGGGCCATCTCCTACCCCAATCTGCTGTCCTTTGGAGATGGCCAAACTGTAGGCTGCGATTCGAATCGCCAATGAAATTTACCGCACTTACAAGATTAGAGAACAATGCCCAACGGGTCGGTGAAATCATCGGCGTGCTCGCGAAATACGGCTTGGCCGACTGGGTCAAGGGTTGGAACTACTCGTGGATTCAGGATCGAATTCAGAGTTTTGACGGCCAGCATATCCCCGACCTTAAAGTCGAAGAGCGCGTACGCCTGGCACTCACCGAGCTCGGCACCACCTTCATCAAGCTGGGCCAGGTACTCAGCACACGGCCCGACGTGGTCGGAGTCGAGATGGCCGGCGAACTCGCCCACCTGCAAACCGCCGCCCCAGCCGATCCACCCGAGACGGTTCGGGCCACGATTGAAGGCGAATTCGGCAAGCCACTGGGTGAAATCTTTGCTCAATTCGAAGAGACGCCTTTGGCATCGGGCTCCATTGCCCAAGTCCATGTGGCCCGTTTGCACTCGGGCGAGCAAATCGTGGTCAAAGTTCAGCACGCCGGCATTGCGGACAAGATCATGCCCGACCTCGATATTCTTGCCGGCTTGGCTGAGTTGGCACAAAAGCAGGCTCCGCAAATTCGTCTCTACCAGCCCGCTGCGGTCGTCCGGCAGTTCCGTCACACCCTCCTCCGCGAATTGGATTTCACTTCTGAACTTCGCAATCTCGACGAGTTCGCGCAGCATTTCGCCCAGGACGACACCGTCCATTTTCCTCGCCCTTACGCACAGTTCTCAACGCGCCGTGTTCTGGTAATGGAACGAATCGACGGTATCCTCGGCACCGACTCCCTGGCGCTTGCCGCTTCGGGAGCTAACCTCGAAGAATTCGCACGCCGCGGCGCTCATATGTATCTCCAGATGATTTTCCGCGATGCGTTTTACCATGCCGACCCGCATCCCGGCAACCTGATGCTCCTCCCCGGCGGGGTGGTCGGGGTGCTGGACTGCGGGATGACCGGCCGGCTCGACGAAGAATTGGCGGAAGGCCTCGATGAAATGCTCATGGCCGTCGTCAACCACAACTCGGTGGATCTGGAGGAAACCATTCTTCGCCTGGGCTCCGTGCCGCCCGCCACGCCCCTTGACGAATTGCGCGGCCAACTCACCGATTTCGTTGACGACTACGTGGGCCAGTCCATCCAGGACATCGACATGAGCGGCGCGTTAAACAGCCTCCTGGAAATCATCCGGCGCTATAAGATCATCCTCCCGCCCCCCTTCTCACTCCTGCTGCGCACGCTGGTTGAATTAGAAGGGACCGCCCGGCGATTGAGTCCGGAGTTCAGCCTTGCTGAAGTCATCCGCCCGATTTACATCGCCACGGCCCGCCGACGGCTCTCGAGCCGGCGGATCCTTGGCCAGCTCCAGCACGCATATCGCGATTGGGAGCGACTCGCCGAGTCTTTGCCGCGCGACCTGGGCGATGTTCTCAAGCGGGTACGCGACGGCACCTTCTCCGTCCACCTGGACCTTCGTCATATCGACCCGGTGATCAATCGCCTGGTGCTCGGACTATTGACTTCCGCGCTGTTTGTCGGCTCTTCCCTGCTCTGGAGCATGAAAGCGCCGCCTACCATCGCCGGCGTTTCGGTCTTTGGCGGTGTCGGCTATCTCTTAGCGGCTTATCTCGGTTGGCAGCTGCTGCGCGCCATCAAAAAGTCAGGTGACATCGATTCAAAGAAATAGTAGGCGGCAGCGGGTTCGGCGCGACGGCGTAAAGTAGAACGTCTTTCTGTGTTTTGGCCGCATCGTTGGGAGTTGGCCGCCATCCCCGAAGCACGGAGCTTGGACTAGTTAAGTTACGGGCCATTCCTCAGCGATCAGCCGATTTCTCACTCATCCTGTTCAAACCGGCCAACACATGATTCAACTGGTCGGCGTGGTGCATGAAACCAGTTGCAGCCGCGTGATCCGAGTGAACGAAGAGTTGATGCGCCTTCAGTGCGGTGTCACGTGCGATTTGGACCTCATCGTGGATCGTCCGTGCAAAATCTTGAGGAGTCCCACTTTCGCCAGGTTCATTATCCATACTTGGGGCGAAACATACTAGCGATCAAGTGCACCGTCTCGCATATAATGGTGACGGCACCGTGCACTAATGCACCGTCTCCTAAAACCTGGAGAGAACGTTTGGGGTAGCCTGCCCCATCGCCGGAACATTTAGAATGGCCAAAATCCGAACGGTGCAGGAGTCAAAGTCCGCCCCTGATAGTAGCGAGGATTGTTGTAAAACTGATCGTAATAACGCTGATTGCCGTCCCGGTTGTAAACTTGATATTGCCGGTTCCGCGAAATCGATCCGAATACAATCACCGGAGTTCCGACAGAGACCGCCCGATAAAAAGCTATTGCGTTCTGCTCCGGCATCCGCACGCAACCATGAGAAGCGGGATAACCCGGGAGATATCCTGCATGCATGCCAATACCAGGGGCGAACTGCATGAAATACCGCATGGGCGCATTGACGAACTTTGTGCTGGCCGGGGTTGGCATGTCCACATCAGCATCCGCCACCACGGTCCGGCCTCGCCGGTCAACGATTCGTCCATAGATACTGGAGACGTGGTTCAGATCCTTGTTGGTGATATGAAACGTTCCCGCCGGCGTCAAATGACCGGGGCGGCCGGAGCTAATCTGGGATTCCATGATTGCTCGGTCGTTGTAAAGAAGATAAGCCTTTTGCTCCGTGAGATCGAGTTGCACGGAGTATTGGGCAAGAGTCAGCCGTGAGAAACCTGTAAGGATGAGAATTGCGGCGAGAAAAACTTTCATCTCCTGTGGTGGTCCGTGCGGATCGCTGCCCACAAGGTTACCTTAGCAAAGGCAACTGATCAATTCGGTTAGCGTATTCTCGAGGCTCTCGCGAGACATCGCCTGAGTTGGCAGGAATTTGATGAACTTTATGCGCCGATAGATGAAAATCCCGTAAAATTTTACGAATGATAGAAACCACTGCGTGGCTCTCCGCTGCGGCAATGCTGATCGGTCTGGCATTTCTCGCGGTGGTATTTCAACACCGATTCATTTATTTTCCGGCACGCTACTCGACAGCGCAACTAAAGGAAGCGGGGAGAGCCTTTGTTCAGGAAATCCGGTTCCGAACATCGCGTGGTAACCAAGCCGCTTTCTTCTGGCGAAACGAGCATTCCGACATCGCCCCGAAGATTGTTTGGCTTCTGTTCGGCGGCAATGGTGACCTTGCCTTATCCTGGATGAGCCTGATTCGGGAGTTTCCTAATTCCGACAGCGGCTATTTGCTGATCGACTATCCCGGTTATGGAATTTGTCAAGGAAGCCCAAGTCCGAGCGCGATCCTTGAGAACTCAGAGCGTGCTCTGCAAACTCTTCTGGAAAAGAAATCCTGGAAACTTGCTGGCGAAAGATTGTGCGTCCTCGGGCACTCGCTTGGAGGAGCCGCCGCCCTCCAATTCGCAGCCAGGAATCATGTTAGCAAGATCATTCTTGCTTCCACCTTCACCACCATGGACGACATGGTTCGGACACAGATACACATCCGCTTGGGGCCCCTTCTCCGACATCGGTTCGACAATGTTGTTTCTCTAAAAACGATTTTATCCCAGGATGTGATCCCGGAAATCTGCATCTTTCATGGAGAAAAGGACGATATCGTCTCCTCAAAAATGGGGCGATCCCTGGCACAACTCGATATGCGTCGAATAAAGTTTCTCGAAATTCCGGGTGCCGGCCACAACGATATTTTCCAGACACCTCTCCCGCAGTGTCTCCGATCGGCGCTCGTCGATCCCATCCCACCGGTTTAAAGGTCGATTCCTCTGGTTTTTTGGCCAGCGTTGTCCTCCTCGATCGGAGGAAAAGAGATTATCTTCAAGCGCAGCGGGGTTCCCGTCAGGAGGTCCCTCCAACTCGAACTGGCAATATGAACTGAAAGATCGCGCCTCTTGGCGCGTCGGCCGTCGCCCACAAACGTCCATCATGAGCTTCGATAATCGAACGGCTAATCGCCAGGCCCATGCCCATCCCTTGAGGTTTAGTCGTATAGAAAGGCTCGAAAGCGCGCTGCAGTTCCGTCGCGCCTAGCCCAGGGCCTGAATCTTGCACCGCAATCAATACAGCGGTTGATGCCCGGTCGATTAAAGAGTTACCGTCAATCGTTTCTTTACCAGCTTCAGCCACGATTTCACTAACTTTCCGTGAACTGACGCACAGCTCTCGCTGACCCTCGGCAATTCCGTTCATCGCTTCAATTCCATTTAATACCAGATTGAGAATTACTTGTTGTAACTGTATTTTATCCGCAATCACAATTGGTAGATCATCAGCGAATTGAGTCCGTACTGATACGCGATTTTTTAGCAATTCGGTCCGGGTAAGGATGAGAACTTCTTGGATGACCTCGTTTATCTCGACCGGCTCTTTCGCTGCCGAGGCCTTTTTCAGGAGAGCCCGCATGCGCGAGATCACATTGCCGGCCCGATTTCCATCGCGAATGATGCGGCGAATCGCCTCGCGAGCTTCGGCGAGGTTAGGCGAATCGCCAGCCATCCACCGCAGGCTGGCGTTCGCGTTCATTACTATGCCCGCAAGCGGCTGGTTCACTTCGTGGGCTATAGATGCCGCCAATTCTCCCATCGTTGTTACCCGGCTGACGTGAGCCAGTTCGTTCTGGGCTTCACGCAAAGAAATTTCTTTTTGCTGCAACTCCTCTTCTGCACGCTTGCGCTTAGTGATGTCGATAATGACCACTGAGAAAAACGCAGAAACGCTTCCGCTGGCAGGAACGAACACCGAACTGACGTCCGCCCACATGACCCTGCCATCTTTGCGCAGGTACCGCTTCTCAAGACGATAAACTCGTCGCTTCCCTTCCTCGGCCTCCGCTATCCGAGCCATCGTGGCAGCACGATCCTCTTCATAGCTAATGTCAGAAATGGCGCGCTCTTGGAGCTCCTCTTCAGTGTAGCCTAGCATTTTCTGAAGAGCCAGATTTGCCGCGATGAAGCGCCCGTTCGGAGCGGTCAGTGCAATGCCAGCCGATGTATTCTCAGCCAGCATGCTCCACCGCTCCTCACTGACACGCAGAGCTTCTTCAGCCTTTTTACGGTCGTTATTTTCCTGGATTAGGTCGGCATACAATCGGGCGTGATCCAAAGAGATAGCTGCCTGAGAGGCTAGCAGTTCCAGCATGGCCAGCCGCATCGTCGTGAACACTCCGGGCGCCAAGTTATTCTCTAGATAAAGCACTCCCATCAGCTTTGCCTGCTTTATTAGTGGCAGGCAGAGAACCGATCTGGCGCGCTGTTGCCGAAAGTATTCGTCCTCGGAGAATAGATTATTCCGGACCAACGCGTCGTCCAAAATCACGCTTTCCTGTGTTCGCATGACGTAGCGAAGCAGCGAGTCGGGCAGGTCGGCGGCTGTAATCGGTGCCTGCTGCAGGTAGACCTCGACCTCTTCACGTCCGGTTCCGGCTTCCGCAGCGACTTGAAGTTCTTCGCCATGTGACAGAATCAGAAAGCCGCGCTCGGCACCAGCGTGTTCGAGTGCGATCACCATCAGCGTTTTGATCAACTTCTCCAGGACAATCTCACCAGAGACCGCATGCGACGCCTTCATGACCGCCCCCAAGTCCAGCTGTTCAACAGATGTGCCGATTGTGGTGGTCGGGCGCACGGCGGCCTGCTCCTCGATCTTAGGGTAGCGTTTGTTGAGCTGCTTCACTTTGCCTAAGGCCCCCCAACGGAGATAGCAGTAGCGAGCGTTTCGCAGGTAAGCTTGGGCAATCGTGCCATACCTCCGATCGAGGTAAAACTTGGCCGCTAGCTCGTTACCGATCGCCTCGTTTTGGACAAACCCGTGATTGCGCGCCGCGTGGATCGCATCTTCGTAGAGCCGCATTGTATCAAGTTCCCGCCCTTCGATGCGCGCAAGCTCTGCCGATACCAGGGTGTATTTGTCGTGGAATGTTTCCCGACAACTCTCCAGCCATTCCCGAAGCCACTTCAAGGATTGCTCAACCAGCTCCAGCATTTCGAAACGCTTCTCCGCAGCGGTTGCTTCATAAAGCGCGGCAGCCGTCAGCGCGCTATAGTAGTAATAATCGACTGACTGGATGTGCTGTTCGGCGGACCAAAGCAGCCCCCTGGCTTTTCGAGCTGCCAGCATCGCAGCGTCTTGCTCACCCAGAATATACGCCGCCTGCAATTTAAGGGTCCAGTAATGAAACGCCATGAAAGGCTTCCGTGCCGCCGCAAAGTCTGTTTCAAAGCTCTGCTCGTCGAACTGGTCATCGGCGACACCAGCGGTGACGGCTGTTTCACCACGTACCGCAAGAATGAATCGTTGTTGGCAGCGGACGATTCCGTCCTCCTCGCGGAACTTGACCTTCCGCACGAACTCCATGCCATTCTGTGATTCATGCCACACATCATCGAGGCGAACCCCCTGTAAAAGAAGGCCCGTCACTAGGTGATGCCAGCTAAAGCAGGCAAACACCATGTCATGTGTCTCGACACCGGCATCAATGGCACGCCGGGTAAAGTCGATCGCTGATCTGATCGGTTGCGTCCAAAGCATCGCCCTCTGCATGCAGAAGTACACTTTGGTTTTATAGGTATTGAACCCATATTTCTCAATCAGTCGACAAGCGAGCTTTCCGAAACGATATCCGTCGAGGTAACGATGAAAGACAGGGCCAAGGATCGTCGCCAACTCGGCGTACCCGTGCGCGGAAGCACCCGTTGTCCCGTACTCCAGACTTGCGTTCACCATTTGGCAAAAGAACAGATACATCAGGTTGATGTCTGTATTGAACGCCGCCGCGGCTATGACCGAGAGTATAGCCATGGCAGCCTGCATTTCCGGATCGGTCATTAACGGCAGATCAATCAGACTTTCGATGGACCGACTACCCAGTTTTTGGCGAATCCTTTCATACTCCACTTGCACATCCTCGCGAGTTGGATGAGCCGGCATCTCGATGCCGAAAAGACGGAAGCATTCAAGCCCACTGTCAATCGCCTGCCGGTACTCCGCCTTCATTAGCTGGAGCAGGATTCTCAGGCGGTACGCGGCCACTTTGTCAACCTTCGACCTAGCCCTATCCAGCAACTCAGCAATCAGTCCTTCTGCTTCGTCGAATCTTCCATTCAGGTATTCGGACTCTGCTCGCTCCAGCCATAAGCGGAACGCGAGGTCGTACCTGCGTTCCCATGCGTCGTAGTCCATCAACTCCATCCCTGATGACAAATAGATACAAGCCGAGTCATACGCAGCCGACGCTTTAGCTTTTGTCCCGGCGCGAAGGTTCAATCCAGCCACGAGGTCTTTCTCATGGAGATCGGAAATCAGCAGGCGTCCCGAATTAAGCTGGCTAACAATGTCGAAGATCTTGTCCTCAATCTCGTCCTGATTCATTTTTGCAATGAGGGACCGACCGATTCGGAGATGAAGTCGTGCGCGCAATTCTTTGGGGATGAGCGCATACGCAGCCTCTTGGACGCGGTCGTGGAGGAACTTGTAGGCGCTATCTTCGCGAAAGACGAGCCCGGCATGAACGGCTTCCCAGAGCGCCGCGTGCACCGCTTCTTCCGTTTCCCCGTAAACGAGGGCGAGAGTGGCGATCTCGGCGATGTTGCCCAGGCAGGCCAGCTGTTTCAGGACCTCCTGGGTGGTGTCGGAAAACCGCTTCAGTTTCACTGCCATCAGCTCCACCACGTTGTCGGTGAAACCCCGAGTGTTAATCTGATTCAGATCCCACTGCCATACCGTTTTGCGGGCGTCGAATGCTACCAGATGTTCTTCGGCCAGCGCAGTAAGGAACTGGATCACAAAGAAAGGGTTTCCAGCAGTTTTTTCGTGCACCAGTCGCGCGAGGTTTTCGGAACGTACCCGCTCACAACGGAGAGCGTCTGCGATAAAGTGGTTTACGTCCTCGAACGAGAGTGGCTTGAGAACGATCTCGTCCACGATTACTCCCGCTTTGCGGATCAAGTCCAGGGTCACTATCAAAGGATGAGATGGGCTCACTTCGTTGTCCCGATAGGCGCCGACGATCAGGAGGTGTTTTACATCCGGATGACTAAGGAGATGTTCGATGAAGTTGAGAGTCGCGACATCGAGCCACTGAAGGTCATCGAGAAAAAGGGTCAGTGGATGCTCTTTCTGAGCAAAGACACAGAGGAACCGTCTGAACACCGCTTGAAACCTATTCTGTGTTTCCTCAGAAGGGAGCTCAGGAACGGGCGGCTGTTTACCGATGATCAGTTCGAGCTCGGGAATAAGGCTGGCGATGAGCTGCCCGCTTGGCCCGACAGCTTGCCGGATAGCCTGCCGCCATTGGTCGACCTGGTCCTCGCTCTTGCTTAAGATCTGGCGGACTAACGTCTGGAACGCCTGCGCTAGGGTGGCATACGGAATATCCCGCCAGTGTTGGTCGAATTTCCCGGCTATGAAGATGCCGCGCGGTGAGACGATCGCTTTCTGCAATTCATTGACAACCGACGACTTGCCAATGCCGGAAAAACCGGAAACCAGCGCCAATCTGGAAACTTCGCCGGTGACGACGCGTTCGAAGGCGTCGAGCAACACCTTGACCTGGTGGTCGCGACCGTACAACCTCTCAGGAATCCAGAGCCGATCCGACACATCGTGCGTTCCGAGGGAAAAGGAATGGACGCGCCCCAGTTTTTCCCACTCTCCCAGACATCTACTAAGATCCGATTCAACGCCAGCCGCCGTCTGATAGCGTTCTTCGGCGGTCTTGGACAACAACTTCATCACGATGGATGAGACTATTGGTGGGATCCCACTGGTCCGCTCATCCGGCGGCGTTGGCCGTCTGGCGACGTGGCAGTGGACCCACTCCATGGCGTCTGAGGCGATGAATGGAAGTAAGCCGGTGAGCATTTCGTAAAGCGTTACCCCGTAAGAGTAAAGGTCGCTGCGGGAGTCAGTGGAACGATTCATCCGCCCGGTCTGTTCGGGTGCCATGTAGGCCAGAGTCCCCGCGATAAACTCGGGAGCGTCGGGAGGTTGGCGCTCGCGTGGCAGCCGCGAAGCGATCCCAAAACCCATCAGCCTGACCGTGTCAGTGGCCGAGTTCACCAGGACATTGGCGGGCTTGATGTCCTTATGGACAATGCCGCGCCAATGCAACTGGCCAATCGCATTGGCAAGGCTGATCGCGCGACGCAGGGAAGCTCCTAAGTCCGGTACCTGACCAAGCAGTTGATCAAGGGGAATACCGCCAGGATCCTCCAGCACTAGCACCGGTCGATTCCAGTGGAACCCGATTTCTATCGGTCGAGCAGCCCACGACGGGTCGAGGTCCGCTTTAAAAGAATATTCATGCTCTAATCGCTTCAGCCTCTCCGGCGAGGCTTCCTCCTTAGCTGGCGCGAGGACAAGAACCTGCGATAAATCTTCATGGTTGCGCCCGCGATAAAGGATTGAGTCCTCATCTCTTCGCAATGTTTCAAAAACGTGTCTTGACAGTTCAATCAAAGCTGAGCCTTCTGTCGCACGCAACTTACGATCGCGTGATCTAATCACGTCTGGGATCGATTGTAAACGAAACCAACCCCACGGAGGTGAAGATCATCGGTGATCCAGATCAAACGAATCTATGATCCGTCCGCGAAAGAGGATGGTACGCGTTTTCTAGTAGAACGTCTCTGGCCACGCGGGATAAAAAAGGACGCGTTACAAATGGACGCTTGGTGCAAGAATCTAGCGCCGAGCGGCGACCTGCGACGCTGGTTTAGCCACGATCCAGTCAAATGGAAGGAATTCCAACGACGGTATCGGGCCGAGCTTAGCGGCAATCCTGCAGCTTTCCAGCCGCTGTTTGACGCAGCCAGGCTGGGCAATGTTACCCTCCTGTACAGTGCCCACGACACGGAACACAATAGCGCCCTCGCGCTAAAGTCGTACTTGGAGGAGCGGCTAAAAACGCCAACGGCCTAAAGCACCTCCGCATGGCGGCGCAATGACGTGATGTTCTGGCGCTTACGCTTCTCCCAGGAAGGTGACAGTCTGCCGTCGCTCACGAGTTACCCGTAAAGGCCAGGCAAAGGTAGTAGACACCGGCTAGGGAAAGGGCAAGTAACCTTCTCATTTGCTGGTGAGCGCACGGCCGTAGTCATCCGTTGGATCACGGTAAATGGTGTGAACATGATCCTCGCCTGGCTGAGGCGCGTACTCGATAACGAGCTTTGGTCCCTGAATCCGGTAGTAAGAGGTGCCGTTTTTACCCGGTTCCACCGCGCTGGGTCCGCTCCAGGCAAACCAGGTGTCTTCAAGGCCCGCTTTAATTTCCGCCATCCGAGCCGCAGCGAAGTTATCATTCGCGATGCCCACCCATTCCGAGATTAAGTTGAGGAGCATCAAGCGCTGCTTCTCGTCCATGGCGGACGCCTTCAAACCTTCAGGCTGGATCGTCTGGCCATCGTGCCCGGGGCCGAGCACTAGATCGGCTACTCGGTAATTCAAGATCGCCTGCTTGCGCTGGGCATCGTCCAGCGCATTCAACAGGGCGAACCCTTTGTCGTTTTCCTGACCCAGCGGACGCACTGTTTTGCCGTTAGCCGTATATGTGCCAGGTTGAGCTCCGGTAAGACTAGGAGTGAGAGTGCCTCGTTCTCCCACCATCGTAATGTTCAGCGCCAAGTGATGACCGCCGAACTGCAACATCCATGGATCTTTTTCCGAAGGCGTTCCCAGGATGGAAATATAGTAGAGGTTTTTGCCAAACATCTCGTGATTTGGCGCGCCGTTTTTGAAGCCGCCACCTGCCAGGCCATTTTTAGCATCGCCAAACGGGGGATGCCCTGGCCCACCCTCCTTATTATACCCAAATGGAGGATGCTGATGCGGGGTTGCCTTAAAAACGTCGTCGGCCTCCCTGATTTTCTCGACCTTTTCGAAGCCTTTCAGGCTGAGAGTTGAGGCCACCAGAGCTAACGCAGCCTTTTGCTGGGTGTCGCTCAATTCTTCCAGGCTCAACCCGCCACGCGGTACAAATCCAGTCGGAAAATTAGACCATCGGACCCGCTGCTGGTCGTCGTCGAATTTGTAGAGCACCGCAGATCGCTGCTTCTCGCTCAGGGTGGCAAGGAAGGTGTTCGCGTCCTCAACGATTTCAGACGTCGCTGATTGCGGCGTGTCTGCCTTCGCTGATTTGGAAGGCAAGACAACTATTGCGGGGGTCAAAATGACGGCCGCTAAGATCATGTCGCGAAACACCCGGATGACCTGCTGCCTGGTTCGAAATTTCACCTTCTTACTCACGAGCATTTTTAATGGCGTAGGGTGATTTCGTGGGCTTTGCCTCTCTCGCCACTGGTTAGGATCGCCGCCGACGTGTATCCGTTATGCCAATCTCGGATGTAATCCAGAAAAGCAGCCATGCCGGCATGGTCGGTGTTATCGCTAGCCACAATTCCCCCGGACCGAAGTTGCGGCTCCAGAAGTTTGAGGACACCAAAGTAAAGACTCTTGGCTCCATCGAGAAAGATCATATCAATCGCGCGGGGCGGGTCGGATAGAGTTTTTAAGGCATCGCCGACGCGAAACTCAACGCATTGCTCCAAACCGGCGGACGCGAGATTCCGCTTTGCCTGCTCTGCTTTTTCGGGTTCGAATTCGGTCGTGATGACCTTGCCAGACCCATTGTCACGGATCGCCGACGCCAGGAAGATCGTGGAAATTCCGAAAGATGTTCCAAATTCGACCACCGTCTTTGCTTTGCTGCTACGTGCCAGGCTATAAAGTAGGTTTCCAAAATCACGGCCTACTGCCATGTATGACTTCCGGGCCGCTTTGTAAAAATCGGCTTCGGTCTTTCCTGCCGCATCCGAGCCCCGGACCGTATTGCGCGTTAGAGCATCACTTTTCGCCGCGTCCGCGTAGAGTGCGTCGAGGATTTCCGTTACTTGTGGATCGTTAAGCGATGATTTCATTGCGAATCTTGGATAAAGCTTCCATTAGAGCTTAACCATGGTTGATAATGTCTACCATGACAAGTGGTTCTGTTGATAATATCAACCGTAAATCCGTCCAAGCCTCCGACGAGGTATTTGATTTGATCCACACCATCATGCATCTCTTTCGATCGCAGCAATATCGCGGATTGCCGGACGGCTCGTGTCACATGACCCACATGGAAGGCAAGCTTCTGGGCTTTTTTGCGCGTTATCCCGGCGCGACCCTGAGCGACCTGGTCGCGCATTCCGCTCGTGACAAAGGACAATTGGCCCGTCTGATCAAAAGCCTGAAGGAGGGAGGCTTATTGAGTGTACAAAAGGATCGGAAGACAGATCGGAGAAGCGTTGGACTTGAGTTGACCCGTGCTGGACACACCGTCCATAGAACGCTCCATCGCCAGAGCAAACGTCTGGCCATGCTCGCCGTTAAGGATCTGGACAGCGAAAAGCACCACCAGCTCTTGGTTCTCCTGCGTCAGATTAGAAACAATCTTGAAAACCTGTCGATTTCATCTTGATGAATAAGCTCGACCACGAAATTTGAAGATCTCGAATGGAAGAGAAACTTGGTTCGTTATTTTGGCCGCGATCGCCTTGGAACGGTATTCCCTGGGGGGCTTTATTACCTCTTGGATTTGTCGATAAGCGATGAGTTTTGAGCGGCAACACCAGCAAGGCCCCGTGCCCGTTTCCGCCAATCTCTACGCCTCCAATTCATCCAGTGGATCCATGGGAAGGGTCCTGGACGAACGAATGCGGTATCTGAGTTCAATCCGTATCAGAACCCAGCCGGCGTTCATCAGGACTTCGCAGTAGCCCGGTGGACCCGGCTGATTCGCCGTAGATTAAAGTCACATTCCACCTCTATGACCTCTGTGCGATGCTTTCTCCGCCCCCTTTGGTTTATCAAGTCACCGGGTAGAGGCTGAATCGCCCTCAAAGGCTTGACAGCATATGTTCTCTTGAACACTGTTCGAGTAATGACCTC
>Ga0210390_10001679_pt1 | contig 20669 bp, 19 predicted proteins | sample IncBWH11OmetaG_FD_161050 | JGI IMG/M metagenome (GOLD analysis project Ga0210390, IMG submission 161050) | Forest soil microbial communities from Barre Woods Harvard Forest LTER site, Petersham, Massachusetts, United States - Inc-BW-H-11-O ... | reverse complement strand
GCTCGGAATTCTCGGTGTCGTTCTCGGTGCAGGACTGGTGACGCTGGCCGGCCGCATGCTGAGTCTTGGTCTTCCCGATCTGAAGGGACATGTCGGCATAAGTTTCGACGATGGCGCCTGGCTCGACAGCGCCTTCAACGCGTCACTGATGTTCATCGGGCCGTTCACCGTTTATCTCGGAGGATTGCTGGGCCCGCGCCTCATACTGCTGAGCGCCGCGGCAATCTTTGGTGTAACGTGCGTCTTGCTTCCATTTCTACACAGCTACACACTGCTTGTCGCGGCGCTGGTTGTTGCAGGCATGACCTCAGGCACCTTCTATCCGCTCACATTGACGTTCGCGCTCCGCAAGATTCCGTTGCGTTACCTTCCATTTACGATTGCCTTGTATGCCACTTTTGTCGACGGCGCCGTGAATATCGCACCGTCGCTGTACGGCTGGTATCGAGATCAGCTGTCGTGGCGTTGGATGTTCTGGAACTCGGCCGCCATCGTGCCCATCATGATTCTCTGTGTGTACCTGGGCATTCCGCCGACGCCGCCACACAAGAAGACGGGTGCTGCTCCAAGTTTCGCCGGGTTCTTGTACCTGAGCCTGGGATTGGCTTTTGTATTTGCCGCACTACAGCAAGGTCAGCGGCTCGATTGGTTTCGTTCCGGCGTGTTCAATGCCTGGTTTTGGTGCGGGATGTTTTTCCTTTTGTGCTCGCTGGTCCGGAGGCTGCGCGGCCCCAATCCCCTTGTGGCGCTGCCGTATCTGACGAAATGGAACACGGTGTTGTTAGGCGGCCTGCTTTTTTGGTTTCGCTTCACGCTGTGCTCCACCATCATTCTTATTCCGCAGTCGCTGGCTATACGCGGATTCGAAGCGGATCAGATCGGGCCGGCGATTATTTGGAGCGCGCTTCCACTTCTGCCGGTTGCGTTCGCGGCGGGGTATCTCCTGCTGCGCAAAGTCGATCCGCGCCTGCTCTTAGCCGCCGGCCTTGCTTGCACCGCACTCGCTGCGTGGCTGAATGCACAGTACAGCAGCACCTGGGCGGCCCAGAATTTTTTCCGCACCGAATTGCTGACTGGAGTTGGACAGGCCTTTGCTTTCATCGGCCTCGTCGGGTGCATCGTATTGCAGGCCATCTTCACGGGTGGTTTGTCGAAGCCTGAGAGGGCGCTTACGTTCTCGGCGTTCTTCCATGTGGTTCGACTGTTTGGCGGGACCGCGGGCGCCATTTACATGGGTCACTTCCTGGCTCAGCGCGAAAAACTACACTCCAACCTGCTGGGACTTCACGTCAGCGCTGGAGACTGGATTACCACCATGAATATACGGGCGATGGCGGCTGGGTTAGCCGCGAAAACAGCCGGCATGGCGGCTGCCGGAGAGCGAGCAGTGGATTTGATTGCGGCGCGGGTGCGTCTTCAAGCCTACAGCCTGAGTATTGTCGACGGTTTTCTGTTGATTGCCTGGAGTTGCGTCTGTGCGCTGGTGCTGGTGGCCCTACTGCGCAAGTCGCCGCTGGACTATGGCGATCTGAAGGCGATCCAGCAAACAATGTTTTCCCAGAAGGAGTCAAAATCATGAAGCGAAAGGCGCTTGCCCTGCTAGCGGCGGCGACACTGTGGACTTCTGCCGGCGTGACTGGTCAGACACCAAATTCAGCAGGGCCGCGCCGCATCACCCTGCGCGAAGCGGTTGAATTAGCCCTAAAACATAACCATGACGTGCGAATCGCCGGATTCTCCACCGACGAAAAACAACACGCGAAAGAGGCTGAAAAAAGCTCGTATTTCCCGTCGATACACAACGACAGCAGCTTTGCCCGGCTAACGGATACGCAATTGATTGAGATTCAGGGCGGCAGCCTCGGCACGGTCAGCGGTACGCCGATTCCCGTCGGGAATACTATCCTGAATCAAGGTGGACGCAACCTGACAACCAGCGGAACTCAAATCACTCAGCCGCTGACCTCCCTGCTGAAAATCAGGCGGGCGAACGATATGGCCGAGGCCGATGTAAAAGTGTCTCGAGCGAAGGCTCAGCTGACGAGCAATGACGTGGCTCTAGCGGTGCATGAGGTGTACTACGCAGTCTTGATCGTCCAAGCGCATCACAGCGCCACCGAGGCGAAAATCCAAGCCGCGCAGGACGTTGAGAGCGAACGTATCGCCCAGGTTAAGTTCGGCGCTTCTCTCGAACAGGAGTCCATCGAAAGCAAAGCGAATCTGTTGCAAGCCAAGCAGGAATTGTTGACAACGGATCTTCAGCTGACGGACCTGAAGCTGAAACTCAACGACCTCATGGGCCTGCCTCTGAACACGGCTCTTGATCTCGATCCAATGGTCGCCGAAGTTCAGGAGAGCTGCCCACGCGATGAATGTGTTGCCACGGCGAAGGACTTGCACCCGGAAATACGGGCCGCCCGGGCCGAGGTCGACAAAGCGGTGGCCGCTATAAGATTGGCTAAGACCGATATCTGGGTGCCCGATGTTGACGCCTTCGGGCGCTACAGCTACCAGAACAACGTTCCGTTTCTCGCGCACAACTTCGGCACGTTCGGCGTTCACTTCAGCTACGACCTGTTTGACGCCGGCCACAAGCGCGCCGTTTTACATGAACGTGAATCCCAGCTGTCCGAAGCCAAGGAAAACCTTGCGAAGGTGACGGACGAGGTCGAACTGCAGGTCCAAACCGCCTACAACAAACTGGAACGGACCCAGCAGATGCTCAAAGTCTCGGAAGAAATCCTGGCGCTACGACACGAATCGAACCGCGTTCAGCAGGAAGAACTATTGCGAGGAGCCGCACTCAAGTCGCAGGCCGCCACGGCGAGCGCTCAAGAGTTCGACGCCAAGGCGCTCCTGCTTCAATCGCAACTGGACTACGCGCGGGCGCACGATGAGTTCGTACGCGCGATGGGCGCAACTCCGGAGTGAACAGGTTCCTGATATCGATGGCCCAAACGCCTTGCAGATACAACCTCGTAGACTTCCTAAACAAGCTGACAGAAGGGAGGATCCACTATGAGCAAACCGGTTCTGGTCGTGACGACTCAGCACGTTAAGGAGGTGGAAGAGCGAATAGACCAGAATTATGACGCCCGCCGTAATCCAAACGAAGCTCCGTTCGGCCGGCAAACCTTGCTCGCGGCATCGGATGGAGCGGACGCATTGTTCATCACGCCCGCTGACAGACTCGACTCGGAGTTTTTCAAAAGCGTCTCGCCTTCGGTAAAAGTGATTGCGACTTATTCCGTGGGATTTGAGCACATCGATTTGGCAGCGGCTGCGCGTAGAAAGATTGCGATCGCCTATACCCCGGGCGTCAACCACGAAGCTACGGCTGACATCGCGATGTTACTCATGCTGGGCGCCTCGCGGCGGGCCTATGAGGCGCAAGAAATTATTCGCACCGGAGCGTGGAGACCGTTGAGTCCCAATATGTTGCTGGGCTGGCAAGTCGGCGGCAAAATCTTAGGTATTTTTGGAATGGGACGCGTGGGGCAAGCCGTAGCGAGACGGGCGCGGGGTTTTGGAATGAAGATCCACTATTCGAATTCATCGCGATTGCCAGACGAAGTGGCAGGCGACGCCGTATTTCACGAAAGTTTTCGGGACTTACTTCGTGAAAGTCAATTCCTGAGCTTGCACGCTCCGGAGACACCTGAAACTCATCATTTTCTGAACGCGGAAACAATCAAGCTCTTGCCAAAGGGTTCAATCGTCGTCAATACAGCGCGGGGTGGATTGGTTGCGGACGAGGATCTGATCGCCGCGCTAAAAAGTGGCCAGATTGCGGCGGCCGGGCTGGACGTTTTTGAAGGCGAACCAAAACTTCATCCAGGTTATCTTGGCCTCAAGAACACATTCCTCTTGCCCCACATTGGCAGTGCCACGATGGAGACTCGGACAAGGATGGGCATGCTTGCACTAGACAACATAGATGCGGTTCTGGCTGGCAAGCCCGCGCCATCACTTGTGGCCAGTTGAATTACGCTAACTTGTAAAACGCGCACAACGTAGCCCGGTACAAGAAAAGTGACTTAGTAACGTAAGAGCGCTGACCAAGGCAGAAACCTCTCCGAAACCTTTTTCAACCCGCCGGGCCTCGGACGCATCCAATCGGTCGGAAACACTCCAGATACGCCAATTTGTTCAAAACGAGGGGCTACGGCACCGCCGCAATGTGGCCAAACCACCGAAAAGAGGGCAAGCCAATGGAGAAAGCCGAAGCCATTGACCTCCAACCAAACTCATATACAGCGATTGGGCGGCCCACCTACGGATTCTCTGGGTGTATCATGCCGGCCATGGCCTCCTCAGGACAGGAATTCGATCGTTTGAATGCGCAACTCCTTGTCGATTCGATCCCTTCGCTGATTCACACCTCCAGGCCCGACGGTTATCTCGATTACTTCAATAAACCGTGGTTGGAATACCTGGGCGTCAGTTTGGAGAGAGTGGCGGGCTGGAATTGGACGGCTTTCATCCACCCTGAGGACCTTGAGGGGATTGTGGCCAAGTGGCGAGCCTGCCTCGCGACGGGAGAGATCTTCGACTACGAAACGCGCGTCCGCAGAGGCAACGGAGAATACCGCTGGATGTTTCATCGCAAGGTGCCGCTTCGCGATGCGGACGGCAACATCGTGAAGTGGTATGGATCGAGCCTCGATATTCACGAGCGCAAAACGGCTGAAGAAGAGCTGGTCCGAAATGCTAAGGAGTTGCAAAGAAGCGAGTTTTATCTTGCCGAAGGGCAGCGCCTTGCGCACATGGGAAGTTGGGCCTTCAATCCTCACGGCTTCTACTATTGGTCTCCCGAACTATTTCGGATACACGGACTCGATCCGGCCAGCCAGCCGCCTGGTGTTCAGGAATACTTGGATTGTGTGCACCCACAGGATCGCGAATCCATAGCGAACCTGATCAAGGGAATCCTGGCGGAAGCTTTGCCCTTCGATGCCATAAAGCGTATCGTGCGTCCCAACGGGGAGGTCCGGTACGTTCGCTGCGTCGGTGTTCCAGTTGTCGAAAACCAGAGCCTGAAGAAGTACGTTGGCAGCGCCTTAGACGTTACGGAGCACGAGCTCCTGACCCAGGACCTGCGGCGACGTGAAGCATACCTGGCCGAAGCCCAAAGACTCAGTCACACGGGCAGCTTCGGGTGGAGACCTAATACCGGAGAGATTGTGTGGTCCGACGAAACCTATCGCATCTTCGAGTACGATCGCGCCAAAAAGCCGACCTTGGATATGGTCTTGCAGCGCGTGCATCTCCAGGACAGGGCGCTTGCGCAACAAGTCATTGAGCACGCGTCCAAGACCGGCACGGACTTCGAACACGAGTATCGCCTGGTTATGCCGAGCGGTGTAATGAAGCACGTCCACGTGCGAGCACACGCTCTTCGCGATTCAACCGGCAATATCGAGTTTGTCGGGGCGGTGACCGATGTCAGTGAACAACGCCGCGCAGAGGCGGTGATCAGAGAACAAGAAGCGGAGCTTCGCGAGGTGGTCGATACCATTCCAGCGGTCGTTTGGAGCGCACGACCTGACGGTTCCAATTCTTACGCCAACCGCAGATCGATAGAGTACTGTGGGATGTCGCGAGAGCAAATCGCCGGACTAGGTTGGGAGGCTGGATTTCATCCCGATGATCTCGAGCGACACAAGGCTAAGTGGCTCGCGTGCGTTGCCAGCGGCGAACCTTGTGAGGATGAGGTGCGTTTCCGGCGCGCCGACGGGCAATATCGCTGGCATCTGCAGCGTGGCGTCCCGCTGCGAGATGAAGCCAACAACATCGTCAAATGGTATGGCGTCCTCACCGACATTGAAGACCGCAAGCAGGCGGAAAACACAATCCGCGAACAAGAGGCGGAGCTCCGGCTGATTTTGGACCTGGTGCCTCAACTTATTGCGGTATACGGGCCTAACCGTGAACGCCTCTATGCAAACCGCACCGCTCTCGATTACCTCGGCATCAGTCTCGACGAATGGCGGCAGAAGAGCTTTGCGGCTTCTGCTCATCCTGACGATTCGGAACGGCTCAAGACCTATGCGGATCGTGCTCTATCAAGTGGCGCTGCTGACGAGTTGGAATTGCGACTGCGCAAACGTGATGGAACTCATCGCTGGTTCTTGGCTCGTATTAACCCATTGCGGGACGAGCAGGGACAGATTACACGTTGGTATTTTACCGGGACGGACATCGAAGATCGAAAGCAGGCGGAAGACACTCTTCACCGCGAAAACGTCGCGCTACGCGAAGAAGTCGATAAGGCTTCCATGTTTGAAGAGATTGTTGGAACCTCGCGAGCGCTGCAAACAGTGTTATCGCGTATTTCCAAAGTTGCCCCAAGCAATTCTACGGTGCTGATAACTGGCGAAACGGGTACGGGTAAAGAGCTTGTTGCACGGGCCATCCACCGACGATCCGATCGCAGCTCGCGCGCATTCGTTAGCGTGAATTGCGCCGCCATCCCGCGTGAACTGCTCGCTTCGGAGTTGTTCGGGCACGAGAAGGGCGCCTTCACTGGTGCGACGCAGCAGCGCTTGGGCAGGTTTGAATTAGCAAGCGGCGGTACGCTCTTCCTGGACGAAGTCGGAGACTTGCCAACAGAGACCCAAATTGCCCTCCTGCGTGTTTTACAGGAGCATGAGTTTGAACGCGTCGGCGGGACCCGTCCCATACGCGTTGACGTTCGGGTGATCGCCGCTACGAACCGCGACTTGCAGGCCGCTATCAGCGCTGGATCTTTCCGTAGCGATTTATTTTACCGTTTGCATGTGTTTCCGATTGCAATTCCTGCTCTTCGAGAACGAAAAGAGGACATCCCCTTGCTGGTTGAATACTTTATCGATCGCTATGCGCGGAAAACCGGCAAGAAAATTACGACCGTCGACAAGAAGGCTCTCCGACTACTTGAGTCATACCCTTGGCCCGGAAACATACGCGAATTACAGAACGTCATCGAACGATCTGTAATCGTGTGTGAAACAACTAATTTTTCAGTGGATGAGAGCTGGCTATCACAAAAGTTGCCGGAGAACAAAGCGGAAAGCCCGCTTTATCTCTCTGAGAAAGTGGCAGCGCAAGAAAAGGAAATGATTGAAGCAGCCCTACGAGAAAGCCATGGAAGGGTGTTCGGGCCGTCGGGAGCCGCCGCGAAGCTAGGGACCCCACGCTCCACGCTGGAATCGAAGATTCGGTCACTCAAGATTAACAAGAATCATTTCAGGGCCTAAGGCCGAATTAGACAGTGCTTCTCGCGCAGCGCGAGCGGCAATTGCTGCCGGCGCGGCCTGGCGCGTTCAACCGAGCTTCTAAGTAACGACTTTCCATCTAGTATCTGCACGCTCGACAATGAGATTCCGACCTCATTTTTGTTTCATTCTTTTGCGGTTCTTCGACCAGCGCCCCAACCTGAACGCGTTGGTCTGTTGCGTCGCCTGGTCGCGGATCCGCACTTGTACATCGCCGTTCGCGTCGCAAGTGTACTCTTCTTCAATCAACACTTCCTGCAGGGTGCCCGTGCGGAAGACTGGTTGGGCAGTAAGGTCCGCTGAATTCGGTAACATGGGATCAAAGGAGACGCGAATCTCATCCCAGTTGTTAATTTCTCCCTGTGGCTGGTTGTCGGCACCAAGTTGGCCACATTCCAAATAACGAAAATAACCGATGTTATGGGCAGGACGGTAGCATCGGACAATACGTAATGGCTGGTCGTGTTTGGACGGCAGCTTAACTCCACGGGGGAAGATCACATCGAATACGATGTTATGACCATCGTCCGCTTCACGCCACACTCCAAAGTTTTTCGTGAATTGATCGCGGATCGGCCGCTCTTCATAGCCTTCCGCGCGAATGGCCAAACCGATTGCCGTAGCCGACCGCATGTATGCCGATCGCCGGACTCTTCGTCCAAATGTTTCGCGCAGGAGGCGAGCGACAGGAGGCAACTCGGATCCGCCTCCAGTCAAATATAAAGTATCAATGGATTGATCCGGATGGCTTGTGAGTAGAGCTTCGACCACCCGCCGCGAAGATTCCACCAAGGGCCTGCACCGTTCATAGTAAGCGTCCACGCCAATAGAAACTTCCTCCCAGTCTTTCCGCACCCTCTCCAGATCGATGGTGACCTTACGGCTGTTGGGATTGAGCGCTTCCTTCTTTTCGCGGCATTCTTCAAAGAGCAGGTACCATTCCGCGCTCGTAAGTGAACCTTCCCACGGGTCAGGTTTGCCGGCCTCTGCCAGGGCTAAAAGCGCAAGAATTTCGTCGAAATCGTCTCCGCCCAAATCGGCAATGCCGTCTGATGCAATGACGGTGCGTTCCGCCTCGCCAAGCGCCACCAGCGAAACGTCAAACGTTCCACCGCCTAAGTCATAAACCAGGAGTCCACCTTTCGCAGAATTCTTGGAGCCAACCTTGTCGCGGCAGGCGAACTCGAGCGCGGCGGCCGATGGTTCGTTCATCACTCCGAGCACTTCGAAGCCCGCCGCCCGTGCTGCCTCTTGCGTAATAAACCGTTGGTTGCTGTTTGCATTCGCGGGAACGCCTAGCATCGCTTGGAGCCTGTCGTACTTGCTTGCGCCCAAAGTCGATCTGCCCATAAGGTCGCGGCGCAGGGCCATCATCATCTCCGTCATCAGGAGTGGCAGATTGATCCGGTGCCCAGAGACTTCGAGCGTGCCGCTGGGATCGGCATTCTTCAACCAACGCTTTAGAGAGCGCACGACGGTCCAACCCGGCTTTCCCTGGCGTTCCAGTGCTTCCCATCCATAGACCCGTTCGTTTTCTGAGATGGCAACCAGGGAAGGAAACCAGTCCCTTACACGTGCGTCAGGAGCCTCGAAAGTCACAAGGGGATAATTACCGCGGTCCGCTGCAGCGATTACTACTCGAGTCGTTCCAAAATCAATTCCGATTTTCACAACATACTTATTTTACGGTGCCGCGCGCCTGTCGCCAAGTCCGCGAATCAGGTCTACTTCGTTGCTTCAGCAGCGCATTTTAAAGGTACTGCCACTTCGCAGCTTGTCCATCGCCGTTACAAACTCGCTTTGGTGGTGGTAAATGCGGGGCGACAAGGCGGCTAGGAGGTTTCTTCGACAGCCACCAGCTCCCGGCCGCAGGCCAAAGCGCTCCAAGGATTGGGAGACGTAGGGCCAAACGCGCCATCGATCGCATGCTCGAGTTAGCATGAGAGAGTCCGCTGCCAAGATGAAAGTCGGAATTCTAGGTGTCGGCGCCATTGGCCACGCGCTTGCCATAGCCATTGATCAGAATCGTGTCCATGCGCAGTTGGCAGCCGTCTCGGACCAGGATCGCGAGAAAGCGCTGACCTCGATGGCCGACCTTCGTCGTCAAGCGCCAGTCGTCTCCATCGAGGAGCTCGTCGAATGCTCCGATCTCGTTGTCGAAGCAGCCAGCCAGATTGCCGTTACGAACCCTCGTACTTCGCGGCTCGCCGCACTCTTCGCCCTTGCGGCACTAACCAACCTAACCGAACCTCTACGACTCGGAACTTAGCCGCATGCCTATCGGCCTTCCCGGGCGCGGGTTTATTTCGTTTTCGTTCTATTCCCTCAGTTTTGCAGGCCAGCCACAGAGGGGGGAGGGAAGACGAGCCCCCAAGGAATACTAATTTTCTGCTTCGACCAATCCCCAATCCTTCGGCGGGAAGGAGATGGGCCAGAACTGCGGTGCCGGGTTATCGAATTCAAAGGCAACCGCGAAGCTCGCCTCATGAACGCTTCTTACAGCAACAACCGTACCTCGCTCTTCGACCCCGAACGCAGGATTCGAGAGCAGCAGTTTCTGCCCCTTCCTCAGCCTCAGGTTGATCTCGAGCAACCCACCGTGGGCATTCACAACGAGGGTGAACGCAACGACACGCGCCAATTTTCCCGGATCGAGTTCCGTCTCGACAACCAGTCTTACCTGCAGCAGTACCCGCTCGCTGCGCCGGGGATTCATCTGGGAGAGGTGCGCGGGGCACCCTTATGTTTCGCACTGGGACGCAAATGCAACTTCGCGGCCTCTGGACTCGCATATGGCTTCCGCATCGGAGACCCGCACCAGCACCGGGGTAACTCCGGTCGTTCTTCCGCGCCCTCCATCTCCATCACCATCACTTCGAGGCGGCATTGCGAATTTGAGCATCGCAACCGGTCCCCAGGTCTCAATCGCATTGGGCCCTCCAGGAGTTGAATTTCTAGGTTCCTTCACGAGCGATCACGTGATACATCCGTGGGACTGGGCGGTGTCCGTTATCAGTGTCACGAGACAGCGCCTGACTTCGAAAGGAAATGTCCGCACTGCTTTGCACTCCAACCACTTGGCAAAGGCTTGCGGCAAAAAGTGAGTCCTTTCTAACTGTTTCGCGCTGTCAACCGAAGGTCACTCCGGCCTGAACTTTCCGCCTGCTTCGAATCCTCAGCAACCCCTTTTGACAATTGCGGGACTCACGGTGCCGCCCTCTCTCCTTGCGTCTCTATAAAAGAGCGAATCTCTTGCTCGAATTCCAGGGAAGCGATGGACCGGCCCGCGCGGTTCCGCAGCAGCCACGCCATCTGACTCCGGCTTTGGACGCTGCGATCGAGCGAAGCCCGCACACACACCGTCTCCATGCTGCCGTGAAGGAATCGAGGGGGGGTATCGACGATGGCCATATCAATTTTTCGCTCGCGCACGTCTTGAAACAGCGCGTCCATAGGCTCATACCAAACTTCAACACGAACATGGAGACGCTGCCGCCGGAAACTACCAACGAAGTCACTCAACCACTCGGGACACCATCCTTCGCTGATCCCGAGGCGAAAGCGCTCCGGGGAGCGCCGGCTTCCAGGAACGAGCGCGCTGTGCAATTCCTCCCGCACACCAATCATTCGGGAGGCATACCGGTAGATCAATTCTCCGGCTCGCGTCAGATGCAATTCTTCTCGCCGGCCGCGCCTGCGTTCAAGCAGAGGGCTTCCCAGCTCTTTTTCAAGCTTGGCAATCGCCAGACTTACCGCAGGCTGGGTGCGGCAGACTCTTTCGGCACCGCGCTTGAAACTTCGCTCTTCGTAAACCGCCACAAACATTTCAAGTTGTAGGAGCTCCATACCAGTTCCTTTCCGTCTTGCACGTCATGGTCTTGCCCAAAAGAAAAGGCCGTCATCCTCTGTTAGGGATAACGGCCTTGGCACTGAACTCGTTTTTCTGGTTGCCCGCCGCTATCCATCTCCTCGTAGGGAAATAATTCGCACGACGACTACAGAGAGGCGCGTCGAGAGTCGGGTTTCGCCAGACGCGCTACCCAGCAAATCAATTTGAACTGAGGTCGTCATTTGGCTCTCTATCGAATACCAACGCGGAGGGCGGCACGCAAATAAATAACGTTTACATTGTCATTTGCGACGCTAGAACAGCGAAAGGGATTCTCTGCAACACCTTCGCTCTTCGGCACAGGACTCACCGACTGACGACCAGAATGCTGAGGGCACGCCCGACAGCCTAATCGCCTGTCTTGGCCGATTCAACCTCGTCGGTCGCCACGAAGATCCGCTTGCTCCCCTACCACTACCCCGTGGCCAAGAAGACGAGGCAAGGGCTGCGCGGCTGTGTTCGAGCAGTTCGCAGCTCGACCCCGCTCGCGAGCCTTTGTTTGCGCAAGCAGAGTGCCTCACCTCACTACGCAAATGGAAATAACACAGGTCGTGACACGGCGATCCTTAATAATGTTTATGCGCTCATACGAATCGCGAGGCGCGTGCCGGAGACGGAATGCTGCAACAAGGACCACACGGAAACAGAAGCAAAAGGGAAGGATCGCTCCGTCCGAGCGTTCGCATTGACTCTGGTCTCTATCCGTCGAGGTGCAGCCGTCCGCGTGCGAAATGTTTCTTGCCCTCGACCGGAACAGATGGCGCAAATTGCAGAAGGCCCATTGGCTCCCGCATGCCGTCGTAAATTCCCTCCACCCTGTCTCCCGCCAGGTAGGTTTCGTGCCAGAAGCCAGTTCCCTTCCCGTCGCGCACAAACTCGTTCCACCACTCTGCGTGTGGAAACGAACGCGTCCACCGTTCGAGCGAGTCGAAATCCCGCCAGTACTGGCGAAGCCCGATGTGCAACGGAAGCAGGGAAAAGTAAAACGACTCGTGATAGAGCAACCCATTGGGCCGTGCCCGGACAGACTTCAAAACCTCGCTCCGCAAATGAAGCACCGTCAGCAGTCCACGGAGCCGGTACACGCGCATTCCGAGATAGATCACCACGAGATCGGGATAGCTCCCGAGATCGGCGGCACGCTGTTCGATCCCGTTACGCATGGGGAGTGAGCAGGACCTTGTCTGCAAAACCGCCCTGCAGCAATCGAAACGCGTTTTCAAAATCCTCGAACGGCTTCTGTTCGCCAAACAAGGCCTCCAGGTTCAATCCGCCATGCGTGAGCCAGGCGGTCATCTGCGCCCAGGTCTCATACATCCGCCGTCCGTAAATCCCCTGGACGGTCACACCCTTGAAGATGACTTCGTTCACAAGGTCGAGTGGAACCCATTCGGTGGGAATTCCCAAAAGCGATGCGCGGCCTCCCGCTCGCAACGCATGAAACCCTTCGTAAATGGCCACGGAACTCCCGGACATTCGAGCAACACATCTACGCCCGTACCGGTCGTGTCCGACTGCGCACGGTTTCGGACCAGAAGAGTGAGCTTCGCCTGCATTTTCGGCGACAAACGATCCACGAGGGGCTGCCTGACGCGGGGAGCCTCGCACTTCTTTCGTCCTCCTGGCTCGTCTCTTCCCACGAGTCCACCTCTCGAAACGCTTTCCGAAATTCTTGGCTGTGACTTTCGCGTCTACTCGAGAGCGATCAAATCGATTTCGACGGAAGGGTCCTTTGGTAATCCCGCGACTTCAACCGTTGCACGCGCCAGTGGAGCAGACGGAAAGGACCTTCCGTACACTTCGTTTACTTTTGCGAAGTCGTTCATGTCTTTCAAATAGAGAGTTGCTCTCACGGTTTTAGCCAACGAGGAACCTGCCGCTTCGAGGATCGCCTTCAAGTTCTCGAGAACCATTTCGGCCTGCAGTGCAGGGTCCCCGTTGAAGAGCTGGCCGGAAGCAGGGTCGATCGGCAACTGCCCCGAAACGAAAACCAAGCCGTTGGCTTTGATCGCTTGCGAATACGGCCCGATCGCTTTCGGACTCTTGGGGTCGAGATAACGTCTTTCAACGATCCTCCTTCGGGTATTCCGTCCAGGACTTTGGGAATGGTAAGGCTCGCTTGAACGAACCGATCGCGATTAGCGCTTCACAAGCGCTACTTTTTGTCGTTTGAGCGGCAGAGGTGAGTTTCTCTCGAAGACCGGCATGACACTAGTTTCACGCCCGCGAAGGTGCTCTCCGAAGGCAACGGCAGTGTGCATGAAGGCCTTCGCCGCCGGTGATTGCACGGCGCGGCGCCGAACAAGATACACGGAACGCTCGAGATGAAATCCTTCTACCTCCACAACCGCCAATTCTCCGCGGGCCTTTTCCTCCCCAATGGAGATGAGCGGCACAAAGCTGACCCCGAGACCGATGGCGACCATCTTCTTAATCGCTTCGATGGGAGCGTTCTCGATCGTCAAGTGCAGAGGGGCGTTCGATTGCAGAAAGGCCTCGGCGATCTTCTGATGCCAGGGCGACGGCTCCGAGACGTCCATCACCATGACCGATTGCTCGCCGAGATCTTTAATGTGGACGCAGCCCCGCGCTGCAAACGGATGCGTGGGACTCGTAATCAGGACGAGTTCGTCCTGCAGAATGAATTTGGCGTCAAGTTCCTTGTCCTCAGGCCGGAAAGAGAGCAACGCCAAGTCGAGCTTGCGGTCCTTTAAATCCATGAGAAGACTCTTCGAGCGCTCGCACTTCACTTCCATGCGGATGCCCGAATGCTCGGCGAGAAAAGACTGCGCGAGCTTCGGAAGGAGGTGCTGGCTGAGGCTCTCGTTGGCTCCGATGCGCAAACGCCCAAGGCGAAGGTTCCGGATGTCACCGATAGCGGAGATCGTTTCTCTCCGCAGGCTCAGCATCCGGGTGGCATGATGGTAGAGCGCCTCGCCGACCTGGGTCAGGCGATACTCGTGGCGCTTCGAGCGATCGAACAGGGGCGCTTCGAACTCACGTTCGAGCTTGCTGACGGCGATACTGACGGCTGGCTGCGTTCGAAACACACGCTCCGCGGCTGCGCGCACACTTCCCTCTTCGACTACGGCCACGAACATTTCAAGCTGCATCAGTTCCATGCTTCAGGACCTCGTGGGTTCAAGAGCCAGTCTCGACAGACCTTCGCACACAGATACACCTCTGCCACGAAGCGACAACCTCTGCTGTAGTATCCTCACGGCGAGGCGGAGTTGTACCAACGGTAAGTCACGATTTGCGGACTGTTGGTTATTTTTCCAGACTCGAAACGGTAGCCAAGCTGTGAAGCTCAATGATCAATCCGGCTGGCTTACTGCACATTTGCCTGTTGTATGGAATCGAGAGCACCCCACAACGCGTCGAGCGCTTTCTCGGCTGTGCGCAAAATCTGCTCTCCGTCGACCTCGCTTTTCGCGCCGGGCGAAGTTTCGTTTTGAAGCCACCCCCGCCACGCTGCGCGGTGCACGCGGTCGGCTTCCTCGTGAACTTTAAAATAGGCGAGGCCCTTATCCGTCGTCACTCCGTAGTACCGACGCAGGCCCTCGCTCTTGGCGGTAGAAATTTCCGGAACCTGCGCTTCGTAGGCATACAGCGCCGCGACGGCCTCTTCCAAGGGAGCCTCCGCGCAAATCTGACCATAGTTGTCGACCAACTTCCGGACTCCCGAGAGAGGAGCGACGGTCCAGAAGGATTCCCCGCTGACGCCGACGGCTGCCGCGAAATCGCGCCAGAGTTCGGGGTGAGCAGCGACGGGGTCGGTCTCGTCGGCAAGATTCTCGAGGATCAGTTCCCGCAAGCTACCCTCCGCACGGGCGGCGAGCAGGTGTAAATCGATAGGGAAAGATTCCACATGCAGGTAGTACTGTTTCGCATAGAGCCGCAGCCTTTCCAGGCTGAGCGTACCTGCCTGCCAATCCTGATAGAAAGGATGCTTCAGCAGGTTTCGTTCAGCGATAGCTCCGTCGAGCTCCGTGAGTAGTTCTGTTCGGTTCATATCCAATCCTTCTACGCGCTCGAACGCTGCGATTCGGGAAACATGTTGGCTCGGAAGAAACGCAGCGCGAGGGGTTGCAGTGAGTGGTGACTCGCGCTGCGTTTCGGTGGTTGCCATGCTTTTTCTTTAGGAGAGTAGTATCGATTCCCGCTCTACTTGGCAATTCAATTCCGTTTATCAGTCGATTTGCGGGGCGAAACGCGCCGAAGAAGTCACGATTTGTGGCCTACTGTTCCCTGTATTGAACAGAGCATAAGCATTATTAAATCCGGGCGTCCGCAATGTGTGTTATCCCACTCGTTGCGGTCGCGCTGCTCCCCGATCCGGAAGGGTTGTACAGCCATTTATGCATACAAGTCTGTTTGACCTGTTCAAGATTGGGATCGGGCCGTCGAGTTCCCACACCGTCGGCCCGATGCGCGCCGCCCACCGCTTTACCGAAACACTTTCGAATCACCAACTGCTGGAGAAAGTCGCTAAAGTGCGGGTCGCGCTTTTCGGCTCTCTTGCCCTCACCGGGATCGGCCACGGAACCGACCGTGGGATTCTCTTGGGACTCATGGGTAAGCGCCCCGACGAGATCGACCCTTCCGAGATGCAAGGGCTCGTCGAAGGCATCCGTAAATCAGGGGTGCTGCCTTTGTTTGCCCGGCATTCCGTCGCGTTTACTTCTGACGATCTCTTCTTCGACAAGGAGAACGTCCTTCCCGGTCACACCAATGGCATGCGGTTCACTGCAACTGGTGTCGACGGCCGGACGATTGCCACGCGCGTCTACTATTCCGTCGGAGGCGGGTTCATCACAGAAGAGGGTGAAGAGCCTTCTTCTGCCGGAGTGCGGTCCGTTCTTTACCCCTTCGGGAGCGCAGACGAATTGCTGCGTCTCGGGGAAGACAGGAGCCTGCCGATTCACCTCATCATGCTCACGAACGAAATGACCTGGAGGCCACTCGAATCCATTCGCGACGGAATCTATAAGATCTGGGCTGCCATGCGCGACTGCACCGCGCGTGGGCTCGAGACGCGGGGGGTGCTTCCTGGAGGCCTCGCCGTCCAACGCCGCGCCGCTGACATGGCGCGCAATCTCGAAAACGCCGACGCGAGCGATCCACTGGGTGGCATGGACTGGCTGAATGTGTGGGCCATTGCCGTAAATGAGGAGAACGCTGCGGGAGGGCGCGTGGTGACGGCTCCGACCAATGGCGCCGCGGGGATCATTCCCTCCGTGGCGCATTACTACATGCGGTTCCTCGACGGCATGCAAGAAGGGATTTATCGCTATTTCCTCGGCGCAGCGGCGATCGGTGTTCTGTATAAGGAAAACGCCTCCATTTCCGGCGCCGAAGTCGGCTGTCAGGGCGAAGTCGGCGTGGCCTGTTCGATGGCGGCCGGGGGACTAGTTTCGGCGCTCGACGGAACGAACGAACAGATCGAGCACGCTGCGGAAATTGCCATGGAGCATAACCTTGGAATGACCTGCGATCCCGTAGGTGGTCTTGTCCAGATTCCCTGCATTGAACGGAACGCCTTTGGAGCGGTGAAGGCCGTCAACGCGGCGCGCATGGCCATGAAGGAAACCGGCGGCCACAAGGTTTCACTCGACCAGGTCATCCGCACGATGTACCAGACCGGTCTCGACATGCAGTCGCGTTACAAAGAAACCGCCCTCGGCGGTCTCGCCCTGAACGTCATCGAATGTTGAACCGGCTTACATACCTCCTCACCGCTCAAGATCATCCGGATGTTCTTCCGCGCACGGTCATGCGCTTGCATCGCCTCGCCGTCCCGATTAGTGCGCTGCACGTCGAACGACCCCGGAAGTCGCCACTTCTGCGACTCACCGTCGAAGCCGAAGTCATTGCCGGTCAAGCGCAGCGCATCGCGGAAAACCTGATGAAGATTCATTACGTCGAGTCCGTCGAGACATGCCGGAGCCCGAAGCTACGCCGGCCTTCGGCAAAGATGCGGCCCGGGAAAAGGCGATGAAGATCGTCTACCTCATCACCACCGGGGGGACCATCGAGAAGACCTACTCGGAGCAGAAGGGCGAAGTTTCAAACTCCACGAGCAAGATCGAACGTTACCTGCGCCTCCTTCGTTTGCCCGATTTGGAGGTCAACTTGGTTCCTTTGCTGAACAAGGACAGTCTCGACATGACGTCCGCGGACCGTGTCTTGTTGCTCGGTATGGTACGCGCCATCTCGAACGAGAAAGCGGCCATCGTCATCACCCACGGCACCGATACCATGATCGAGAGCGGACTGTATCTGAAGCGCGCTATGCCGGACATAAAAGTTCCGGTCGCACTAACCGGTGCCATGACCCCTCTCGGGTTTGAAGGCAGTGATGGCTTACAAAATCTGACCGAGAGCCTGCTCGCCGTGCGCTTCCTGTCTCACGGATTCTATATCGTGATCCACGGCCAGGTGTTTCCCGTCGATCAAGTTGCGAAGGACTATGCTGCGTCGCGATTCGTGTGGAGATAAGTTCTCAGCGTCACACAATCGTCAATCCCAAGATAAGTATTATTAAATTTCTTCCCGGCCATAGACACATACAATCCGGCAAGCACCGCAATCGATAGGACTAGCGCTGAAGCATGTCTCGCTCTCCATGCCACCCTTGAGTCCTAACCAGCAGCTCAAAGAGCTCCGGTCCCGATTGGGAATCAGCACGCGCGAGGTAGCCGATCTCAGCCAGAAGATTGCCGAGACCGAGAGCAACCCGGAATTCCACATATCTCATGCCTGGCTCACCCAGGTCGAGAATTCCGATGCCGTTCCGGGAATCCACAAGCTGTACAGCCTGAGTGCCATCTACCGGATCAAGATTTCCGACCTGTTTCTTCTGTTCGGGATCGATTTGGCGAAACTCCATCAACATCAACTTGTTTCGCAGCTCGGTCGGACCCACCTCACGACACTCGATGCTGTCGACCCGGATCAAGCTGTCCAGTTCCCCGTCCGTTTCAATCCCTCCTTCGACGTGCGTCATACGAATCTGCTCTCGCGCATGGTCGAATGCTGGGGCCAGGTACCGATCGCCTTCATTCAGGGTCTCGACATTCGCCACGGCATGTACGGATACATTGGGCTCGACGATTACATGCTCTATCCCATTCTGCGTCCGGGCTCTTTCGTACAGATTGATCCGACCGCGCGAAAGGTTCTTCGCCGGGGCTGGACGAGTGAATATGAACGGCCCATCTATTTTGTCGAACTGCGCGATGGGTACTGCTGCACGTGGTGCGAGCTGAATCGCGAAGAACTTCTGCTACTTCCCCATCCTCTTTCGCCCTGCAAGATCCGCCGACTCGTCCACGGGGTCGACGCGGAAATCATCGGACGTGTCACCGGAGCTGGAGTCTCCTTCACCGACGCGCCCGATGGGGGTCTGCAACTTCCGTTTCGCGTTGGAAAGAAAATCTAAAAACCGATAAATCGAATGGCCCTGGGACGAGAACGGCCCACAAGGCTTTCTGATTTAACGGCGTGTGTTACACGCGGGTAGACGGTTAGCTTGTGCAAAGTCCGCAATGAGAGGGAACTCTTCCCGGCGACGTTGCCAACAATTTGCTGCCAATTCGCCAGGGTTAACGCGACAACTTGCGTCAGAGTTTTTTGCGACGCACCGTCTCTCGATTGGAGCGCCAAGCCATAAAGAACGTAGGCCAGACGGGACGCGCCTTAGTTGCTCCCGCGATGAATCCTGTAGCTCGGCGCGTCGAAGGGAATGGCTCCCCCCTTCCCAGACGAGCCACCTCTTGCGATTTTAAGCGTGCGATTCACTCCGCCCTGGGGAATCGCAGTTGCCATCGCAAATTCAAGACCGAATGTTACATGTTTGCCGATCAATGATACGCGAACTGTTCCCCAGTTCCCTCTTCTGGCCAATGTACCGCAAATGATCCGTTGCTGAATTCCGGATGAACTTAGTCGAAGCTCGTGAGTTTGCGATGCAAGCGACTACGATGGAATTCGGATGACACCGAGCCCGATCGATTTGCGCTCGCGTTCCGGGTACTTCAAACGCTCTTCCTCTGCGAGCCGTTTCGTTTTGAACGGTTTCGAAAACAGCGTGAACTCGCCATGAACATACTTGAAAAGCAGCCACTACTCGATCTTCTTGGACATCTCAAGTTTATAGCACGCCCCTAGTCTATCTTCCATCCGACTATGCCAACCGTTCCGCGGGATTCTAGGGAGCGACGCAAGTGCTCCGGAAACCAACCGTTCTATTTTAGATTCTTGGGTTCGAGCATCTATGCAGAACTACCAGTGGCAGGCTCGCGGCCTTCCCGACATCCTGCCCAAAGCACACCGCTAAAACGATTCGACGAGCTCTCTCACATACTTTTTTTGCATTCAACGTCTTTCACTACGACGAACGGTGCTTTCAATTGTAAGCATCCCCGCGGAGAGCGAGACAAAACCTCGAAAGCGATGGCAACCTCGCTGCGTTACCGGAAATCCTGTTCCTACCAGCCACCCAGGGGGACATCGTGATCTGCAAAGAGACGGAAGTGCAACGCTACATCTGCTCCAATCCCGATTGCCGCTGCGAAAAGGAAGTACCCGCGGCCACAGGATCCGCAGACGCCATGAGACCGCATTGCACCTGCGGCTCTCCCATGAAAAAACCGTACCGAAGACCTATCTTGAGCATGCTGACCCCGGTTGAGGCCACGGCGCGCGTTCAAAAAGCCCTCCGTTGAAGGAATTATGTTCGGGGATTGGCCGGCCGATCCCCCGGCAGAAATTTAACCGCTGAGGTGGACCCTTATGGGAAGGTTTGTCCGAGATTTTGGTCTTCTTCTCTTTGTTCTACTCTTGCCTTTCGGAGTCTATTGTTTGCGTGTGGCCATCGATGATCGAGGCCCCGAAGCCGCCTTTTCTCTCCTGGAAGGCGCGATTCTCGCATCGGGCGGTCTCCTTGGCCTCTGTGCTTCCGTTCGTGAACACTTCATCATGCGAGATCATATTCGTTATGCTCACGGCAAAAGACGACAAGGAATTTCCGGTCGCACCGGTTAAACAAGAATCCTCGTTCCCTCCTTCAGCAGCGAACGTTAGAGAAGACTTGCCGATGCCAAGGGCGGAATCCGCTGCAATGCGGCGGTAGCCGTAGCGCCGACGATGTTCGACAGCAATCTGCTGGATCGCCGATCGCACTTCCATCTCCTCTTCGACCGCGTGCTTCTCCCGAAAAGATCGGTAGAAGCTTGCCCGGCTCACTCGCGTCAACTCACACATGCGCTCGATACTCAAGCTGCCTTGCAATGACATCATTTCTCGCATTTGGTCGTAGATGCCATCCCGCCAGTTCCGTTCGTCTGGCGTCGAGCCTCGACTTTTTGCAAGGCACCTTTGAAAAAATCCACCTCCATCGCCTTCTCGGCGAGCATGCGCTTCAACTGGTGAATTTGCTTACGGTAAGACAACGTGTGCGTGCTGGGCCGCGAGGCATCTTCTCCCGGCTCGATGGTCTCGAGTTTAACGCGCCACTTGTA
>Ga0210390_10001678_pt1 | contig 20681 bp, 18 predicted proteins | sample IncBWH11OmetaG_FD_161050 | JGI IMG/M metagenome (GOLD analysis project Ga0210390, IMG submission 161050) | Forest soil microbial communities from Barre Woods Harvard Forest LTER site, Petersham, Massachusetts, United States - Inc-BW-H-11-O ... | reverse complement strand
TGCCGTGGCGAGCGGCTGTGGGGAAAAGGGTGAGACTGGTCTGCTTCGCACGCTTCCGAGGACGTTGGAGCGTCGCTGGTGTCGCACGAAGAATGGGAGAAGTGGCCATTGATTGCCTCGCCGCACGGCCCACAATATATTCGCCTTTTGTTCGCTTTGTCAAGCATTTTTCTTCGCCTTATTTTCGCCTGTCCTTCCAGCCAGCCCAACCCTGGAAACCCACCTTTCGGCCAGATGCCTCTGCTCGCCCCGACCGATATACTCGTGAAGACACCTCCTGGCGGGAACTGCATTGGCAGAAGTCGGCATTCTGATCATTGACGACGACATCGTCAGCCAGCGCGCGCTGAAAAACGTCCTCGATTCAGAGGGCTGGCGCGTGCGTATCGTCCCGCTTGTCTCGGCGGCGATGCTCGAGCTGGCGAGCGGCCAGTGGAGTCTGGTGATCGTGAACGTCGCAATGACCGACGTGCGCGGCCCTCTCTTCAACATTCTGAGAGACCTGGCACAAGGCGACGCCGACGCGCTCGAAGGCGCCGATGTGGACGCCGCCCGCCCCAAACGCATCCGCGTTCTGTTCCTGGTGCCTCTGCTCGCGGCTCGCGATGCACAGCCCATCCTCGAAAAGGAAGGGCTTCCCTACCTTCTCAAGCCCTACCATCTGCATGACTTCCTCGAAAAAGTCGGCGAACTGCTCGTCGAAGCAGGTGTGCTCGCTGACCCCATACGCAGCATGGGCGATTTCTCCCCCACCAATAGAAAGCGCCGCGGCCTTCGCTCCGCCCAGCGCGGCAAGCGCAGTTCCATGTTCGCCTCCCGCGACGATTACCAAATGTCCGAGGAAGAGCTACTCGAATGGGAACGCACCGAAGAAGAAGACCGCAAGAAGCGCGAAAAAGAACTCAAAGACCGCGAACACCTGTAGTTTTCGCGCCAGTCTCCAGTAGTCGCGAACAGCTTACGTACCGTATTTATCGCCGCCGCCTGATTCCGGCGCATCACCCGAAATAAACCTGCAAGGAATCGCGGCATGCCCGTTCTCAGTGTGATGGCTCGCGCGCGCAGCGTCATCCGCGCGAGCACGCAAGGAGATCGCCATGCATCCCAGCCTTAAGCGCATCTGGATCCCTGGTTTAATCATTCTTGCGGCGCTGGTCGCCGTGAGTGTCTGGGCCCTTAGCACATCGTCACGCGTCTATGCCAAACCTGAGCTCGCATCAGGTCCCGATTCATCCACCGGTTGGCGCATCGGCGATCCCATCACTTACGAAACCCTCACGGTCTTCCCGGTGGTGTCGTCGCAAGAGGCCTACACCGCGGACTTCGAGACGCTCGATGCAGCGCTGGCCTCCGGTGAAGCCGTCGTCGCCGAACAAGGCGAGTACATGCGCCGCACCCGAAATGGCGCCGGACCCGCCGTGATGAGTTCCGGCGGCGCGCAGGTGAACCAGCTGGTCCTGGTAAATCGCGGCAAGAAACCGTTGCTACTTCTCGCCGGCGAAGTAGTTTCCGGCGGCAAGCAGGATCGCATCATCGGCAAAGACCGTATCATTCCAATCGGCGCACAGCCGTTGCCGCTCGATGTGTTTTGCGTCGAGCACAGCCGCTGGACCGGCTCCGGCAACACATTCACCGCCGCGAAAACCATGGTCCATCCCACGGTGCGCGAACAAGCCGCCGTGGATCAGGACCAGAACAAAGTTTGGGCTGCAGTTCGCGGTGACTCCGTGGGATCGACATCAGGAGTGGGATCTGGATCAGGAGGAGGAGTAGAAGCAGCAGCGGGAGGAGGAGTAGCGGGAGGAACAACTTCAGCAGAAGCGGCAGCGCGGCAGCGCGCAGAGATGTCTTCCAACCTCGAAGTAACCGCGCCGCAAATTTCCCAGCAGCAACTTTCCAGCGTGGTGGCCTCAGCCGCGCCCACCCAGGGCTACCGCAGCATTTATCAATCGGCAGCGGTCGGGCCGTCCGTCGAAAATTTCGCGCTCGAAGTCGAACGGCGTTTCAATCGCGCCACGTCCAGCCTGAAAGGCGAACACGTCGTCGGCGTGATCGTAGCCTTCGGCGGCGAAGTAGCGTGGAGCGACATTTTCGCGTCCTCGCAACTTTTCGACGCGTACTGGCCAAAGCTCCTGCGCAGTTACGCAGTGGAAGCGCTCACCCGTCCCGCCACCCGTGAAAAAGTCTCCTTCGATGACGCGCGCGATTTCCTGCGTCCCGCCACCGGCCACGTCCGCGAAGAAACCGAGCCCGGCGTCTACCGTTGGCAAGAACGCAGCCAAGGCCGCGAAACCGAAATCCAACTGCAAGCGCTAGAGACCAAGCCTCCGCTAACGCTGCACTGGCTGAAGGTTCTGCGCACCAGCTAGGAGCGCTGCGCGGAAAGGCCCGTGGCGAAGTATTTTGATTCAGCTTCGCCACGGGCGCACTTCGCTGCGATCCGCGGTCTCCGAAAGCAACGAGGCGATGGTCTGCTTCAACACCGGATGTACCACGCCAGCCGCAATCTCCGCCAAAGGCACCAGCACAAATCTCCGCTCCGTCATCCGCGGATGAGGAATCTCCAAATCCGTCTCGCGCACCACTCGCGCACCATACAACAAAATATCCATATCAATAATCCGCGGCCCCTTAGGCAACACCCGCTCCCGCCCCATCCCCCGCTCGATCTCCAGCAGCGCCCGCATCAATTCGCCAGGCGACAACTCCGTGTCCACCTCCACCACACAATTCAAAAACCAATCCTGCGCCAAAAACTCCACAGGCTCCGTCTCGTACAACGCGGATCGCTTCACCACCCGCACACCAAAACGCGCCAGCTCAGCAATCGCCCGCGCAATATTCTCCGCACGCTCCCCAATATTCGATCCCAGCGATAAATAGATTCCCATCATGCAAGCGAGAACATTCTAGCCCGAAGCGAGGAGTGTTTACCGCGGAGACCTAGAGTCCGCACAGAAAGGCACTTAGCGCGCAGCTTTGAAGCTTATCCAGTTGAACTGATTCTCAGCTAAACAACCCGGGCTGGCGCTTGGGTTCTTCCAATCCAAAATGTTTGTAGGCCAGCGCCGTCGCGACGCGGCCGCGCTGCGTGCGATCCAGCAAGCCGAGTTGCATCAGGTAAGGCTCGTAGATTTCCTCGATCGCGTCTTCTTCCTCGCTCAACGATGCGGCGATGGTGCTCAATCCCACCGGCCCGCCTGAATATTTCTGAATGATCGTCAGCAGCAGGTTGCGGTCCACTTCGTCCAGGCCGTGGTCGTCCACGCCGAGCATCGCCAGCGCATCGCGCGCCACGCCAATATCAATGTGCCCCTTCGCGCGCACCTCCGCAAAATCCCGCACACGGCGCAGCAAACGGTTCGCCACGCGCGGCGTCCCGCGGCTGCGGCGCGCAATTTCCGCCGCGCCAGGTTCGTCCATCGTGATGCCAAGAATTCGAGCGGAGCGCTGCACGATCAGCAGCAAATCCTCCGGCGAATAAAATTCCAGCCGGTGCACGATGCCAAAACGCGAACGCAGCGGCGCCATGATCAGCCCCGCGCGCGTGGTCGCGCCAATCAGCGTGAATTTATTCAATTGGTAAGGATGGACGCGCGCGCCCGGCCCCTGCCCGATAATCAAATCCACACGAAAATCTTCCATCGCCGGATACAAAATCTCTTCCAGCGACGGCTGCAGCCGGTGAATCTCATCCAGAAAGAAAAAATCCTGCGGCTCCAGCGACGTAAGCACCGCCGTGAGGTCGCCTTTTTTCTCTAACAGCGGCCCCGAACTCACCTTGATCGCCGATCCCATTTCATTCGCCAGAATTTGCGCCAGCGTCGTCTTGCCCAGGCCCGGCGGCCCGTATAACAGCACATGATCCAGCGCTTCCCCACGCGTGCGCGCCGCTTCCACCGCAATCTGCAGATTTTCCTTCACGCGATTTTGCCCGATGTAATCCGAAAGCTGCTTCGGGCGGATGCTGGCCTCCACGCGCGCGTCTTCATCGAACGCTTTCCCCGAAATAATTCGTTCCCGCCCGTCCGTCATCTTTCCTGCCACCTTATTGTCTCCGCCACTCGTCGCTGTCGCCGCCGCACGGTCACGCGCCGCAGCGGCCGACACGCCTGCACCGTCACGCTCGCTCTTCATCATTCGCCCTGCCCGGCGCGCTGCGATTTCTTCATCACCGCGCCACCCAGCACCTGCAACGAAGCGCGCAGCAGCGTCTCAAAATCATTTCCCACCGTGGCCCGCGATTGCGCGATCGCTTTCTCCACCGCTCTCTCATCGTACCCGAGATTCTCCAGCGCCGACGACACATCCGATTCCAGCTGCGAACGCGTCGCGGGCTTCCCTGCTTCCGGCACGTCCACCGCAGCAAGTTTATCGCGCAATTCCACCACCATGCGCTCGGCTGTCTTGCGTCCCACACCGGGAATGCGCACCAGCTGCGCCAGATCGCCCTTGCGAATCGCGGGAACCAGTTCGTCCAGGCTCATCCCCGAAAGAATTTTCAGCGCGAGTGAAGGTCCCACGCCGGAAGCAGAAATCAGCAGCTCGAAACACTGCTTCTCGCGCGCCGTGTAAAAACCGTACAGCGCCAGCTGATCTTCGCGCACGTGGGTATGGATCAGCAGCGTGGTTTCCGCGTGCATAGCGCCCAGGCTGGTAAACGTGGAAAGCGGAATGATCACCTGATATCCCACTCCCGCAACGTCCAGCAGCACCAAGTTGGGGCGTTTATCAATTAGCTTGCCGCGGAGCGATCCAATCATGTCCAGCGATTATTGATTAGGGGCGTAAGTGTGTCAACGCGGCGGCAGCCATATTGTCTCGGCCTCAATGAAACACGCTGAAACATCGTGAAACATTTTTACACGCGCTTGCGTACGAATATTCGGATGCGGGGATTTTTCCGCCCATTCGCGCTCTGCGCACACTGTCCGCTTTCGCACGAACAGTGTTCGCTTCCGGCTTTTCTCTTCGCAATATTACTGTCACGTAATTTTTTTCAAAAACATTCTGCATTTTGCTTTCGCTGCGCTCACCTCCACGTCTAAGCATGTGCGAGGGGCAAACACATTTCCGGGAGGAAACAAATATGTCGCGTCGTTCGATGAATCGTCCAATGAACCGAGCAATGACAGTGTTCGCAGCGCTGGTCCTTCTAGTGGCCGTCGTCGCGCAAACCGCTCCAGCAAAAGACACCAAGGCAGGCGTCAGCACCACCATGAGCCTGCTGGTTCCCGCATCCGTCGCGGGTCACGAACTCAAGCCCGGAGATTACGCGGTGTCCGCCGATGAGACCCACGTGAAGATCTCCATGAACGGGAAAGTGGTCGCCGAAGCGCCGGTGCAGTGGAAAGACGAAACCAGCAAGGCGAAGTACTCCGCGTTCGTCAGCGAAGGAAACAAGATCACCGAAATTCACTTCGGAGGCAAAACCCGATTCGTCACCATCGCGGAATAACAACTCCAGCTGCAGACCCGGTGGGCAGCGGTCCCGCGATGCGGGGTCGTCGCCCGCCGGTTTTTCTTTTGAGCGCACGGCGCAGAGCACGAACCTCGCTACAAATTCGATTTTGATGCCGCATTGAAACGGGCGCACATCTTTTTGTTTGCCACGCTCGCCGCAGCCGTGATATCCGTAGTTCTGCCAATGAACTTGCCACGACAACGCCGGCCTTCGATCCTCCGCGAGCACCGCAGCGCGTGCTCGCTCGCCTCGCGGTCGTCGCTTGTGCATCCCGCGTTCCATCGCAGCCACGCGCCTTTTGTGCCCGCCGCCGGCATTCCACGAATTATTTCAATTATTAGCAGCGGTTAACGGCCGGCGCCCAGCATCACATTGCAAGCGCCATCGGCCGTTACCCGGAAAGGGCAACGGCCTTTCGTTTTTTAGGGGGCAATAAAATGAAGTCCAACGTCAAAATAGTTGAAGGACAAGCCAAAGGGCCCGCCTCGACCGTCACGCTGAAAACCATCCAACAGGCTGCGAAGCGCATTCGCAGTTCGATCTACCTCTCGCCCTTCATGCGCTCGGAAACTTTTTCGCAACTCACCGGAAATTCCCTTTTCCTGAAACTCGAAAATTTGCAGATGACCGGCTCGTTCAAAGAACGCGGCGCGCTGAATAAGATTCTCCTGCTCACGCCCGACGAGCGCCGCCGTGGTGTGATCGCCGCCTCCGCAGGCAATCACGCGCAAGCCGTCGCCTATCACGCCACCAAACGCGGCATCGCTTCGCAAATCGTGATGCCGCTCACCACGCCTCTCGTGAAGGTTTCCGCCACGCGCGGCCACGGCGCCGAGGTAATTCTCTTCGGCGCGAATTACGACGAAGCTTGCCAGGAAGCCTTGCGCCGCTGCGCCGAACAGTCGCTCACCTTCATCCACCCCTTCGATGATGACGCAGTAATTTCAGGCCAAGGTACGCTCGGCATCGAAATGCTCGAGCAGGTGCCGGACCTGCACGCCGTAGTGATTCCCATCGGTGGCGGCGGGCTAATCGCCGGAGTGGCCTGCGCCGTGAAAGAAATAAATCCGAAAATAAAAGTGATCGGCGTGCAAACTTCCAAGCTGCCATCCATGAAAGCCGCCGTCGAACAAAATGCCATCGTCACTCTGCCCGCCGAAAAAACGATCGCCGACGGCATTGCCGTGCGCGCCGCCGGCGTCCACACCGTGCCGCTGGTTCGCAAGTACGTGGACGAAATCGTCACCGTGGACGAGGAAGAAATCGCCAATGCCATCCTGCTGCTGCTGGAAAAGGAAAAGACGCTCACCGAAGGAGCAGGGGCCGTAGCCGCCGCGGCCGTGCTGAATCGCAAGACCGCGCTAGCCGGAAAAAAGGTCGGCGTGCTGATCTCTGCCGGAAATATTGACGTCACTCTGCTCGCGCGCATCATTGAACGCGGCCTGGTGAAAGATGGCCGCCTGGTCCGTCTGCGCATCCATCTTCCCGATCATCCCGGCGCGCTGGTGCGGCTTTCCACGGTAATCGCCGAACACAAAGTGAACATTGTGGAAACCAGCTTCAATCGTTCTTACTACGGAGTGGTCTTAGGGGATACCGCGATTGACATCACGATGGAAACCCGCGGCCCGGAACACATCGCGGAACTGAAAGCAGCGCTAGACGCGGCCGGCTACTCCCACGAGCGCGTGCAATAATCCTCAGCAGAACGGAGGTTTTGTAGCGGCCGCCTTTAGGCGGGCGCAGTTGCCTTTGAGTCTACTGCCGCGCGCGGTCGTTCTTCACAGCTTCTTCGACTAAAGCCTCGAGTTCCCGCCGCGTCAAAGTAATCCGTTCCGTGTTCGCCGCCGTCTCCGAAGTGACCGGGAACTCCGGCCCCGCGTTCGGCGCCGTCTGCAATCCATAACGCGCCCGCGCCGCCACCAATTTCTGGACGTCGCCACTCGAAAGCAAGACCTGTTTGCCAAGCATTTCCGTCACCAACGCGACGCGCGCGAAATGCTCGGTAGTCTCCATGCGGAAAAACGCCGTCATCAAATCCTGCCCGTAACTCACCACTCCGTGATTCGCCAGCAAAATCGCGTCGTAACCATCCACAAACGGCGCGATGCTGTCCGCCAATTCCGGAGTTCCCGGCGTGCCATAGGGAGCCACCGGGACGCAGCCTAGCGAAAGTATCAATTCGCACAGGAGCGCTTTGTTCAGCGGCACGCCCGCAGCGGCATAACCCGTCGCTGCCGGAGGATGCGCGTGGCATACCGCGTTCACGTCCGTGCGGTGCTGATAAATCATCAAATGCATCGGGAGTTCAGAGGAAGGATTCCGCCGCCCAGACACTTTCTTCCCATCCATGTCGGTGATGACCATATCTTCCGGCGTCATCATGCCCTTACAAATTCCCGTCGGCGAGGTCAAAATGTGCTGGGTATCCAGCCGCACGGACAAGTTCCCGTCCATGGACGCCACGTAACCGCGGTCGTAAATCCACCGCCCGACGGCGCACATATCGCGCCGGTGCTCGTCTTCGCTCTTCAGTGCTCCGGGCAAAATCGATTCAGGAAACACGTTTCCTCCTCGACGAACTCCGGGCCAACAACCACCCAGCCAGCCGGGCCAGCTAGGCGTAAATGCCGCGTAGCTTCAACGCCCGGGCTACCCGGTCAATCGCGACGATATAAGCCGCGATGCGGTTATTCACCCCGTGCGTTTCGGCGTACCTTACCACCTGTTCGAAGCTTTGGTCCATCACATCTTGCAATCTTTCGTTCACTTCGCTTTCCCGCCAGAAGAACCCCTGCCGGTCCTGTACCCACTCAAAATAGCTGACCGTTACCCCTCCGGCGTTCCCCAGGATGTCTGGAATGATGAAAATGCCCTTGTCTTCGATGATTTTGTCCGCGTGCGACGTGGTGGGACCGTTCGCCCCTTCGCATAGAATCTTGCATTCCACGCGGTTGGCATTGCCTGAAGTGATCTGGTTCTCGGTGGCGGCGGGCACCAAAATGTCCGTCGGATGAAACAGCACTTCCTGCGCCGTCTGTTTGTCTCCGCCCCCCGGAAATTCGGGCAATGGCTTGCGCTGCCCGTAAACCCAGTCAATAAGTTTCGGTACGTCGAATCCCTTATCGTTGTACAGCCCGCCGTGAATATCCGCTACGCCGATGATTTTGTAGCCCGCCTCCTGCATCAGAATCGCCGCCTGCGAGCCGACGTTTCCGAATCCCTGAATAATCACGCGGCAACCTTCGCGCTTCATGTTTAGCTTTCGCAGCGCATTGTTGCAGCACATCATCAACCCGCGCCCAGTCGCTTCCTTGCGGCCTTGCGACCCGCCCAGCTCCAGCGGCTTGCCGGTCACCACCGCTGTAGTCGCCTGCCGCACGTGCATTGAATATGTGTCCATCACCCAAGCCATGGTCTGTTCGTTCGTGCCGATGTCCGGCGCTGGCACATCGCGCTCCGGGCCAAACCATTCGCTCAATTCCGCCGTGTAGCGCCGCGTGATGCGCTCCAGTTCGTTCTTGGAAAGCTTCGTAGGATCGCAAATCACGCCGCCCTTGGCTCCGCCGAAAGGAATATTCACCACGGCGCATTTCCACGTCATCCAAGCAGCCAGCGCCCGCACTTCATCAATCGAAACGTCGGGTGCGAACCGAATCCCGCCCTTGCCTGGACCGCGAATCGAGGAATGCAGCACTCGGTATCCGGTGAAAACTTCCATCTTCCCGCTGTCGCGCGCGATCGGAATGTAAACCGTGATTTCCTTGCTGGGATATTTCAGATAGCTGTAAATTCCCTCTTCCAGGTTCAGTTTCTTCGCCGCAATCTCAAATCGTGCTTCCGCCGACTTGTACACATTCAGTTCTTCAGACGTAACCGCAGACATGCATTCCTCCAAAAATTGCGCAACTATTCGCGATGCCACAAGCAAACTTCATCATACAACCAGCGAAGTAAATGGATTGCCTATGAATGACGGCCAAGCCCCGCGCCTCGTTCCACCATCTCTCTGCAGCCAAACCGTCGAGACAGCGTCGGTCAGTATACGAACCTGCCGCCACCCGCGCAACAAGAGCATTTTGCAGGGAACAGGTCAGTTTAGGTTAATGGACAACAGACCCGAGTGAATTCGAACCCGGAAACATCCTTCGATTCCATTCTCGCCGAACAGCAAAAATCGCCGAATGAAGTATTGAGAAAGTAACGTAGCAGCGTTATGCTCCCCGGTCGCTTGTCCACTCCAATCTGAACGCGGAGCATTTCCATGCGTTTTGCGGAATTCATCGTCTTCTTCCTTATCGCGATCAGCCTTGTAGGCTGTTCGACTGGCTCTGGTGCCGGATCAAATAAAGAACAGCGACCGGTAGCGAGTACCGGAGGGCCGTATAACGGCCATATTGGATCGGCTATCAGTTTTAACGCCGGCGGATCAAGTGACCCTCAAGGTGAACCCCTCACTAATTATGCATGGAACTTTGGGGACGGAACTACGGGGTCTGGAGTAAGCCCTAGCCACACCTACACGGCAGCAGGCGCCTATTCGGTTTCGCTCACTGTGACCGACACATCGAACCTGTCTTCATCTGCAACAACCACTGCATCGATAACAGCTCAAGCGCCGGTGCCAAATGCAGGTGGTCCATACACCGCCGGGCCGAATGTGGCAGTGACGTTCAATGGCAGTGGGTCAAGCGATCCTCAGGGTGAAGTCCTCACTTATGCATGGAACTTTGGAGACGGAGCTACGGGGAATGGAGTAAACCCTAAACACACCTATACGGCGACAGGAAATTACTCGATCTCCCTCACCGTAACCAATACTTCGGACCTGTCCTCAACTGCAACGACTAGCGCGTCCATTGCATTTCAGCCGCCCGTGCCAAATGTAGGTGGACCGTATGTCGGCGTGCCGAATGTGGCGGTGACGTTCAATGGCGGTGGGTCAACTGACCCTCAAGGTGAAGCGCTCACATACGCATGGAATTTTGGAGACGGAGCTACGGGGACCGGAGTAAGCCCTAGCCACACCTACACGGCAGCAGGAAACTATTTTGTTTCACTTACAGTCACTAATAGCACAAATCTCTCGTCCACAGTGACTACGACGGCTGCAATTGAAACGACCGGACCGGCCCTGAGCGGGACCGTTCAGAGTGGAACTCAGCCAGTCTCAGCGGCACACGTTCATCTGTTTGCAGCAAATATTAGCGGGTACGGTCAGCCCTCCCTGTCGCTGCTTCAGGAATCCGCTACTGGGTACGAGGATAGCTCCGGTGCATACATCCCTACGAGTTCTATCGGTAGTTTCTCCATACCCGCCGGATATCATTGTCCGGTTGGCTCTCAACTTTATCTTTATGCCTCCGCTGGCACCGCGGGTACTGCTCCCAACTCAGCAATCGGAATGCTGACCGCCGTGGGAACGTGCGGCGGTTGGAATCAAAACACAACCTTTGTGGTAAATGAGGTCACAACAATAGCTGCGGCTTATGCCTTGGCCGGATTTGCAACCGATCCCATTCATGTATCCAGTTCCGGCAGTTCGCTGGCTCAAACGGGTGTCGCGAATGCCTTCTTTAATGCTGGCAATCTCGTCGATACATCGAGTGGGGCAGCACGTACCACCACCATTGGGGGCCTTGGTGTTGTGCCCAATACCACGATTAATACTTTGGCGAATATTCTCAACTCCTGCACAAGCGCTTCGGGACCCAGTTCAACAACCTGCAGCACTCTATTTTCAAATGCTGAATCCAGCGGCTCGACAGGTACAGAAGCCACTGATACAGCTACCGCAGCTATCAACATTGCTCATAACCCGGGCGCGAATGTTCCTACGCTTTTGGCGCTGCAGACTTCTAGTCCGCCGTTCTCGCCGGTGATTACCTCCGCCAACGACCTTACGATCGCACTTATGTACGGAAGTGGAGCGCTTCAGGGTGACCTAGATGACCCGACATCCATTGCGATTGATGGATATGGAAACGTCTGGATTGGAAATGATGCCCAATGGGAAGTAGTCAAACTCTCTAGTTCTGGCCTTCTGCTTGATGGTTTTCAAGCAAACGGAATCATCGAAACCGGAGGTATTGCGATTGATACGTCGGAAAATGCTTGGATTACCGACAGGAACAATTTTGTCGTGGAGCTATCCAACTCTGGCGTTCCTTTGTCAGGTAGCTATCCTTATGGGACCGTTGGTGGTTATCCAGGCTATGCTATGTGCATGTCACAGGCTATAGCAATCGACGGCTATGGCAATGCATGGGTTACGCAAGTTGGCTTAGGAACTTGCATTTCGAACACGATTGATGAGTTTTCAAATTCTGGCGTTTTATTATCAGGACAGGGATATACGAGTAACGATCTTTTTCAGCCGTATGGCATCGCGATTGACGGCTCCGGGCACGTCTGGACGGTCAATGACGACCACCAGTCCGTAACCGAGTTCTCTAACTCCGGAGCCGTACTTTCCGGCACTGCGGGTTATAGCAGCCCTATTCTGTATTCCAAAGGTATCGCAATTGACAGTAATGGAAACGTCTGGATAGCGGGGCTGGATGCCATCGATGGCATTTACAAGATCGTGGAGTACTCTCAATCCGGATCTCAACTCGCGATCTATCCTTTGAACACAGCAGAAAACGGTTACAACGAACCCTCTGCGCTCGCGCTTGATGGCGCTGGGAATGTGTGGACTGCGAATCAACCAGGCGTCTCGTATGCGGGAACACCGAGCATTTCTGAGTTATCAAGCTCTGGCTCCTTTATGTCGGGATCTGGTGGGTACACTGCTGGAGGCCAGGTTTCCGATCCGTCAAGTCTTGCTGTGGACCCTTCTGGAGATGTATGGGTAACGAATGGAAGCATATACTGTTATGGTGGCGTTAATTGCAACACGGTCGTTGAATTTATTGGGTCCGCAGTGCCCGTACTCACGCCCGTTGCTGCAGGGCTACCACCTTCGCCTACTAAGGACGGTAGGAGCAAATTGGCTACCCGTCCATAGGCCCGAAGCATAGGAACATTAAGTTCTCCGGGTCAGTTGTGAGCAGGTTGAGCGAGGGGTGCCGGTGGTGGAACAGGTCAGGCAGATGACCAAACATCTCCTAGGACTTTGCGTCGGATTCAACCCAACTTCGAAAATACGACAGCGCTCGCGGATGGAATTCTGCGGCCGACAACTACCGGTCTACTTGCGCATTTGGCGCTTCACGAATTCTTCCAGCAGCAGGCGCCTCAGGCGGGCTTGATCGTGGCGGACCACTTTGTTGTGATGCAGCAGGACGCCGGTGACGTAACGCAGGCCCATGCGCCGCAGCTCGCCGAGCGATTGCTGCACGGGTTCGGCGTCTTGCGCGATAGCGCTGCAGCAGCTCCTCCGGCACCGCTCGCTATTCACGATCGCGCAGTCGAACAGGCCATTGCGGCTGTGTTCGTAGATGGCGCGCACTCGCTCACGACTTGCCGGCACGTTCGACCAGACTCCGCAGCACGGTTTCCAGCGCCACTTTTCCCTTTTGCGAGTCGGCCTCGCCGCTTGCGAATTCGATCCAACCTTCGTTGAAGCCGTCGAGCATGCGGATGCGCGGCGTGGGATTCTTCATCCCCTGCGACAGGAACAGCGATTCCCACGTGTCGCGCGGCACAACATCCATTTTCACCGGGCGGCCAAGCAAACGAGAAAATGTCGCGGCGATCTCGTTTGGAGTCACGCGATGCGGCCCCTCGAGTTCGACCACTCTGTGGCCGCTCCAGGCTTCCTGGAGCAGCGCAGCGGCTACGCGCCCGATATCAGCCGTCGCAATCATGGGCACGGGCTTATCGAGCGGCTGCAGAAAGCTCGGAATCACGCCGCTGTTCGTAGCAGGCGCGACGTCCCAGCTGGAGTTCTCCATGAACCACGCCGCCCGCAGAAAAGTAATCGGCAGCGGCGAATCGCCCAGCGCGCGCTCGATGATCGTGTGTTGCGTCAGCAGATTAGGTTGCGCGGCCTGTGCGCCGATCGTCGAGAGGTAAACAACTTTGTCCGGACGCGCTGTGTCAAGCGCCTTCCGCAAAGTGGCAGCGATCGCCCGCGCCTCGCGAAAATCTGGCGACGGATCGAAGTTCGGCGGGACCAGCACGAAAACGCCTTCCGCGCCTTTGAACGCCGAGGTAAGCGCAGCCGCATCATTAATATCCGCGCCCACAATTTCACAACCCTGCTGCGCCCATGTCTTGCATTTGCCGACGTCGCGCGCCACGCCTCGCACTGGCTGCTTCGCGGCCAAGAGGTTGCGCGCCACCTCGCCGCCAACGTTCCCGGTAATTCCAGTAATTGCAAACATTTATTTTCTCCCCCGGACAAAGCAATATCACCAACAGGACTTTGCCGCATGGTTCAAGACAGCAGGTTAACTTTGCAGAACGTCCCAAATCAAGAGGTCGTGGAATGTGTGGCGTTCGCGGATCGTTTCAATTCCAAGCGCTTTACTTGCGGGTTTGGCGCTTCACGAATTCCTCTAGCAGGAGGCGCGTCAGACGGGCTTGGTCGTGGCGGACCACTTTATTATGGTGCAACAAATCGCCGGTGATGTAGCGCAGGCCCATGCGGCGGAGTTCGGCCAAGGATTGCTGCACGGGTTCGGCGCCTTGCGCGCGGTAGCGCTGCAACTGTGGCGACGGCACCGGCATGCGATTCACGACCACATAATCGAACAGGCCCTTGCGGCTGTGTTCGTAGATGGCGCGCACATGGTCAGCCACCGAATAGTGCTGCGTTTCGCCGGGTTGCGTCATCAGATTCGCGATGTACACGCACACCGCGCGGGAATGCAGGATGGTTTCGCTCACTTGTTCCACCAGCAGGTTCGGAATGATGCTGGTGTAAAGCGAGCCGGGCCCCACCAATACGAGATCGGCTTCGCGAATCGCTTCTAGGACTTCGGGCAGCGGACGCACGCGGCGCGGCACCAGATGCACGCGATGGATTCGTTTGCGCGAGCGCGAAATTTTGGTCTCGCCGCGCACGATGGTGCCATCTTCGAGCTCGGCTTCGAGTGTCACGTTCTGCGCGGTGGAAGGAAAAATTCGGCCGCGGATCGCCAGCACTTGCGAGGAGACGCGCACCGCGCGCGGAAAATCGCCGGTAACATTGCTGAGCGCCGTCAGAAATAAATTGCCGAAGCTGTGCCCCGCGAGGCCGCGCCCCGCCGGAAAACGATACTGAAACAATTTTCCCAGCAGGTGCTCGTCCTTGGAGAGCGCCACCATGCAATTGCGTATGTCGCCGGGAGGTAACACGCGGTATTCGCGGCGCAGGCGGCCGGAACTGCCGCCATCATCTGTAACCGTCACAACGGCAGCGAGATCGGATATGGGCAGGGGCACGCGTTCTTTCTTGCGCCTCGCCACATATTCTTTAAGCCCGCGCAGAACCGTGGAGAGCCCTGTGCCCCCGCCCAGCGCCACAATTCGCACGGGTTGAGTTCGCAGCTGCGATTTGCTTTTCACCAAACGATTTTCACCAGGCGATTTTGACGCGCAACTTGCGCGAAATTATTCTCACGAAGATTTGCAACGGAATGTTTCACGCCGCGAATTCCCAGTCGAAGTTCCGGGCGAACTTGCTGGCGAATCTCCGGCCCCGCACGCGCAACTCAGCCCGCCGAACCGTCTCGCTCCGGGTAGAGCAATTCAGTGAAGCGCGGGTCTTCCTGCAGGAATGCGAAATCCTCGTCGTTGCGCGCGTGATAGCGATTTTCCGGGCGGAGTTGGATGGCAACTTTCAGATTCTGCATCGCCGATTCCGCTTCGCCGGTGAGGCAATCGAGAGCGGCCATGGCGTAAACAATGTGGTCCGCTTTCGGCGCGGATTTGCGCGCGCGGTCCAGGTGCTCGCGCGCTTCGTCCCAGCGGCCCAGGTTCATCAGTGCAACTCCCTGGGTGTAGTGCTCTTCGGCGGACTTCAGTGCCGGAACGGGAGGGCGTGAAATCCGCTGCTCGCAGATGCGTATATGCATCTGGGCGCGGTCGCCAAGCTCCTTGCTGGGGCCTTCCAGGACGCGTTCCAGGGATTGCTTGGCGCGCTGGAACTTCTGCTGCTGGAAGTACTTAAGGGCCTCTTCGTAGAATTTCAGCTGCGCCTGCTTGGCGGGGGCGTCGGGGTCCGGAGGGAGCACGGCGGCTTTGGTTCTCCCGCTGGCCTTTATTGTCTTCTTTTTCAGTAGTTTGTGGCTTTTGTGGGAGGCTTGGGTAGCCCGGATCGTGCGACGTTTCACGGTCACTCTCCGCGAAAAACTATAGGGAACATAGCAAAGTCGCGCAGACACGTCAATGTGGGATAGGCCTGTGAAAAATGGAAGAGACACGGCAAATCGCGTTCTGGGAACACTAACTTGCTAGGCAGAGCGATCCGCGAATGGCTGCTTCATAGCCGGGCGCGTCTAACCGGTTTTGCGATCATCGAGATTCCCCGACTCGATTGCGATTTGCTGGCAGCGGTGCGATTATCGGCTCTCTTGCTTCGCGGCTTTGGAGGTCTTTTCGGTGCCCTACTACTTCGAGTTCGACCAGGTGAACCGAATTCTTCGCGGCCGATTTGAGGGGCCGGTCACCGACGAACTACTAAAGGAATTCTACGGCCTCGCCGGCGGGTATTTCGAGCGAACTGGCGCGCGGGCAGCTATTACGGACCTTTCGGCCGTGACTTCCTTCGAGGTGTCTGCTCAATTCATTCGGGAATTGGCGAGCTCGCCGCCGGCGATTCTCGACCAGGTGTTTCCGCGCTTCATCGTTGCGGCATCGCCTACGATCTACGGGACGGCCCGCATGTTCGAGTTGGCAGGGCAGGATACACGGCCCAATCTGCATGTGGTTCGCACGATGAAAGAAGTCTGCGTGATTCTCGGCATCACAGATCCCCAGTTCGAGCCGATTCCCGCCTGAACGTTCCTTGCGAAATCAGGAATTGACTAAGCGCTGCGCTTCGCGGCGCGATGGCGCAGTCTGCCCAGGCTCTTGTTTAGTACATGCTCGCGTTTCAAGAACGGCAGGACCGGCGCCTGGCGCTTTTCGATGCGGCTGCGGGCTTTGGTGAGGCGCGCGGTGGGCCCGAAGTTTTCTATGGCGCGTTCGAGGGTGGCGATCGCGCTGGCGCGCCGGCCTGCGGCCACGTAAACCTCCGCGAGGTTCAGATGAAACTGCGGCTCTTTGCCCTTCAGTTGCAGGGCGGTCTCGCAGAGATGCGTTGCTTCGTTCCACTTTTTTTCGGCGCGCGCTACCGCCAAGCCGAAAAACGAAAGGTAGTATGGATTTTGGCTTTCGATCTCGACGGCATTGCGCAGGTGAGGGAGAGCGTCTTTCGGGTAACCGTTCTTCAGCAGTTCGACACCGTCTTTAAACTGGAGCAGCGCATTACTCTCTTTCATTCTTGCACCTCCGATGAATCCCGGTTGGCTGGAGGAGCCGGGAGGTTTGGATTGCGGCCTCGCAAAACTGCTGGCAGTCACCACTAGGGTAGAGAAAAGCGAAGGCAAAAACTACTGGTCGAGCGGACAGGTAGGGCCAGGGCGCATTTTGCGAACCTCTGTGGGTGGTGCGTTCGCGCGAATCAGAATCCGGGCGGGCGCTCGCCGATTACGTTGAAACTGCGCTCCAGCGCGAGGCCTGCGCTGGCTACGGTGCCTTCTTCGAAGAGGCGTCCGATCAAGGTGACGCCGTGGGGGACGCGGCGCGGTGGCGAAAATTTGGGCAGCGGGTGCTGCGGATCGGGCGCCCAGTCGCTGCGGGCTTGTGCAACCTGCACAAATCCGGCGCGAAGGGTGAGTGAAGGATGGCCGGTGAAATTGGTGATGGTCAGCATCTCGTCGCGCAGCGATGGCACGAGCAGCAAATCCACTTCGCTGAAAACGCGCGCCATTTCCATCGCGACCTTGCGCCTTAACCGATCAGCCTGCACGTAATCCACTGCGGAAAGGAAGCGCGACTGGCGGAAAGTATTGGGCCACGCGTCGGCTACCTGCATTTTCAGCTGATCCAATTGGTGATCGAGCGTGATTTCTTCGAACGCTGCGCCGGCTTCGGCGAACAATATTAATTCCAGCGAATCGTAGGGCCAATCGGGGATGGAAACTTCGACGGGGACCATGCCTAACTTTTTTACGGTGTCGAGCGCGGCGCGATCCACGTCGGTTGCGCCGCGGCCGTTCATCCAGGCGGGGAAATAGCCCACGCGCAGGTCTTGCACGTTCGCGTTCGCATCGAAATCGAGCTTGCTGGGGACGCTGTCGAGGTCTCCGACATCGGGGCCGGTGATGGCGTGAAGGACGAGCATTGCGTCTTCGACGCTGCGCGTCATGGGGCCGAGTTTATCGAGCGACCAGCAGAGCGTCATCGCGCCGGTGCGGGCGACGCGACCGTAGGTGGGGCGCAGTCCGGTGACGCCGCAGCGCATGCTGGGGCTGACGATGCTGCCTCCGGTTTCGCTGCCGATGGAAAAACCTACTAGAGCTGCGGCAGTGGCGGCGCCGGGGCCTGCGCTGGAACCTGACGCGCCTTCTTCGAGCAGCCAGGGATTCATGGTCTGGCCGCCGAACCATACATCGTTGAGGGCGAGGGCGCCGAGGCTGAGTTTCGCGATGAGCACTGCGCCGGCTTCGTCGAGACGTTGCACTACTGCGGAATTTCTGGTGGGGATGCGATTGCGGAATGGCTCGGCGCCGTAGGTGGTGGCGATTCCGGCAGTGTCGAGGAGATCCTTGCCGCCCCACGGGATGCCGTGGAGGGGGCCGCGATATTTTCCCGCGGCGATTTCGGCGTCGGCTTGTTTGGCTTGCGTTAGCGCAAGGTCGCGAGTGAGGGTGATGATACAGCGCAGCTTGGGATTGAAGCGTTCGATGCGGTCGAGATAAATGTGGGTGAGGCGCTCGGAAGTAATTTTCTTGGATTCGATCCAGCGCGAGAGCTGCGTTACGGAGGCGAAGGCGATGTCTTCGTCGCGCGTGGGCAGTGGTCCGGGATCACTTTTGCTGCGGATGAATTGATCGCGGTCTGGGCCTGCTTTCATGCCGGGGAGCACGGGATTCCAGCGCGTCGCGGGAGAAAGGGCTGATTCGAGCGCGACTTTTTTCGGGCCGGTGCGGCGTTCGTAAAGCGCGGCCATCGCGCGGCGCCAGTTGCCGGCGGCTTGGGCGCGCTCGGCTTCGGTGAGTTCGATGCGAACTAGTTTTTCGGCTTCGGCGAAAGTTTCGGGAGAAACTTCGGGGCCTACCGCTGGGGCGGTGCCGAATGCGGAGGGTGTGCCAGGCGGCGGATTCACAGCTTGCCCGTCCGCCGGTGGGGTTGAAGTCTGCGCGGCTGCAGACTGCGGCCGTGCAAACTGCGCCGCGACCGGCTTTTGATCTTGCGCCTGCAATACCACCGCGGCTCCGAACAAACCCGCCGATGCGTCAGTTAAAAATTCCCTGCGCGACTTTGCCATGCTTCCTCCGCTGCCGATCCCTTTTTCCCTCGAGTTTCCCGCGGGCTTGCTGCGGGTTAATCGCGGGCCACTGCGACGATCCAGCGCTACGTCAGCCGGCGCCAGTAAGCGCCGTTCCAATCGATTCTTTGAATTTCCTCGCCGATCTTATTTGCGTTGCGATAGTCCTGCACGGCCTCGCGGCAACATTCCAGCCCGAAATAATCGTCAATGATCACATACCCCCCGACGGACAGATTGGGGTAAAGGTTTTTCAGGCTGTCCATCGTGGATTCGTACATGTCCCCATCGAGGCGCATCAGCGACCACTTCTTATCGCTCAGTCCCGGAAGGCTGTCTTTAAACCAGCCCTTGGCGAATTGCACTTGCTCGTCGAGCAGTCCGAACCGCTCGAAGTTCAGCTGCACCTGTTCCAGCGGGACGGCGAGGATCGGGCTACTAAAATCGTAATCCCCCGCATCTTTCGGATATTTTTGGATATCGGCGGGCGGCAAGCCTGCGAACGAATCCGCCACCCAAACGGTGCGATCCTTCGCGCCATTCGCTTTCAACACCGCGCGCAAAAAAATCGCGGCGCCGCCGCGCCACGTTCCGGCCTCGATGAAATCTCCCGGCACGTTTTGCGCCAGCACGTCCTCCGCGCATTGTTGCAGCGCGTTTAGGCGCTTCATACCGATCATCGTCAGGCCCACCGCGGGCCAATCGCGCCCTTCCATGCGGTCTTCCATCCTGATCCGCAGGCGCCGCATGGGCACGATGTCTCGCTTCAGCAAACCATTGTAAACAAAGCGTCCGATGAGATCGCGCGGCCTCTGCCCCGGCCGAAACTCTTCTTGCGCATAGAGGAGGTACATCAGCGCCCGCTTCATCAGGTCAAGATAGAGTTGCTTGCCATCCTCCATGCGGTCTCCCCTCCGTACGCAATCCCGATCACACGCCATGTCGGGAAGCCTTCGTCCATCGCCGACAATGAACGCTCTACGACCCGATGCCGCTGCCACGACGCTACGATGCGGCGGGCACGGCCCGCACCGCCGCAATGACCCGTGCGCGCGTGCCACATATTTCTAACATCAGCGGCACGCGGATAGCAAAACGGCGAGATCGTAGAACTGCGTAGCCAGAGCGTGAAACGAGTTGTGCGCTCGTTCGTCTGGTTTCCATTTTTGCCGTATTTTGTGCGATTAGAAACGGGTGCGGTTGTTTGTTTTCAGGGGTTTACGGTGATTTCTACTCGCTGGGCCGTTGATTAGAAATTTATCCGTAGTTCTACGATCCAGAGGCTGGGCGCACGCAGGTTGGAGTGTGTGCTGACGCGAGATGGGGAGCGTGGCGGGGAGCACGTCTCCGAGCATTTCGGTTCGGCTGCGGAACGGGCTGAGCGGATTTTTTGTTGGTCGCGGGGGCGCCGCGGATCGGACGTTGTCGCGCAAATTGTGAAAATTATTCATTTTTTTTCGGTCCCGCACCACGCTAACACGCGCGAGTCGAAAGCACAGCTGTACGCTCGAACAGAACTGGTACAGAACTAGTACTACCTGCCCAAAAAAATTGGCCGATGTGATTTGCTGCGATTTTCCGGGTTGGTGCATCTAAGCCCCCACCCCTTAAAAAACGAAGGGTGCGCGACCCGAAGTTCGGTGCGGGTTCTCTGGGGCGATGTGGAAGGGTGCGCGGCCCGCCCTGCTGGATTTGAAACTGACGCACTACTCACTATCACAGTGGATGAGTAAATGTGGCGAAGCCGGCGACATA
>Ga0210390_10001677_pt1 | contig 20684 bp, 17 predicted proteins | sample IncBWH11OmetaG_FD_161050 | JGI IMG/M metagenome (GOLD analysis project Ga0210390, IMG submission 161050) | Forest soil microbial communities from Barre Woods Harvard Forest LTER site, Petersham, Massachusetts, United States - Inc-BW-H-11-O ... | reverse complement strand
GCGTCGGGTTGGGTGGGCGACACCTTCGCGCCCCAAGCGACGGATCGCTTCGGTCGGAACCAGAACACAGTGACGGCGCGCACTATCGACCAGGTGTTGGCCGTCGACGCCCGAGCGGCCGCCCTGCTGATCGCCGAGTTCGCCAGGCGCCACATCGCGCGGCGCGGGCAGTGGGGCCGCATCGTCGGCCTTACCTCGGGCGAGGCTGACGGGTTCCCCGAAGAAGTCTCCTACGGCGCCGCCAAGGCGGCACAGGTCAGCTTCACCATGAGTGCGGCCAGCGAGCTGGCGCGCCACGGGGTCACGGCGAACGTCGTCCACCCACCCATCACGGACACGGGTTGGATCAATACGCAGACCGCTGTGGCGGCGCGGTCGGCAGGTCGCCGGGTGGCTACCCCAAAGGACGTAGCCGAAGTGATCGCGTACCTGGCCTCAGACGAAGCTGCACTCATCACGGGGAACGTCATCAAGTTGCGCTGACCTGCTACGCCTCAGGCGATCCGGTAGGTCTGCAATCCGGGCGCGACCAACTTGCCCGATTCGTCGGTCGCCGTGGTCTCGCTGAAGTTTCTCGGCTGCCGGTGCACGGTCCGAAATATTTCGATATATCATTATCGTACGTTACATAACGAGAACACACCCGTTCGATTGACCAGGAGAAACGACAAATGCCTCACGACCACGGCCACGGCCACGACCACGACCACGACCACGACCAGCATCACGACCATGGACCTGAACACGAGCACCAGCACGAACACTTCTTCGCACACGCCATGCGCGGCCCAGGCATGCGCTGGGGCGGTGGCCGGGGAGGCTGGGGCGGCGGACGACGGATGCGGCGTGGCACGATCCGCACCGCCATCCTGCTCGCCCTGCGCGAAGAGCCAGCGCACGGCTACGAAGTCATGCGCCGACTCGAGGAGATGAGCGGCGGCCTCTGGCGCCCGAGCCCGGGCTCGGTCTATCCCCACCTGCAGATGCTGGAGGACGAGGGGCTGGTGCGTTCGTCAGACGTCGACGGAAGCCGGACCTACACCCTGACGGACGCCGGCCGGGCCGAAGCAGGGAAGAACGAAGGGGCCTTCAGGGGCGCTGGAGAGACCGAGGACAAGGTCACGACGCTTCGCGAGAGTCTCGGCCAGCTGGCCAGCGCCGCCAAGCAGTTGGCCGGCGCCGGAGTAACGGATCAGATCGACCGCGGCGTCGCCGTCATTCAGCAAGCGCGCAAGGACCTCTACCAGATCCTGGCCGAGGACTGAGCCAGACGCCCGGTACTGTGCGGAGGGAGCCATGACGACCACCGCAACCGAAACCACGCTCTACGGTGCCGGCCCTGGCGTCACCCCGATCATCGAGACTGTCGACCTCACCAAGACCTATCCCGGGACGGACTTTCGCGCCGTCGACGAACTGAACCTCCGGGTAGGGACCGGTGAGGTCTTCGGACTGCTCGGCCCGAACGGTGCGGGAAAGACGACCACGGTCGGTGTGCTCACCACCCGTGTCGTTCCCACGGGGGGCGGCGCATTCGTGGGTGGGATCGATGTACTGCGACATCCGACGTTGGTCAAGCAGCTCATCGGCGTGGTGTCCCAACAGAACACGCTGGACCGGCAACTCACGCCTTGGGAGAACTTGTACTTCCACGGGCGGCTGTTCGGGATGGGGGCAAAGGAATGTCGGCAGACGGCGGACGAGCTCCTGGAGCGCTTCCAGCTGAGCCGTTTCGCCAAAGCATCGGTTTACGCCCTCTCGGGCGGCATGGCGCAGCGCCTGATGGTGGCGCGGGCGATATTTCATCGGCCCGCAGTCCTCTTCCTCGACGAACCGACGGCGGGGCTTGATCCGCAAGGTCGCTTGGCGCTGTGGGAACTCCTTGGCGGGTTGAACGCGGAGGGACAGACGATCATGTTGACCACCCACTACATGGAGGAAGCTGACAAGCTCTGCAATCGGGTCGCCATCATGGACCACGGCAAGATCCTCGCTCTCGACACGCCCACTGAACTCAAGCGCAGCGTCGGAGCCGACACCATCGTCACCGTCAAGGCCGCCGGCGACCCAAATGCTCTCGCCGCAGCCTTCGAAAGCCGGCTCGAGGGCCTCACGCGGACTCGTCCGGTCGCCGACGGTGTCGAATTGCAGATTCGCGGCTCGGACCGGCTCGTCCCGCGGATCGTCGAGGCGGCGGAGTCAGGTGGGTTCTCACTTGCCGACCTTTCCGTCGCAGAGCCGACGCTCGAGACTGTGTTCATAGGTCTGACCGGGAAGGATCTGCGCGACTGATGGCAACCACGACCTCGTCCGCGGGCGTCACAACCCAGTCCTTCGGAGCGCCCGGTACGGGTCACGTCGACCTGACACCGACTCGTTCCGCCACGGCTGCAAGTTGGACTTCGCTGAAAGCGTTGATCCTGCGGGACTTGGTGGTCCTGTGGAAGCACAAGATCGAGTTCACGGTACGGACGCTCGTGCAGCCCTTCCTCTTGTGTTTCGTATTCCTCTACGTCTTCCCCAAGATCGGCCAGGGCATCGGCGCCGCCAGCGGCATCCCGGGCGCGGAGTCGGCCTTCGCGACCGTGCTGGTTCCGGGTGTGGTCGGGCTCTCCATCATGTTCCAGGGCATCCAGGCCGTGGCCATGCAGCTCGCTCAAGAGTTCGGCTTCACCCGCGAGATCGAGGACCGGGTGCAGGCGCCATGCCCCATCTGGTTGGTCGCGATCTCCAAGGTCATTTCCGGAGGTGCCCAGGGGCTCATCTCGGCAGCCATCGTGCTACCCATCGCGTCTGTCGTCCATGCCGCAGGCGTCCAGGCCGACATCAATCTGCACTGGCTCTTGATCCTGACATTGGTGCCGTTGTCGTGCATCTGCATGGCTTCGCTCGGCCTCCTGCTCGGAACCGCGTTCGAGCCTCGCAATTTGGGCCTGATGTTCGGCTTTATCGTGCTACCGATCACGTTCCTCGGCGGTACCTACTACCAGTGGACGCGGTTGGCGCCGGTCAAGGCGGGACCGATTCACTGGCTTCAAATCATCGTGCTGATCAACCCGCTGATCTACATCAACGACGGCATGCGGGCGGCATTCACTGATGCCGCACACATGCATCTTTACGTCATCTACCCGGCCATTGCGGCGTTCAGCGTGATCTTCCTGGCGCTCGGTCTCAAGAATTTCCGGCGCAAGGTCCTCGCCTAATCACAACACCCGCAGAGCGTCTGGGATTGCCCGCTCGGCCCGCGTAAAGGCGCGCAACGACTCCAGGTCCCCGATCCGGGCCTGGGCCAGCTCCATGCAAACGGCTAGACATGCGGCAATGGCCGAGTGCGGCGGGTCCGGGACCTGTAGGCCTGGCACGCTGCTTGCGACGTCGTCACCGTGGACAACCGCCTCGAGGACCCTCGTTGGCAGGTATTCCGATAGCGGTGCGTAAGCTCCGGCAACCCTCATGACGGGAACGGCGCGCTCGGCGGGTGCTCCGCTGAGCAACGTCACTAACTCGTCACGCGAAACCGCAAGGGCTGCCGCGACGATGGGCGCACCCGTCCGAGCGAACGCCTCCGCCGCCGACCGTAGTGACGCACCGAAGGGATCGTCGCTCTCACCGTCCACCCGGTTGAGGCCCATGTACTCGGGAACCTTCACCCTCTTCAGTCCTACCGGCTCTTCGTCCTTCAGCACTTGCTCCAGCCAGAGGACACCATGGACAGCGTGCGCCGCCACGCCACCGACGCTGTAGCGCGCGACAGAGCTCGGTTGACTCCAGGACTGCACCACTTCGGAACTGGTCAGGATGCCACTGAGCCAGTCGACCGCTCCCAGATAGGTGTCGACCTCATTGCGGGGCACGGCCTTCTGCATCGGACCGGACAGTACGCTATCGGGCCTTCCTCATTGCACGAACGACCAAATGGGCGACGGCAAAGATGGCTTGGGGGAAGAGGAAGATCGGGCGTTTGAAACCGGGCCTTCACGGGGGTACCACCTGGTCATTACGCAATTGGGGGAACCGCGCCTGATTGTTACTCCGCCTGGGTAGGGTGACCCGCAACGTTGCGGCGTGCATGTGCGACCGCTCCTCGGAAGGGTGGCGAAGGGACGGATCCCATGACGATGAGCGGCCCTACAGCGCCATCCGACCTCCTTGCGGAGTACTCGCGCGTACGAGCGACGACCGAACGACTGGCCTCCGTTCTCAGCGCCGAAGACCAGACGGTGCAGACGATGCCGGACGTCAGCCCGACGAAATGGCATCGGGCGCACGTCACCTGGTTCTTCGAGACGTTCGTCCTCGGCGAGTACGCGCAGGGCTATCACGCCTTCGACGATGCCTACGCGTACATCTTCAACTCCTACTACGAGGCCATGGGAGCACGACATCCCCGACCCGAGCGTGGACTCTTGTCACGCCCTGGGATCGACGAGATTGCGAGATACCGGTCATATGTGGATGGCCAGATGGACGCCTTGCTGCGGGATCCGAACCAGCCTGGCCTGGTCGACCTGATCACGCTGGGACTCCACCATGAGCAACAGCATCAGGAGCTGCTGCTCATGGACATAAAGCACGTGTTGTCACGCAATCCGCTTCATCCCGCGTATCTGTCTCGAACAATGCCCCGTGCCGAAGGCCACCCACCCAAGGCCGGCTGGCTCGAACACGATGGCGGCCCGGTGGAGATCGGGCACCGCGGGATGGGGTTCGGCTTCGACAACGAGTACCCCATCCATACGGTGCACCTCACTCCGTTCGGTCTGGCCGACCGGCCTGTGACCTGCGGTGAATGGCTCTCTTTCATCGAGGACGACGGATACCGACGCCCCGAGTTCTGGCTCTCCGACGGCTGGGCCGTTGTCAACACGCAGGATTGGGACTCACCCCTGTACTGGTCACGCGATCCAGACAACCCCGACCAGTGGCTGCAGTTCACTCTGGCGGGACTCCGGCCGGTCGACCCTGACGAACCGGTGTGCCACGTGAGCTACTACGAGGCCGACGCCTTCGCGCACTGGACCGGCATGCGCTTGCCAATCGAATCGGAGTGGGAGACGATCGCGGCCATCCACGGCGAGGGCGACAACTTCCTGCGCGACGAATTCATTGAGCAGGGCGCACCCCACCCCCTTCCTGCCGTCACCAGCAACGGCCTCTACGGCGACACCTGGGAGTGGACGTCGAGCGCCTATTCGCCGTATCCCGGATTCCGAGCCGCCCCAGGAGCGGTCGGCGAATACAACGGCAAGTTCATGGTGAGCCAATACGTCCTGCGAGGTGGCTGTTGCGCCACGCCGCAGGGTCACGCCCGCGCCACCTATCGCAACTTCTTCCCGCCCGGCGCCCGCTGGCCCTTCGCTGGCGTCCGGCTTGCCCGGGATCCCTGAGCCGATGGCCTACACCATTGATGTCCATCTCTCCGCGGAGGACGTCCGCATCCAAATGCGAGCCGACGCAGTCCGCGGGCTCATGGGTGCGACGAAGTCGATTTCTCCTGTTTGGTTCTACGACGAACGCGGGAGCCGGTTGTTCGAGGAGATCACGCAGCTCGCCGAGTACTACCCGACTCGCGCCGAGAGGGCATTGCTCGAGACCCACGCTCCGGCGATCGCCGGATTGGCGAAGGCGGACACGCTCGTCGAGCTCGGCGCCGGCTCGTGCGACAAGACGCGCGTAATCCTGTCCGCTCTTCGGGACGCGGGGACGCTGTTGCGCTACGTCCCCTTCGACGTCAGCGACGAGTTCCTACGCAGCGCAGCAGACACGCTCTCAGAGGAGTTTTACGGCCTGGACCTCCACCTCGTCATCGGAGACTTTCACCATCATCTGGCCGAGATCCCCGACGACGGTCGCCGAATGGTTGCCTTTCTCGGGGGAACCATCGGCAACCTCGACCCGGCGCAACGGGCACGCTTTCTCTTCGACCTCAACTGCACGATGTCGAGCGACGATTCGCTCTTGCTGGGAACGGACCTGGTCAAGGACCCGGCGAGACTGGTGGCCGCCTACGACGACGCGGCGGGAGTGACCGCCGAGTTCAACCGGAACGTGCTGCACGTTCTGAACCGGCAGCTCGGTGGCGACTTCGACCCGGATCGATTCCGCCACGTTGCGCTGTGGAACGAGAGCGAACAGTGGATCGAGATGCGTTTGCGCGCCGAAGAGGCGGTCGTCGTCTCGCTCGCCGAGGCCGGCATCAGCGTCAGCTTCGAGGAGGGTGAAGATCTCCTCACCGAGATCAGCGCCAAGTTCACGCCCTCACGCGTCGAGGCTGAGCTCGTTCAGGCCGGGTTCGTCGTCGAAGAGATGTGGGGCGCGACGGACGGCGAGTTCCTGCTGACACTGGCCCATCCCTACTGCTGAGGCCGACCGCGCCGGCGAGCGGCATCTCGCTCGCCGGCGCTTAGACCGCCACGGTCTCCGGTACCCGCTCGGAAGCGGCAGCGGTCTCGTTGCCTTGTGGGCGACGGCGGCGCGCGACCAGCCAGCCGACGAGGAGCGCCAGCAGGACCCCCACCCCGCCCAGGCTGAGCACGCTCGCCAGGGTCAGATGGGGCGGTCGGTAGTGGAACGTCACGACGACGTGACCCGACGGGATATGCACCTGTTGGACGAGGTCGACGTCGTGCACGGTGACGGCATGCGAGGCTCCCCCGTCCACCGAAATGCTGGCTTGCCATCCCGAGTCCCAAGCCACCGAGCGGATCACGGAGGACGGCGCTGGCGCGTCGACGCTGATCTGCTCTGATTTCGCTGTATTGGAGAGCACCCTGACCGGCAGGGGCCGTCCGGTTGCCGTCGACGCCGCGACGGGCACGGGGCGCTTGGCGAACGTGTAGACGGCATAACCCTGCGCCGTGCCCGCCGCGTGCCATCTGCCGGGCACGACGGTCGACGACAGGGAGCCGGCGAGCTCGTAGGGATGGTCGCCCACCGTGATGACCGCCTGATGTCCCGGCAAGGCACCGACCACCTGCACGGATATGCCGATAGCTGGACCCCGTGGCAAGTTCGCCGCGACTCGGGTTGCACCGGTTCCCAACGACAACGTCGAGCCCCAGGAAGTGGAACCGTCGGCTCGCAGCACCCCGAACCGGACGAGAGCGGGAGCGCTCGTCGCGTGGGTCAACAACAGAGTGGCCGCGGCCGGCTCGAGTGACTCTCCGAAGAACCATGACTGGGTTTCGCCCGAGTGCATCGAGGCTCGGGGCCCCGGATAGAACGGGTACGCGGTTTCGTTGAAGTTCGCGCCGTACCCCGCGGCGAGGACGGGATCCGTTCCCGAGCCCTCGGACAGCTGCTGCACGGACGACAGTGACCCGGGTGCGGAACCGAGCGGCACGAGGAAATATTCGGGCAACGTCACGATCTCCTGGAGGTTCAGCCGATCGAGCGTGCCGGAACCGAGCTGTCCGACGTCGAGATCGTCCTGCTCGTGCGTGTGGGTGACCGACTCGTAGTTTCCGTTCACAATGGACGCATATCCCGAGATCGAGGGCATGCCCGGAATGATGTTCAGATCCGGGACCCCTTGCGGGCTCCCCGGCCAACTCGCGTAGGTCTGGGGGTCGTAGTTGACAAAGCGCCCACCAGACGAGAGGTGGGCGGCCATCAACTGCTGAATCGGAGTCGTCCCGCTCAGCAAATCGTTCGGCGGAGACTCTATGAGCTGGCTCGTCAACGCCATCAGACCGAGGTCGATGGCAACGAAGGCTGTGGCTGCGGCTGCCCATTGCCGCGTGCTGAGCAAGGGGCGTAGCCAGACGATTGCGGCCGCTCCGACGGCGAAGACGAGTGCGTAGATCGTCGCCTCTCGCACCGTATGGGTCACCTGCGGACTGGCCCAGACGCCCGCAAAGACGTGCACCAGCGATCCGGTGGCGGTCAGCGCCCACACGACCAACGCTGCGACGAGCGCCATGGGAATCAACGACATCACGCGGTCGTAACGACGCCAGCGGAGATCCACGGGTGGCGCGTCGGTGCGGTCCAACCAACCCGCGAAGAGCACGCTCAGCGCCGTCGCCATGATGATCATGTTGCGGCTCTGCAGTCGCTGATGCCCGTAGAGGGGAATGATGTTGAAGAACCGCTCGAGCGGCGTGTTCGCGCCAAGAGCCAACACGAACCCGAAGGTGCCGACGGCGTACCACGTCAGACGGTCACGCGCTGCAATCTTGCTGGGCCAGCGCGGGTGCAGAAGTGTGACGAGCGCAATGAGCGGAAGTAAGCCCAAGTAAATCTCGACCTCGGGCAGGTTGTACTGGCTGAAGAAAGTGGCCTCCCCTAAGTGGCCGTATCCGCCGTCGAGGTACGGCACCAGGGCGAAGATGCTGAACGGTGTCGGGTAACTCCCCACGGCGCCGCCATACCCGAAGCCTCTTTGCGAATTGCGGATCGCGTCGAGACCGGGGAGCCATTGGATCGCCGCCAACGACAGGGCGAGCGCAGCACCAGTCGCGCACCGGCTGAGCACGCGCCACCACCGCTCCCAGCTCAACCCGGCCGACATGACGGCGAACGCGAGAACGAGGAGTGCCTCGTCCAGCATCGCCTCTGGCGCCCCGGCCAGGATGACGGTGGCGTAGGCGATCCCGAGCACGATGGCCCAGCGCCACCGACCGTCGCGCACGATGTGGTGCACCGCGAGAAGCATCCAGGGAATGGCGGCAAATCCCTCGGTCATGTCCACGTGGTTCACCTGGCTCAGCACCGGGCCTGCGAACGCGAAGGTGGCGGCCGCCAGCAGGCACGCCACAGTGGAGAGCTTGAGCGCCCGCAGGAAGGTGTACATCCCTATGGCGATGACGGAGAAGAGGACGACCTCGGTCGCAATCCATGCGGCCCGATCGGGAAGGACCACGAAGAGACCCATGAGGGGGTAGAACGCACCGGCGTTGAAATCCGCCATGAGCGGCGTGCCACTGAAGATGTACTGGTTCCAGAATGGCAGTTGGCCGTGCCGCAACATCGAGCCCACCAGCACGTGCAGCGGGTAGTTCTGCTGGAGATTGTCGCCCGTGATGATCAGGCGGCCCGAGACCAGGTCGGGCAGCACGAACCCGAACACCGGGATGGCGATGAGCACCGCGTAGGGCCACAGGGGTCCGATGTGTGCTCGGAGTCGGTCCACTATCGAGGGCTGCTTTCCGGGAATCTCTGGCGCCACCACTACCGGGTCCGGAGCGGCGCAACCAGGCGACGCTAGTCCCTCGCTCGGTCTCCCTCTCAGGCTGGTCGTTCCGCGGACGACTCTTGCGGTTTCGATCGTCCGGTCCGTGTGATGGTGCTCGACGTCGAACGCCACTGCACCTTCGGCTCGAGTGCGCTCCGTTCCAGCCGATCGATGTGCGTGCTGGCGATCGACAGGAGATCGGTCAGCAACTCGTCGCCCAGCAAGAACGGCAAGAGGCCGAGGTCGAGAAGCTTTGTGTGCGCCGCCCGGTAGTAGTGCTCTTGTGCCTCGACCCGAGGATCTTCGAGATGGACGATCTCGGCTCCGCCGGCGGCGTCAGAGACTTTCTGAGCCAGCTCGCTGACGGAGAACGACTCGGTGAATTGGTTGAATACCCTGAACTCGCCCGCCTTTGCCGGATGACGGACGGCCAACTCGACACAGGCCAACGTGTCTCGGATATCGAGGAATCCACGAGTCTGACCACCCTTGCCGTAGACGGTCAGCGCTTCGCCGGCAGCGGCCTGGATCACGAACCGGTTCAGCACCGTGCCGAACACGGCGTCGTAGTCGAACCGCGTAGCCAAGTCGGGATGCAGCGTCGTCTCCGGGGTCGACTGTCCGTACACCACCCCCTGGTTGAGGTCGGTCGAGCGAAGCCCCCAGGCCCGGCAGCAGAACGCGATGTTGTGGCTGTCGTGCACTTTGGACAAGTGGTAAAAGCTTCCCGGCTGCTTTGGGAACGGAAGGACATCGGTCCGACCGCGGTGGGTGATCTCGATATAGCCCTCTTCGATGTCGATATTGGGTGTGCCGTACTCCCCCATCGTGCCCAGCTTCACCAGGTGGATCGACGGGTCGATCTCGGCGATTGCGTAGAGCACGTTGAGCGTGCCAACCACGTTGTTGACCTGCGTGTACACGCAGTGTTTGCGGTCGACCATGGAGTACGGCGCACTGCGTTGCTCGGCGAAGTGGACAATGGCGTCGGGTCGGAAGCTCCCCACCATGTCGTAGACGAAGGACTCGTCGGTCAGGTCACCGACGAAGGCGTCCAAACGCTTCCCCGACACGTCCTCCCAGCAATCCACCCGCCGGTGGAGCGACGCGATCGGCACCAGTGAGTCGACACCCATCTCCAGGTCGTAACCTCGCCTCGCGAAGTTGTCGGCAACGCCGACCTCGTACCCCGCCCGGGACAGATGCAACGCCGTCGGCCAGCCCAAATACCCGTCACCACCGAGGACCAGAATTCGCACCTGACACCTTCCGTTTCCGTGACAGCCTGGTTTCACACAAGTGTCACAAATCAGTTTCACCCTGTAACCTGGGACAATCCTGAGAATCCTGTTAAGGAAGGTTTCGGGTTCCCAATTTCGGCTGCACCTGTGACAAAATCACTTCAGTTCGATGAAGATTCTCCGCCCCCGCGGCCAGTTCCGCCGGCCGCACAACTAATGAATCTCCATGGAGTTCGCCTCCCGAACGGCGCAACACATGCCCCCACTCGTTTCTGACACCGCCCAGCCCGACGCGTCGGTGCAACCCGCACCGCAGATCGGCTTGGCGCGCACGGCCTTCCTCGGAGCTCTCGGGACGACCTCGATCGTCGTGGGGGCGCTCGTCGGCGGACCGTCCTTCGAGTCGCATCTGCCAGGCGCTTGGTTCTTCGGCTTGCCGGGTGGACCGCTCGGTTGGCTCGGCACGAATGACACGTTGCCTCCCGTCGCCGCGCTGGCGCTTGTCTTCGGTGGGCTGATCCTCTTGACCCGGGTTTGGCTGGGATTCCTGCGCTATCTGAGGGACAACGAGGGCTTCCCCGTCAAGCGCGTCGTCCTCGTCGTGGTGATCTGGGCCGTGCCGCTCTTGTTGGCCCCCCCTCTGTTCAGCCGGGACGTCTACACGTACGCCGCCCAGGGCGAGATGGTCAGCCACAACATCAACCCGTACGTCTACGGGCCTAGCGTCCTCGGTTCGACGCCCTTCAACAGCTTCAACGACTCCTTCTGGGCGAACAACCCGTCCCCGTACGGGCCTGCCTTCCTCGCACTCGACGGCGGCGTCGACCAGGCCGCCGGCCACAACTTCCTGATCGACCTGACGCTGCTCCGTCTGGTCGAGGTCGCCGGCATCGCCCTGATGGTGGCGGCGACGCCCACTCTGGCGCGTTGGGCCAGGCGCGACCCGGCCCATGCGGTGCTGCTCGGTGCGGGTTCTCCCCTGGTTCTGCTCTCGCTTTTGGCCGGCGATCACAACGATGCCTTGATGGTCGGCCTTTTGATGGCCGGCCTGGCCGTTGCCAGACGCTTCGGGACCGTGCCCGGCGTGATCATCTGTGCACTGGCTGCAGAGGTGAAGTCCCCCGCCGCGCTCGGCGTCATCTTCCTCGGATGGGTGTGGGCCGGCTCCGACGCACCGATACGGAGACGCCTCGGGCACACCGCGCTCGCCGGGCTCATAGCGCTGGCCACGATGGAGGTCACGGCGCTCGTGACGGGTTTCGGATGGGGCTGGGTCAAGACCACGACGACCGCCGCTGCGGCCTTCACCGGAGTTACCCCCATCAACATCGTGGCCCGGGCCGTCTCCATGTTGACCCACGTGCTGCAGGTGCCGGTATCGACCGCGCACCTTCACCCGGTCTTCGAAGTGCTGGGCCTCCTCGTCGCGGCCTACGTCGCCTACCGCCTTCTGCGCCGGGCACCCCAGGATGGACTGGTGCGCTGCCTCGGCCTGGCATTGCTCGTCTTCGCTCTCCTCGGCCCGATCGTCTGGGCCTGGTACGTCACGTGGGGTGTGGTCGTGGCGGCCGCAGCCGCCACGGACCGAATGCGCAGCGCGCTCATCGTGATCAGCACGTTCTGGGCCTTCGCCGGCGTGACGTCGGTCCACAACATCTACATGCGGATGATCCACACGTTCGTGTTGTCGGATCTGCTCTTGGTGACGATGCTGTTGGCAGTGGCCATCATGCCGCTCGGGCAGTTCGCTCTGACCCGTCCCGACCGACCGCGGCTACCGCGAGTCGGGACGAGGCTCGCCGGTGCAGGAGCCGCCGCCAGCTGAGGCGGCGCAGGTCCGTTACCTCAGTCGGCCAGGTCCGACGCTGAAGCGACGTGCAACGGCCGCAGCCGCACCACGAGTTCTCCGGAGACCCCGTTCCGAGCGCCGTACTCCTCCGCCCGCTCCTCGCCCATGTAGCGGCTGCCGATCCTCGTCGCCCATTCTCGCAGCTCGCCCAGGTCGTCGCTCAGTTCGACGATGCCTTCGACCAGGACATAGCTGAAGGGTGGACGTTCGTCGTCGACGCAGATCGATGCCCTCGGATCACGGCGGAGGTTTCGCCCCTTGACGGTGGACTCTCCGGTATTGAACACGATGGTGCCGTCATCGTCGACGACGTACCAAACGGGTGCCACGTGGGGGCGCCCATCCTCGCGGACGGTAGCCAGCTTGGCCGTGTGCGGCGGACTGCTCGCCAGGAAGGCGCGCACCTCCTCATCGCTCATTGCGTGGTACGGCACTAGCCCGGCTTGCCGCCGTGCTCGCTGTGTGCCTGCAGCCAGCCCTCGATCATCGGGCCGAAGGCCGCAGGGTTGTACGCGTCCTCTTCGTAGGAAAACTTCATATCACCCGCGTAGTGCAACACCGTGATGTTGTGCGCCTGGTGGACCGAGCCGTCACCCGGGTCCTCCATCCTGTTCTCGATGCGGCAGATCCACCAACCTCGCTCTTCGTCGCAGACGCACCACGCATGCGGAAACGAGTTCATGGCGCGGTTCGGCCACTCCGCCATGAGCGGCGCGATCCAGTTGTAGATCTCCTCAGGTCCGCGGAACGTGCCGAAGGTGTGCTCGAGGTAGACGGCGTCGTCGGTGAACATGTCCGCCCAATCGCGCCATTCACCGCTGGCGGCACAACGGGCTGCCGTCTCGGCATAGTGCCGGTGTGCCTGCTCCAGCTCCTCACGGCTCCACTTCGGGCTCACGACTTCAGTATCCATTCACTCATGGTGGCACTGCGGAACGTATTCAGGTCGATGAATGCGCTGATCTCCTCGACCATCTGCGTGACATGGGCATTCAGGCGCTCGGGGTCGCCGTTGGCGCAGTAGAAGAGCATGGGATCGGTGACGTGTTCGAGGGAGGGCCACGCCTCCTCCACGATGCCGCGCAGTGGCGGGGCCTCCTCGGTGAGAGGGCGAAAGACGGCGTTGCGCACGTAGCGCATCCTCGGCTGGATGGCCTCCGTGATGGGCGAGATCCGGGTATGCCAGCGCGTCATCCACTCCTCGAACGACTGTTCGGGGTGCTGCTGGAGAAACGCGACCGTCAAGACACCGGGTGAGCGCACTCCGTCTGGCCAATAGCGCGGCACCGACCATTGGTTCCCTCCGTAGTCGCGGTACATCGACTCCACGACCGAATACCCGGCTAAGCGGCCGGCGGCCGCCATCAGCACTTCCTCGTAGGGTGCGCGCTGGTCGACGGCGTCGAGCCAGAGCGAGACCAGCGCGTCCGCCGGCAACTCGCCCTCGGGAGTGGGGACCGGCGCCGGGATGTCGCTCTCCGTGTCCCGCACGTCGATGGACAGGCGCAACGGGCCGAGGCCGAGGAGCTCCTCGGCGAGGTCTCCCAGCACGGCGTGGGCCACCGCCGCTCGCTCACGCGGCGCATCCGGCCAGATGACGTACATCAGCTTCTCCACGGCACCTCTGCCTTCGGGTCGACGAACACGCCGTGCATCACCACGTGAGCCCGAGCGCTGACCGCATGGTCGCCTCGAACTCCGGATCGCGCAGGTTCCGCCGCAGCTCCAGCACCATGGCTGCGTCGGAACCGACCTCGACTCGGAGCGGCGTGTCCGCATCTTCGATCGCAGCGGCCACCGCCAAGGCAACTGTCTCAGGCCCGGGGCGGCCCTCGGGTCCCACCAACGCGCCGTCCGTGCCGCCCCACTGCGCGTGCAGCTCGGCGTAGGCGTCAGGGCCCTGGTGGTCGGCGTCGTGCTTCATGCCCGGTGCGATGTACCCCGGTTCGATGATGACCACACGGATTCCGAAGTGGCCGAGCTCGAAATACATCGACTCAGACATCGCCTCGAGCGCATGCTTTGACGCGGCGTAGGCCCCTTCTAGTGGCGTACCGATCTTGCCCTGCACCGAGCTGACGTTCACGATCACCCCACTCCCCCGCTCGCGCCATTGCGCCACCACCGCCTGGGCCACCCGGAGCGGGCCCACGGTGTTGACGTCGAGAACCTCGGCGAAGCGCTCCACCGGGAAGGTCTCGAGAGGTCCGGTTCCCGTGAGCGCCGCATTGTTCACGACCGCGTCGAGCTCGCCGGCCGCCGCCACCGCAGAACGCACCGAAGCGGTGTCCCGCACGTCGAGCGGCACGATCAATGAAGCGGGTAACCCTTTGAGCAAGGACACGTCCCGGGCGGTGGCAACGACTTCGTGGCCGCGGTCAGCGAGTACCTCGACGGTGGCACGACCGATGGCGCGGCCCGCTCCGGTGATGAGCACTCGCATGGATGAGGTCAATCCCGCGCCGGCGCGCCCAGGCCGACCAGCTCTTCGCTCACCCGCCACAGCCGCTTCGCGGCATCGGCGTCTTGCGCCCAGCGCCGCGGCTTTGCCGGCCTGCACTTGTCGAAGTACCCACCCGTGACGCCCTCGACCTCGGGCGATGATGCGAGGTAGATCGACGTGCGTGCCCCCTTGGCCGGTGAGAGGAAGAACGGCTTGGCGATCTTGATGCCAAATGCGAGGAAGCCCCGCGCGTCACCGTCGGCGCCATAGCCCGTCCGCACCGTGCCAGGATGCAGCGAGTTGGCCGTGACCCCGGTGCCGTCCAATCGGCGGGCGAGCTCCAACGTGAACAGGATGTTGGCCAGCTTCGATTCGCCGTACACGCGCATACCCCGGTATCGCTTCGCCGACTGCAGATCATCGAAGGGGATCCCCTTGCGAGCAGTGTTGTGCGCGGTCGACGCCACGTTCACGATCCGCGACGGCGCCGATCTCCGGATGCGATCGAGCAGCAAGTTCGTGAGGAGGAACGGGCCAAGGTGGTTGGTGGCGAGCGTCGCTTCGAACCCGTCGACGGTCTCGTGGCGCTCGCTCAATACGACGCCGGCGTTATTGATGAGCACGTCCACCTGGGGCGCCTGCTCGAGGATCTCGTCCGCCCCCCGGCGTACCGACGACAGGTCCGCCAGGTCGAAGACGACGAGCTGGACCTGGGCGTCACCGCGCAGCCGCTGGACGATACCGGCCACCGCGGTGCGACCCTTGTCGGCGTTCCGGGCCGTCACGATCACCCGCGCCCCCATCCCCGCGAGCGCCTCGGCGGTGACGAGCCCGATGCCGGAGTTGCCGCCCGTGACAACCACTGTCTTCCCCTGCATGTCCGCCACGTGCGCTGGCCCCTTCCTCACAAGAAGGCGTCAGCCTTCCACACCGTAAGGAGCGTGCTCTCTCTCGACCCGGGGCTAGCGCCAGTCGTCGCGAGCCTGCACAAGACCTCGGTCCGGGTCCAGGAAGCTCCCGCTGAGCGTGCGGTCGGCCGACCGCATCTGCCACTGCAGGAGCTCCCGCGCGCCGAGCCAGGCGGCATCGCTCGCGTCCTGCCCGTCCGCCAGGAGGTTGCTGGTCTGGCCCGGGTCTGCGGTCAGGTCGAACAGTAGGGGTGGCATGAGGTCGGCCGCCGCGCCGAACTGCACGTACTTGTAACGAGGGCCGCGTCCGACGGCGAGCCCGCAGTGGCTCATCGGGATCCCGAAGGCCGTTTCGGCCCGCTTGTGCACGGGATCGGCAAAGCTCCATTCGTAGTGAGCCGTGTCCCGCCACCTTGCCGGTGCGGCCTCGCCGCGGATGAACGGAGTGAGCGGCCAGCCGTCGGCCTGCAGCGGTGATTCCGCCCCGAGGAACTCGCAGATGGTAGGGAACACGTCCACCGACTCGGTCACCGCGTTCACGACGGTGCCCCGGCCACCGTCGGCCTCGGGCCTCGGGTCGACCACGATCAGCGGCACGTGGTAGCTCTCGTCCCAATACCCGAGCTTCTCGAGCAACCAGTGGTCACCGCCCATCTCGCCGTGGTCGCTCGTGACGACCACCAACGTGGATCGTGACAAACCGCTCGACTCGAGAAACTCGAACAGCGCGCCCAAGCCGTCGTCAACCTCTTTCTGCGCGCCGTAGTACGTCGCTCGAACCTGCCGCCGTTCCCGTTCGACCTCGGGAGCGCCGACCTCGGGAATGCGCATCGCCATGGATGCGAGCGGGTGGATGGCTGCCTCGTCCTCCCGCCGCGCACACCCTGCGAACGCCCCGACCGCCTCGGCGGGATACAGGTCGTGATATCCGACCGGGTTCCGACGCGGGGGGTGCGGCCGGATGAACGAGGCATGGACGAAGAAGGGCGTATCTCCGTGGCGGTCGAGCCAGTCGACGACCTCGGAGCGGATGAACGCTGTCTGCGAGAGTTCCGGAGGAAAGCGGGCGGGCGCCCAGGTGGAGCCATGGGCCTCGGTCCCCGGGAACCCTTCGATCGGCCGGTAGAGCTCGTGGGGGTTCGCAGGCACGTCCACCCCACGCTCGGCCAGCCACCGTCCCCAGGCCGGGCTCCCTTGCTCCCACGGGTCCACGATCACTGCGCGGAAGCCCGGGAGCACTCCTTCGTAGGTGTACAGGCGCGGGTCGTCGGGCGGCACCGTGCGCGGGTCGACCGACGTGTCGGTGTACCCGAACAGGACCGGGTCGTAACCGAGCTCTCGCGCCACCAACGCGACGTTGGTAAAGCGCGCATCGAGCGGTGTCCCGTTCAGGATCGAGCGGTTCCGGTGGAGGTACGTCCCCGTGTACAGGCACGCCCGCGACGGCCCGCAGGGTGCTGCGTTCGCCCAGTGGTTGGCGAACAGCACGCCCCGGGACGACAACGCGTCAAGAGTTGGGGTCTGCACGACCGGATGGTCGAGCGCCGAGAGGCAGTCCCCGCGCCATTGGTCGAGCGTGATGAAGAGAACGTTGAGGTCCTGCCCCCCGAGCACGGGGCCACTCTTGTCGATGCGAGACCTCAGGCGCGGGACCTCGCCTGGCGGCCACGGCAGCCTCCGCATCCTGCAATGGGAGTCGAGCGGATCGGCCACGCCGCAGCTCGGGGGACCTGTCCGGGTCGGCAACGCCCACCCGGGCGGGGGCCGAACCAGTAACGTCTTCGCAACTATCGGGTCTGGGGACTGGTCGTGGGGTGGGTGAAAGGACAGACACCGTGGGAGCGCCCGCCACTGTGAACCGAGCCGCCGCCCAAGATCCCGCGGTCGGCTCCATGAACGGGTGGATGAACGGCTGGATCGGTCTCGGCACGCTCGGATCCGTTGGCATCGCAGTGCTGGGCACCACCATTGGGGCAATCCCCAGGCCCAGTCCGGACGAATTCTGGTTCCACGTGAGCGGGGGCGGGTACACGACTGCGCACGTTGGTTTCTACTTCTCGGTGGCCCTCCTCGTCGGCGCCTGGGCGGGGGTCGGCGTCGGAGCCCGGCGAGGACGTCTGACGCAGCCCCGTTGTTGGGTGATCCTGGCGCTCTGGGGCCTGCCGTTGTTCCTCGGTCCCCCGGTCTTCAGTCGTGACCTCTACAGCTACATCGCCCAGGGCCTCCTCGCGCACCACGGCCTCAACCCGTATCACGTCGCGCCATCGGCCCTCGGCAACGGCCCGCTGCTGGAGTCGATCGCCACGGTGTGGCGTCACACCGCCTCGCCCTACGGACCGTTCTTCGTCATGGTGAGCCGGGCGGCCGTCACCGTCGCGGGCAACTCGTTGCTGGCCCAGATCCTTGTCTTCCGGGTGGCGGAACTTCTTGGGGTGGCCGCCATCATGGTCTTCCTGCCCCGCCTCGCCCGCCGGCTGGGAACCGATCCTGGCCTCGCGTTGTGGCTCGGGGTGCTGAGCCCCCTCGCGCTCTTCAGCTTCATCGCGTCCGGCCACAACGACGCCCTCATGGTCGGGCTGCTCGTGGCAGGCGTTGCATTGGCAATGGACGGACGGTTCGCCGTGGGCGTGGCTCTGTGCGCGCTGGCTGCGCTGATCAAATTGCCCGCCGCGCTGGCCATCGTGTTCCTGGCCGTCGCTCAGTATCAGGCGGCGTCGGAGACGGAGCGACGGCGCGTGCTGCTCAAGGCGGTGCTGGTCCCGTGCCTCGTGGTGGTGGCGGGGACTCTCCTGGCCGGGTACGGCTGGACCTGGCTGGGCCCGGCGGCGCTTCGCGTCCCGGCCGAGTTGCGAGTGTTGGCGACGCCGGCGGTTTCATTGGGTGTCTTCTTCCACGCCATCGTTCACGGCGTTGGGATTCCGGTTTCGACGGGCGCCGTCGTGTCGACCGCCCAGGTCGTCTGCGCCCTGGTCGTGGCGGCCGGAACGCTGTGGTTGATCTGGAACGTACGGCGATTGGATGTCGTTCGCGCCATGGGCCTGGCTCTCGTCCTCGTCGTGGTGGGAAGCCCAACGCTGTGGCCGTGGTACCTCACGTGGGGAGTGACGCTGCTCGCGGCGACGACCGCGCAGCGATCGAAGTTCCTCGCGGTCGTCGCCGGCCTGGCCATGCTGGTGGTCGGAGCAGGCGGTTCCCCGATGTTGAACGGGCTGGCCTACGCGATCACCGCGCCGCTCCTCCTAGCCGGGTGCGCTTGGTTCTTCTGGAACCGCCATTGGCAGACCGTGGTGTCGGGCCATGCCTCCTGAGGTCGCGGCGGAAAACGCCGCCATCGACGCGCCGGGTGGCGAGGGTCCGGCTCCGGGCGCTGTCTCTGTCGGGACTCTGCAGGCCCGAGACCAGAGTCCGGCGCACGGAAGGGGCGGCCGGGCTCGCCGGTTCAGGCAATGGTTCCTGTTCTGGCCGGTCGTCGCCTACCTGGCCGCCCGTGTGGCCACGTTTGCCATCCTGCTGATCGTCGACATGGCCGACCACCAGAGTTTCGCCGGTCGGTTAGGCCGCTGGGACGGGGCCTGGTTCCTGCGCGCGGCAGAGTACGGGTGGCCGCGCCACCTGCCGATGACCAATGGCCACGTCGCAGGGAACACGATCGCGTTCTTCCCGGTCCTCCCGCTCGCCATTCGATGGCTTTCCTCGGCCACCACGCTGCCGCACCTCGGGGTCGGCGTTGCCATCAGCCTGACCACGGGGCTGATGGCCGTCGTGTCCGTCGGCCTGCTGGTCCGGCGGTTCGCCGGGTACGAGAAAGCGACACGGGCAACGCTGCTGTTCGCGGTGTTCCCGGGAAGCTTTGCCTTCAGCCTCGTCTACTCCGAGGGCATCGTGATCACCTGTGTCGCGCTCGGGCTGCTCGCACTGCTCGGGCGCCGGTGGTGGCTGGCCGGGCTGCTCGGTCTGCTCGCCACAGCGACCGCGCCCATCGCTCTGGCCTTCGTCCTCAGCTGCGCTTGGTGCGCCGGTTGGGCCGCCTGGCGCGAACGCAGCGTGCGTCCGCTGGTGGCGCCCCTCCTGGCGCCGCTCGGGTTCCTCGCCTACATGGGCTGGGTCTGGCGTCACACCGGTGTGCTCGACGCGTGGCGCCTCACCGAGGCAGGCGGGTGGCGCAGCTCGGTCAGCCTCTCGTACCCGTTCCACATCCTCGGCACCTTCCTGCGGAACCCCCTCGGCCCGACCGAGACGGGCCAGATCCTCTGGATCGGTACCGTGGTGGCGGTCGTCGGTGCCGTGCTGGCGATCCGGCAGCGGCAACCCGCTCCGGTCTTGATCTACGGCTTGGGCGCGGGAGCGCTGGCCGCCATCTCCGCCCCGGTCGGGCTCCGTCCCCGGTTCATCTTGTTGGCGTTCCCACTGGTGGTGGCCTACGGCACCCGGCTGCGAGGGCGCTCGTACACCGCAGCGGTCGTGGTCTCCGCGGCGCTGCTGGCGGCCATGAGCGCGCTCGAGTTCGTCTCGTGGGCCGTGTTCCCTTGACGGGTGACGACGATACTGCGCTGACCCTCACTGCACCGCGTGCATCGCGTGCATCGCGAGCCGACATGACGGGCGTCCCGTACTCCGTCGTCCAGCGAGGCGGTTGGACCTTTGCCTGGTTCGCGGTCCTGACAGCCGGGCTCGGCTTCTGGGGCTCATGGACGTCGTGGCCCGGTGCCGCCGTGCTGTCCGTGCTCCTGGTCCTCGCAGGAGTAGCCGGAATGGTGGTGACCTGGCTCGTGCCCGATGCGGGAGCCGGCGCGTTGCCGTGGACCGGTCTCGGCGTCGCGGTCCTGGCCGTCGGCGTTCCCGAGGCGGTGGCCATCCACGTGCGGCGCTACTACACGACCGACTCGGCCGCCTTCAATCAGCTCGCCACCCGCGCGCTCATGCACGGCAAGAACCCTTACGAGACATCGATGGCCTCGGCGGCGAGACTCTTCAACCCGCCGTCGCACTACTGGACGTACCTGGCCGACGGTGGTCACATCACGCGTTTCGTCTATCCCGCGGGCTCCTTCCTGCTCGAAGCCCC
>Ga0210390_10001676_pt1 | contig 20697 bp, 18 predicted proteins | sample IncBWH11OmetaG_FD_161050 | JGI IMG/M metagenome (GOLD analysis project Ga0210390, IMG submission 161050) | Forest soil microbial communities from Barre Woods Harvard Forest LTER site, Petersham, Massachusetts, United States - Inc-BW-H-11-O ... | reverse complement strand
CTGCAAGCCGTGCAGATCGAGACGAAAGCCGCGGCCCGGGATTTCCGCCTTCAAGGTGGCGCCGAAATTGTCGACGTAGAATTGCGCGGTCTCTTTGGGGTCGCGAGTTTTCACATGCACATGCTGTACGGACGCCATGATCGTGCTCCTTGTCGGTTGTCGCGTTCTCCGCGGTTTGTTGCTCGGCCGGCGACGCAGCGGCCCACGATATCGTGATCGGCGCGCGACGGCGAGCGTTTGTTGCCGCCGCAGGGAGCCCGCCGCCACCTTGTTCGGGCGCGGCTCCCGGGGTTCCAGGTTGACGCGCTCCGCCCTCGCGAGTAAAAGGCACGTTTCCCGAAAGTCGGCGCGAGCAGCATGGCGAACCACAAATCGGCGGAAAAGCGTATCCGCCAGACCGAGAAACGCACCGCGATCAACCGCTCCCGGGTCAGCCGGGTGCGCACCTTTGTCAAGAAGGTCGAGACCGCGATCGCCACCGGCGACAAGGCGGCGGCGCAAACCGCCTTTCAGCTCGCTCAGCCCGAGCTGCATCGCGCGATCACCAAGGGTGTGATGCACAGGAACACGGTGTCGCGCAAGCTGTCGCGGCTGGCGACGCGCATCAACGCGCTCTGACCCGTAGTCTCGCCCGGTTCGCGGCCTTCGGCGGCGGCTCGGCACCCGGCCATGCGCGCGCGGGTTGCCCCGGAAAACCGCGCCGTCATCGTCCCGTCCAAAAAAGTTTTTGCGTTCTCTTTTCGGACGCGTTGCCATCCTTTCGCCGGCCAAGTTAGTATTGCCGGATTGCGACGCAGTAAACACGTTGGCGCCCTGTAAAAGTTTGGCGGGGCGAAGCATCTCTTGTTTTGCTCAGGCTAAACAACAATAACCGCGTGCTCGGGAGGATCGATGTTGCCTGCAAAGGTCGACAGCGAAGCGCCGATTATTCACTGAATTGCGGGGTAATTTTTACCGGGATCAAACCGGGCGGTGCTGCCGTCCTAGTCGGGGGGATGTGGTGGTGGCAGAAGCAGGTCAAGGTAAGCCTATCGAAAACGCCGCGACGCAGCGCGAATGGCATCGCGTGCGCGGGCAGCTGAAAGAGGAAATCGGCGAAGTCGCCTATCGCAGCTGGCTCGAGCCGGTCAACATCCAGCACATCGACGGCGGCGAGGCGGTCATCGCCGCGCCGGCCCGCATGTACCGCGACTGGGTGGCCTCGAACTACGCGGACCGCATCCTGGCGCTGTGGCGCGCGGTGAACCATCAGGTCAAGCGGGTGTCGGTGGTGGTCGCAACGCCAAACGGCGGTGCGAGCGCCGGGCATCGCGCCGGCGAGGAGGAGATCCCACAAATGGCTGAGCCGGCGCTCGCGGCTGAACCCGCGCGCGGTGCGGAGAGTGGCGAGGACCGGCCGCCGGGGCTCGACACGCGGTTCACCTTTGAGAATTTTGTCGTCGGCAAGCCCAACGAGCTTGCCCACGCGGCGGCGCGACGGGTCGCCGAGGCGTGCGCCGGCCCGGTTCGCATGGTGCCGTTCAACCCGCTTTTTCTGTATGGCGGGGTGGGGCTCGGCAAAACCCACCTGATGCATGCCGTCGCCTGGCATGTGCACAAGCACGCCTGCGGCCGCAAGGTGATCTACCTGTCGGCCGAAAAATTCATGCATCAGTTCATCCGGGCCTTGCGCTACAAGTCTACGATGGACTTCAAGGAAGAATTCCGCTCGGTCGACTTGCTGATGATCGACGATGTTCAATTCATCAGCGGCAAGGAATCGACCCAGGAGGAGTTCTTCCACACCTTCAACGCGCTCGTCGATCAGAACCGGCAGATCGTGATCTCGGCCGACAAGTCGCCGTCCGACCTCGAGGGGATGGAGGAGCGGATGCGCTCCCGCCTCGGCTGGGGGCTGGTGGCCGATCTCCACCCGACGACCTACGAGCTGCGCCTCGGCATCCTGCAGTCGAAGGCCGAGCAGGCGAACATGCGCATCCCGCGCAAGGTTCTCGAGCTGTTGGCCCACAAGATCACGTCGAACGTGCGCGAACTGGAGGGGGCGCTGAACCGCATCGTCGCCAACATGCAGCTCGTCGGGCGCGACATCACCCTCGAAAGCGCCCAGGAGGAGCTGCACGACCTGCTGCGCTCGCGCGAGCGGCGGGTGACGATCGACGAGATCCAGCGCCGCGTCGCCGAGCATTTCAACGTGCGGTTCGCCGAAATGACCTCGGCGCGGCGCGCCCGCATCGTCGCCCGGCCGCGCCAGGTCGCGATGTACCTGTCAAAGCAGCTGACGAGCCGCTCGCTGCCCGAGATCGGGCGGAAGTTCGGCGGCCGCGACCACACGACGGTCATGCACGCGGTGCGCCGGATCGAGGAGTTGAAGGACACCGACCCGGTCCTCGCCGAGGATGTCGAGCTGCTCCGCCGCATGCTGCAGAGCTGACTGGGCGGGCGTCGTGCGCCGCCGCGACCCCGCCGCACCCTCGTCTCATCCGTGCGCGCCGTAGCGGATGCCGGGGCGCGGCTTATGTGGTAGGATATGATCCCGTTCGCACACCTCAGCGCCCGTGCGACGGGGACGCCGGCCGGTCGTCCGGTCGGCGCCGCCGCCATCGCCAACCTGCGTGTCGCCATGAAGCTAACCATCGAACGGGTCGCTCTTCTGAAGGCTCTGGGGCATGTCCAAAGCGTCGTCGAACGGCGCAACACGATCCCGATTCTCTCGAACGTGCTGGTGCGCGCCGACGGCGCCGGGTCGGGGGGTGGCGGGCTCGCGCTGAGCGCGACCGACATGGACCTCGAAATTGTCGAGCGGGTGCCCGCCCGGATCGAGCGTGCGGGGCGCATCACCGCCCCGGCGCACACGCTCTACGACATCGTCCGCAAGCTCCCCGACGGCGCCCAGATCGAGGTCGAGGCGACCGGCGAGCGCAGCACAATGGTCCTGCGCTGCGGGCGCTCGACCTTCAGCCTCGCTTGCCTGCCGGCGGAGGACTACCCGGTCATGGCGAGCGGCGAGCTCGCGCATCACTTCACCTTGACGGCCGCCGAGCTGAAGAGCCTCGTCGACCGCACCCGTTTTGCAATCTCGACCGAAGAGACCCGGTATTACCTGAACGGGATCTATCTGCACGCAACCAAGAACGAGGAGGTGCCGGTGATCCGCGCCGTCGCGACCGACGGCCATCGCCTGGCCCGGGTCGAGATGGTGCTGCCCGAGGGTGCGGCCGGGATGCCGGGCGTGATCGTGCCGCGCAAGACCGTCATCGAGCTGCGCAAGCTGATCGACGAAAGCGACGACGATGTCCAGGTCGGGTTGAGCGAGACCAAAATCCGGTTTGCCGCCAGCGAGGCGGAGCTGACCTCGAAGCTGATCGACGGGACCTTTCCGGATTACGACCGGGTCATCCCGACCGGCAACGACAAGGTGCTCGAAATCAAGTGCAAGGACTTTGCCGACGCGGTCGACCGGGTGTCGACGATCTCGACGGAAAAGAGCCGGGCGGTCAAGCTCGCGGTCGCCCCGGGGTCGGGCGGCGGCAGCCTTGCGGTGTCGGCGACCAGCCCGGAAAACGGCACCGCGGTCGAGGAGCTCGAGGTGCGCTACCTCAGCGAGGCGATGGAGATCGGGTTCAATTCGCGATACCTGTTGGACATAGCCGCGCAGATCGAGGGCGAAGGCGTGCAGTTCGTCATGTCCGACTCGGCCTCGCCGACCATCGTGCGCGACCGCGCCGACCCGAGCGCGCTTTACGTCCTGATGCCGATGCGGGTCTGAGCACCGCTTGGGCCGCGCGTCTTCGCGAGTGGATATCAGAGGCTCGCAACCCCATATAATACCCATGCTTACCGAGGCGCAGGAAGCCCGTTGGAGCCCCCGCGCCGCGGCGGCCGTGGCATCGGGCGGCGTCGCCGTCACCCGTCTGGCGCTGACCAATTTCCGCAATTACCGCGCGGCGAAGCTGGCGCTCGACCCCGGCGCGGTCGTGCTGACCGGCCCCAACGGCGCCGGCAAGACCAACCTGCTCGAAGCCATTTCATTGCTGGCGCCGGGGCGCGGGCTGCGCGGCGCCAGGCTCGGCGAAATCGACCGCCGGCCGGCAAATGACCGCGAAATCGCGCCCGCCGCGGCCGTCCGCGGCTGGGCGGTCGCCGCCACTGTCGCCACCCGGCGCGGCGCGGTGCGGATCGGGACCGGGCATGAGGCGGCCGAAGGCGAGCGCCGGGTGGTGCGGATCGACGGCGAGCCGATGCGCGGCCAGGCGGCGCTGGGCGAGCAGCTCGGCGTCGTCTGGCTGACCCCGCAGATGGACCGGCTGTTTGCCGAGGGCCCGGCGGTTCGGCGGCGGTTTCTCGACCGGCTGGTGCTGGCGCTCGATCCGGCGCACGCCGCCCGGGTCGGCGCCTACGAGCAGGCGTTGCGCGAGCGCGCGCGGCTGTTGCGCGCCGCCGTTGCCCACAACCGGCCGGCCGATCCTGGCTGGCTCGCGGCGCTCGAGGAGGTCATGGCGGCGCAGGGTGTCGCGGTCGCCGCCGCGCGCCGCGACGCGGTGCGGCGGCTCGACCGCGCCTGCGCCGAGGCCGCGGGCCCGTTCCCGCAGGCGCGGCTGGCGTTGTCCGGCAGCATCGAGGCGTGGCTCGACGAGATGCCCGCGCTCGCCGCCGAGGCGGCGTTCGCCGTGGCGCTCGCCGGCTCGCGGCGCGAGGACGCGGTTGCCGGCGGCGCCGCGATCGGGCCGCACCGGTCCGACCTCGCGGTCAGTCTGGCGGCGACCGGCGCCGCCGCCGAGCAGGCGTCGACCGGCGAGCAAAAGGCTCTGCTGGTCGCGATCGTGCTGGCTCACGCCGGTCTGCAGCGGGCACTGCGCGGCGACCCGCCGGTGCTGCTGCTCGACGAGGTCGCGGCACACCTCGACGCAAGCCGCCGCACAGCGCTGTTCGCGGCGCTCGCCGGGCTCGACAGTCAAATCTGGCTCACCGGCACCGATGACACGGTGTTCGCCCCACTGCGGCACCATGCCCGGTTCCTGTCGGTTCGCGACGGGGCCGTGGCGGGTTTCGCCTAATCCGAGAAAGCTCAACCACCAGGCATGGCAAACATTCAGACACCCGATCCGCGTTCGCCGGCCGGGGCCGCCTCCGGCGCCGCCCCGGCATCCGGCCCGCCGGCGGCCAACCCGGCGCTCGCCGGCAGCAACGGCGGGCACGGCGCGAACGGCGGCGACGGCATCGACGAAACCTACAACGAGCAGTCGATCGAGGTGCTGCGCGGGCTGGAAGCCGTGCGCAAGCGGCCCGGCATGTACATCGGCGACACCGACGACGGGTCCGGCCTGCACCACATGGTCTACGAGGTCGTCGACAACGCGATCGACGAGGCGCTCGCCGGCTATTGCGACACCGTCATCGTGACGTTGAACGCCGACGGCTCGGTCACGGTCAGCGACAACGGGCGCGGCATCCCGGTCGGCGTCCACGAGGAGGAGGGGGTCTCCGCCGCCGAGGTGATCATGACCCACCTGCACGCCGGCGGCAAATTCAACCAGAACGCGTACAAGGTCTCCGGCGGATTGCACGGCGTCGGCGTGTCGGTCGTCAACGGCCTGTCGAGCCGGCTCGACCTGCGCGTTTTTCGCGGCGGCTCGGAATGGTTCATTCGGTTTCGCGACGGCGCGCCCGAGGCGCCGCTCGCCGAGGTCGGCCCGGCGCCGCCCTGGCCCGAGGGGTCGGGCCGCCACGGCCCGGCGACCGGCACCGAGATCACCTTTCTGCCGAGCCCGCAAACCTTCACCAACATCGCGTTCGACTTTACGACCCTCGAGCACCGGCTGCGCGAGCTCGCCTTTTTGAACAGCGGCGTGACCCTTGTTCTGAATGATCTGCGGGGAGTCGAGCCGAAATCCGTCACCTTGCATTTCGAGGGCGGGCTCGAAGCCTTTGTCGGCTATCTCGACCGCTCCAAGCAGGTGTTGCACACGCCGCCGATCGCGATCCGCGGCGAGCGCGACGACATCCTGTTGGAAATCGCGATGGAGTGGACCGACAGCTACCACGAGACGATGCTGTGCTTTACCAACAACATCCCGCAGCGCGACGGCGGGACCCACCTCGCCGGCTTCCGCGCCGCGCTGACGCGGACCGTCAACGCCTACGCCAACGACAGCGGCATCGCCAAAAAGGAGAAGGTGGCGCTGACCGGCGAGGACATGCGCGAAGGGCTGACCTGTGTGCTCTCGGTCAAGGTGCCGGACCCGAAATTTTCCTCGCAGACCAAGGACAAGCTCGTTTCCTCGGAGGTGAGCCCGGCGGTCGGCGGCATCGCCACCGACAAGCTGACGCAATGGTTCGAGGAGCACCCGGCCGACGCCCGCAAGATCGTCGCCAAGGTCGTCGAGGCTGCGGCGGCGCGCGAGGCGGCGCGCAAGGCGCGCGACCTGACCCGGCGCAAGGGGCCGCTCGACGTCGCCAACCTGCCGGGCAAGCTCGCCGACTGCCAGGAGCGCGACCCGGCCAAGAGCGAGTTGTTCATCGTCGAGGGCGACAGCGCCGGCGGCTCGGCGAAGCAGGGCCGCGACCGCCGCTTTCAGGCGATCCTGCCGTTGAAGGGCAAGATCCTGAACGTCGAGCGCGCCCGCTTTGACAAGATGCTGGGCTCGGCCGAGATCGGCACCTTGATCGCAGCACTCGGCACCGGCATCGGCCCCGAGGATTTCGACGCCGGCAAGGCGCGCTATCACCGCATCATCATCATGACCGACGCCGATGTCGACGGCAGCCACATCCGCACCTTGCTGTTGACGTTTTTCTATCGGCAGATGGCGAGCCTGATCGACAAGGGGTTTCTTTACATCGCCCAGCCGCCGCTCTACCGCCTGCAGCGCGGCAACGCGAGGGCGGTCTACCTGAAGGACGACCCGGCGCTCGAGGCCTATTGCGTCGAGGCGGCGTTGCGCGACGCGGTGCTGACCCAGCATGACGGGGTCGAGCGCGCCGCGAACGATTTGCGCGCGCTGCTCGACGAAGCCCGCGGTCAGCGCCGCTCGCTGCAGGCGCTGATGCCCAAGGTCGGCAATATCGAGGTCGTCGAGCAGGCGGCGATCGCCGGCGCGTTGTCGGCCGACCTGCTGGCCGACGCGGGTGCGGCGCTTACCGCCGCCCGCCGCACCGCCGAGCGCCTAAATCGGCTGGGGCCGGAGGCCGAACGCACCTGGCACGGCGAGATCGTCGAGAGTGCGTCGGGTTCCGTCGAGGGGCTGGTGCTGGCGCGCACCCGGCAGGGGGTGGACGAGCGCCGGCTGATCGAAGCGGCCCTGTTGCGATCGAGCGAGGCGCGCCGGCTCGACGGCGAGCGCGAGGCCCTGCGCCAGACCTACGAGGGGCCGGGCAGCCTCGCGGCGCGCGACAAGACATGGCCGGTCAACGGGCCGTCGAGCCTCGTCGAGGCGGTCATGGAGCTGGGTCGGCGCGGCATCGAGGTGCAGCGCTACAAGGGGCTCGGCGAAATGAACCCCGACCAGCTGTGGGAGACCACCCTCGACCCCGAGGCCCGCGCATTGTTGCAGGTCAAGGTCAGCCACGCCGACCTCGCCGAGGAGACGTTCTCGACCCTGATGGGCGACCTCGTCGAGCCGCGCCGCGAGTTCATCCAGTCGAACGCGCTCTCGGTCGCCAATTTGGACGTGTAGCGGAGAACCCATTCCGACCCGCGGATCGGCATCCTGCCGCGAGGCTCTGTTTCAACGGCGTCAGCCGGTCGAACTCGCTCCCGATCGGTCGCAGCAATGTCGCCACGGCCTACGCCAGAGCCCGGAGTAACGCCCCGCCGTGCAAGTAGTCGAGCTGATCGGGTCCGCCGCATGACTACGCGAGGTGGTCAATGCCCGGTTGTACATGCTGACGACAGGCGGCCAATGGCGGCAGTTGCCGAAGGAAGTTCCACCGTTTTCGACGGTACAGCGGTTTTTCTACCGCGGGCGGGGACGACGGGTTGTTGCAGACGATCAATCGCGCGGCCCAACTGACGACTGCCTCGACAAGATGGGGCGGTGGTCAGTCCGGCAAGTCGAAAAACCGGCACCAGCCGTGGGGGCTGATGGGACCCGCGACGACCGCGCAGGCGGCGGGCGGGCGGAAGAGCGTGCAAGCGGCACAGCTGAGCCCGTTTTTCGGCCGGTCCTGATAGAGCGCGTCCGCCTGCGACGCCTTGTGCGCCGGTGCCGCGCGCGCCGCCCGCAGGCCGGCGAGCGCGCCGGACAGCGCGGTCAGCAGCAGGCTGCGCCGCGAGGGGCTGCGCGCACGGTCGAGCTTGCGAAATTGAACCGTGCGAAAGCGCATCGGGTAACAGGGTTCCGCCGGGAGGAGCCGCCGCCCATGACCGCGACCACGGTCGCGGCGACGGCGGGAGCCTCAGAGAATTACGAAGCGAGCCGCCAGCGCAGGGTTTCGCCGGCGCGAAACGGTACGACGCACAATTCGCCCTCGCCGATGCGCTCGGGGACGGTGAGCACCTCGCGGCGCAACGTCACCCGCTCCTCGTTTGGCGGCAGGCCGTAAAATTTCGGGCCGTTCAACGAGGCGAACGCCTCGAAGGCGGGGAGTGCCGCTTCCTCCTCGAACACCTCGGCGTAAAGCTCGAGCGCGCACATCGCGGTAAAGACGCCGGCGCAGCCGCACGCCGCCTCCTTCGCGGGTCGCGCGTGCGGGGCGCTGTCCGTGCCGAGAAAAAAGCGGCGGTCGCCAGAGGTCGCGGCCCGCCGCAACGCCTGGCGGTGCGTTTCGCGCTTGGCGATCGGCAGGCAATAGAGGTGCGGGCGCATACCCCCGGCGAAGAGGGCGTTCCGGTTGATCGTCAGGTGATGCGCGGTGACCGTGGCGGCGAGATTGGCGCCCGCGGACCGGACGTAGTCGACCGCCTCCGTCGTGGTGATGTGCTCGAGCACGATCTTGAGCTCGGGCAGGCGGCGGCGCAGCGGGTCGAGCACCCGGTAGACAAACACCGCCTCGCGGTCGAAGATGTCGACCTCCGGATCGGTCACCTCGCCGTGGACCAAAAGCGGCATGCCGATCCCGGCCATGCGTTCAAGCACCTTTTGCACGCGGCGGATGTCGGCCACCCCCGAGGCCGAGTTGGTCGTCGCGTGCGCCGGGTACAGCTTGACCGCGGCGAAAACGCCCTCGGCGAAGCCATGCGCGACCTCCGCCGGGTCGGTCGCGTCGGTCAGATAGCAGGTCATCAGCGGCGTAAACCCCGCGCCTTTACCCGCTCTACCGGGCGGGGGAAGGTTAGGCAGCGCGGCTGTGATCCGTTCGCGGTAGGCAATCGCCGCCGCGACCGTGTCGACCGGCGGCACCAGGTTCGGCATCACGATTGCGCGTGCAAACTGTCGCGCGGTGTAGGGCAGCACCTGCGCCAGCATCGCGCCGTCGCGCAGGTGGACATGCCAGTCGTCGGGCCGGCGCAGGGTGATCGATCGGGGCAGTTCGGCCATCACCGGAGCATACGCGGCGCCGCGCGAGCTCGGCCACCCTCAAAGCGCGGTAATGACGACACCGCGGAGCCGACCTATATCAAGAAACCTAGGGCTATCAACAAACCTAGGGCGCGGCGACGGCCATCCTTCGCGCGCCAGCTGTGGAGGACGGACATGAGCGGGTGCATCGTCGGCTGGGCGCATACCAAGTTCGGCAAGCACGAAGGCCGGGACATCGAGCAGCTGATCGTCGAGGTGACCGAGGCGGCATTGGCCGATGCCGGGGTCGCCGCCGCCGACATCGACACGGTCTTTCTCGGCACGATGAACGGCGGCTTTGTCCGCCAGGAGTTCCCGGCCTCGCTGGTGTTTCAGGCCGACCCCGGCTTTCGCTTCAAGCCGGCGACGCGGGTCGAGGACGCCTGCGCCACCGGCTCGGCGGCAATTCACCAGGGGCTGAACGCGATCGCCGCCAAGAAGGCGCGGTTGGCGCTCGTCGTCGGCGTCGAAAAGATGACCGACGTTTCGGGCGTGCAGGTCGGCGACATCCTGCTCGGCGCCAGCTACCGCAAGGAGGAGGATGCGATCGAGGGCGGGTTCGCCGGGATCTTCGGCCAGATCGCGCAGAACTATTTCCAGCGCTACGGCGACCAGTCCGACGCGCTGGCGCGGATCGCCGCCAAGAACCACAAGAACGGCGTCGCCAACCCGTTGGCGCAGATGCAAAAGGATTTGGGCTACGAATTCTGCCGCACGGTTTCGGACAAGAACCCGATCGTCGCCGGCCCCTTGAAGCGCACCGACTGCTCGCTGGTGTCGGATGGGGCGGCGGCGGTCGTGTTGGCTGACACCGCGATGGCGCTGAGCATGAAAAAGGCGGTGATTTTCCGGGCCGCCGAGCAGGTCAACGACTTTCTGCCGATGAGCCGGCGCGACGTGGTCGCGTTCGAGGGGCCGGCGCTCGCCTGGCAGCGGGCGCTGGCGACGGCGCGGCTCGGATTGGACGACCTCGACCTCGTCGAAACCCATGACTGCTTTACGATCGCCGAGCTGATCGAATACGAGGCCATGGGCTTGACCCCAAAGGGCGAGGGGGCGCGCGCGATCCTCGAAGGCTGGACGGAAAAGAACGGCCGGCTGCCGGTCAACCCGTCGGGCGGGCTCAAGTCAAAGGGCCATCCGATCGGTGCCACCGGCGTGTCGATGCACGTATTGGCGGCGATGCAGGTGACCGGCCAGGCGGGCGGCATCCAGGTGCCGGGTGCGGCACTCGCCGGGGTCATGAACATGGGCGGGGCCGCGGTCGCGAACTTTGTCAGCATCCTCGAGCCGTTGCGCGGCTGACGGCAATTCGCCGCCGCTCGCGTTAGCCGCTCGCGTTAAAAGCGCGGGCGGGGCCAGCGGCCGAAACCGATCGCCGTTAACGGCGGCGCAGTCAATTTGTGGTTTATGGGAGGCATCATGGCGTTCCGGGCTCTGGTGCTGCACGAGGACGGGGGAAAGGTCGCCTCGCGCGTCGAGGCGGTCGACGAATCCCGGTTGCCGGCGGGCGAGGTTGTCGTCGCGGTCGAATACTCGACCCTCAATTACAAGGACGGCATGATCCTCGAGGGGCTGGGCCGGCTCGTGCGCACCTATCCGCATGTTCCCGGCATCGATTTCGCCGGCACCGTCGAGCGCTCGGACTCGGCGAGCTTCCGGCCGGGCGACAAGGTTGTGCTGACCGGCTGGCGCGTCGGCGAGGTGCAGTGGGGCGGGCTCGCCGAAAAGGCGCGCGTCAAGGCGGACTGGCTCGTGCCATTGCCCGGCGGGCTCAGCCCGGCGCAGGCGATGGCGGTCGGCACCGCCGGCTTTACCGCGATGCTGGCAGTCATTGCGCTCGAGCGGCACGGGCTGCGGCCGGGCGACGGCGATGTTCTCGTGACCGGCGCTGCCGGCGGGGTCGGCAGCGTCGCGACGGTGCTGCTCTCGCATCTCGGGCACCGGGTGGTGGCGGCGACCGGCCGGCCGCAATTGCGCGACTACCTGACCGGGCTCGGTGCCGCCGACCTGGTCGCGCGCGCGGATCTTGCCGCGAAGCCGTCGCGCCCGCTCGACAGCGAGCGCTGGGCGGGTGCCATCGACGCGGTCGGCGGCACGACCTTGGCGACGGTCTTGACCCAGCTCAAATACCGCGCCGCCGTCGCGGCCTGCGGGCTCGCCGGCGGCAGCGACCTGACGACGAGCGTGATCCCGTTTCTGCTGCGCGGGGTCAGCCTGCTCGGCGTCGACTCGGTCATGTGCCCTCCCGCCGAACGCAGCGCGGCGTGGCGCCGCCTGGCGCGCGACCTGCCGCTCGACCGGCTCGACCGGATGACCGAGATCGTCCCGCTCGCGGCGGTGCCGGGCCTAGCGCCGCAGATTTTAAAAGGCGCGGTGCGCGGCCGCGTCGTCGTCGATGTAAAAGGTTGAAAAGCGGGGAATTGTCGCCATGGCGTGGCGTTGGCGCAGCATGAAAGCCGTTTCGTCCCAACCTCAACATTTGACCCCGGCACAGCGCGGCCAAATCGTGCAGCGCGTGATTGTCGACCATTGGAGCACGGCCGATGCCGCCGCCGCCGCCGGGGTGCCGGAGCATCTCGTCGCCGCCTGGGTAGCCGATTTTCGCCGCCACGGTATGGCGAGCCTGCGTCGCCGGCCGGGTACCAGCGCTACCGGCGACTTTGTCCGACGACGCATCCTCGGGCCGCTGCGGCTGGCCTTGCGCGCGGTCGCCGGCGGCACGCTTGGGCTGCTGGCACCGCAGCAGCCGTTGCCGCCGCTGCCGATCCGCCGATCGCAGGACGACCGCGGCGGATCCTGAGGCCGCGTTGCGGCCGACAGCCGCGCGGCACCGGTCCCCTCAACAAGACACCGGCATTGACCGCCGGTGGCGATGCCGCTCACTTGCGGGCGACCTGCGGCTCGCGGAGCGTTTTGCCCTAATTTTGCCGGGGCGCCGTCCGGCGTAGCAGCGTCTTCATGATCGGCGCATAATGTTGCGTGGCGGTTGCGCGCGATGGGGCGCGCGCATGCCGCGTGGGGCGGGCGATGCGGAACATTGCGGTGGCGCGGCGCGTGGTGCTGCGCTCGATGGCGGGCGGCGCCGCGACCGGGTTTGCGGGCGGCAGGTTCGCGGTCGAAAGTGCGGCGGCGCAGCGGCCCCGGCATGGCCGGGCGCGGGCGCCGTATCTGCCGATGATCGTGGTCGACCCCGGGCACGGCGGGATCGACCCGGGCGCTGTCGGCGCCGGCGGGGTTTACGAAAAGGACATCACGTTTGCCGCCGCGGTCGATCTCGCGCGCCTGTTGATCGCGACGCGGCGGTTTCGCGCGGTGTTGACCCGCGGGCCTGACGAGTACGTGGCGTTGCGCGAGCGGGTGGCGCGCGCCCGCGCGTTGCGGGCGGACCTGCTTTTGTCGATCCACGCCGACGCGCTGCCCAATCCGGCGAAGCGCGGGCTTTCGGTGTTCACGTTGTCGCCCACCGCTTCGGATCGCGAGGCCGCGGCGCTCGCCGACAGCGAAAACCGCGACGTTGTGGCCGGCGTGCGGCTGTCGCGTCAACCGCGCGAGGTCGGCTATGTCCTGGTCGACCTGGCGCGGCGGCAAACCGACAACCTGTCGCTCGAGTTGGCGCACGATGTCGTCGTGTCGCTCGGCCGCACGGTGCCGCTTCTCGAGAACCCGCAGCGCGCGGCCGGTTTTGTCGTCCTGACGGCGCCGGACATCCCCTCGGTGCTGGTCGAGCTCGGCTGCCTGTCGAACCCGGTCGAGGAGCAGCTGCTGGAGCAGCCGTTCTACCGGCGACGCCTCGCGCATGGCCTCGCGCAGGCGATCGAGGCTTATTTCAGAAGCCTGGCCGAGGGTTGACCGAAGCCGGCGTCGCGCGCGGGCGCCCCGCGGCAGTTTGTCTCAAAACACATGAGCCGGTTGTCTCAGACGAGACAGATGTCTCGTAAGTGCGCGCATTGCTCCGCTGCGTCGCAACAGTTGAAAAAAATTAAACTAAACCAACGCGCTGACGACATGTCGACGTCTTCCGGGAGATTGGCACAAGGATTGCGTTCCTACACGTTGGGGAGAAAGCCGAGGTCGCCGCAGTCGGGGGTGCCCAGTCGCAAACGCAGCCATCCGCACTACCGACAACGCCGCTACCCTTGGCGCCTCGCCGCCGACGCCAAGCTCCGCCGATCCCGCCTTAGCCCGGTGGCCGCGGGTTCACGGCGAACAGCACATTTACTCGGGCGACAAGCACCTTTAGCGACGGCCCGCGGGCGACCAACCCGCGCGGCCGGCTTCGCTGTCATGTGAGGGGCGCAGCCGACACTCCGGCGCCAAGCGCCCCCGCGCTGCGCTGCCCTCGGTGCCGATTCGTCCTTCCTTCAAATATTTCCGCTATGTGAGCGTGCTCACAGCCGAATCCCGGCCGGCGAGCGAAAAACCAGCGGGCGAAATCATCGCCGCGCGCGGCAGCCCGCAGCGGCCGTCGCTAGTTTCGGGACAATCGGGTGCGCAGCCATGATCGACACGCCTCTCTCGGCGCTGACCAGAGCCTGGATCGTCACGACGATCGCCTCCGGGCTGCTGGTCGCCGCGCTCGCCGCCGCGCAAGTGTGGAACGGTGCGGTGTACATGCGCACCCTGCCGCACGCGCTGCAGCTCGTCGCCGACGGGCCCTCCCCCGCGATCGACCGGTGGAACTAGGGTCGAAGCATATTGAGCTTGGCGACGTCTCACGGTCGCCCTCATGCCAGTCGTCACGACCGGACTTGTTCCGGTCATCGACGCATTCGCGTCACCGGCGAAAAAGACGCGGATCACCGGGACGGGCCCGGTGACGACGACTGCGAGTGGGGCTGTGCGCTTTCCCGGCCCGACGCCAAGCCCAGCGCGCGCTCGTGCGCTCGGATCAGCGGGCAGACTGCCGGTAAAAGTCGGCGGCGGGTTACGCGACCGCGGCTCGCGGCTCGCGGCCCGCGAAGTGCGGGATCACCTGCTCGCCAAAAAGACGCAGTGTGTTGAGCACCTCCTGGTGCCGCGCCGGGCCGATCGCGCACAGCAGGATCACCTCCTCGATGCCGAGCGCCTCGTACAGTTCGAGAAACCGGATGCAGTCGGAAGGGGTGCCGACGCAAAACTTGGTGCCCTCCTCGCGCACCTCCTGCGGGGTGGGCTCGCCTGGGTGCGGGCCGCTCGCGAGACGCCGGTCGCGCGCGTAATAGCCCTGGTAGTCCGGCGGCACGGTGCTCGGGTCATAGTCGCGCCACACCAGGCGAGCGCGCTCGCGCTGCTGCTCGATGTACCAAGCGACGAGCTCGGTGCCGCGCTCGGCGACGACCCGCGGGTCCTCATCGCAGAAGCCCGCGGTCATCAGCGCGGCGCGCGGGGCAGGCCCGGCGGAGGGTGCGGCGCGCAGCGCGTCGCGGTAAAGCGCCATCAGCTGCTCGACCCGCGCGGGCCCGCCTTCGCTGCCGAACAGCCCACCCATCCCGAGGCTGCCCGTCAATCGCGCGGTCTCGTCGCTGCCGCAGGCCGACCACAATGGCGGGTGGGGGCGCTGCACGGGCTTCGGCAGCACCTCGCGGCGCGGGATCCGGTAATAGGTCCCGTTGTACGAGATCTCCTCCTCGGTCCAGATGCGCGGCAGCACGTCGGCAAACTCCTGCCACATGCCCCGGGTGTCCTGCAGGTCGGCTCCGTACGGGGTCAGCTGGTAGGGGTAGCCGGTCCGGCCGAGCCCCACATCCACGCGCCCGCGACTCAGGATGTCGAGTGTGGCCATCCGCGCCGCGACGTGCAGCGGGTGGTGGATCGGGGCCAGGACCACGCCGACCCCGAGCCGGATCCGGCTGGTGCGCTGGCTCGCCGCCGCCAGGGTCAAGTCGGGGGCGCTGTTGTGCGACCACACCGGGCGAAAATGATGCTCGGAAAACCAGACGCTCGCAAAACCCTGCTCCTCGGCATAGGGGATCTGGTCGAGCGCTTCGTGGATGCGCTGCGATTCGCTGGACGCGGTCCACGGCTTGGGAACCTGGATCTGGTAGAACAGGCCAATTCTCATGGCTCTCTCTCCGGTTTGCGCGCGGAATCATGCGCCGGCCGGTGGTCGGCTTCCCCGCAGGTCGAGCGCCGGCGCGGACCGACGCCCGCGCGGCGTCGACGCGGCCCCGCTCACGATTGGCCGTGGCGGACTGGCTGGCAAGAAAATTCGCGGAAATCGGGCCGGCGGGCCAAGGCGCCGCACGGGCTCGCTGAGCAAGCCGCCTACCCGACATCCATAGAACCGGCGCAGGCGCTCAGCGGGCTGCGGGCGCCGCCCGCATTTCGGGTCAGAACGGCAGCTTCATGCCGCCGGGCAACGGCATTCCGCCGGTCAGCTTCTGCATCTCCTGTTCAGCGTAGTCGGAGACCTTGCGCCGCGCGTCGGCAAAGGCGGCGACGATCAGGTCTTCGAGGACCTCGCCCTCGGCGGGGTCGAGCAGCGACTTGTCGATCTTGATGCGTTTCATGTCGCTTTTGCCGTTCAGGGTCAGCTCGACCATGCCGGCGCCGGCGACGCCGGTCATCTCGACGGCTTCGAGCTGGGCCTGCATCTCGGCCATCTTCTCCTGCATCGCCTGCGCCTGCTTGATCAGCTGGCCGATGTTTTTCATTCCGGAACCTCTCTAGTGCTGGCGTCGTCGGTGTCGGCGGCGTCGGTGTCGGTGTCGGCGGGGTCGACGCCCGGCTCGGCTTCGCCGGCGACCGCAGCAAACCGTTCGCGCACCGCCGCGATCGTGGCGCCGGGAAAGGTTTCCAGCACCGCCTGCACCAACGGGTGCGCCGCCACCCCGTTCCGCAGCTCGGCGTCGCGCCGCTCCTGGCGCTCGCGCAAGGTGGGCTCGCCCGCCGCCTCGGAAACCGCGACCAGCCAGCGGGTTCCGGTCCACTCGCCGAGCAGCTGGCCGAGGCGGTTGGCGAGGTCGCGCGGCGCTCCCGCTGCCGGCCGGAACTCGATACGCCCCGGCTCGAAGCGGACGAGGTGAAGATTCGCCACCAGATGCGCGCGCAGCACCGCCTCCCGCCGCTCGTCGAATAGGGCGACAACCTCGTCAAAGCTCCGCGGTATCGGCTCCAACACCGCGTTTGGCGGAGACCAGGGATCGACCGGCACAGGCGGCCCCGGCATCGCGTCGAGCGCCGCTTCGGCGATCTCGACCGGCGCCCGCTGCGCCCCGCTCCCGGCCGGTCGCGTTGGAGCCGGCGCAACCGGCGACCCCGCTTCGCGCTGTCGGCCGGCCGCGGCAGCCGTGGGCGTCTGCGGCGCCGTCGCGACGCCCTGCAGCGAGCGCACGAGCTCGGCCGGGGCCGGCAGGTCGGCGACATAGGCGAGCCGCAGCAGCACCATCTCCGCCGCCTGAATCGGCGACGGCGCCTCCTGGACCTCGCCCAACCCCTTGAGCAGCATCTGCCAGACCCGCGCCAAGGCCGGCATCGTCAGTTTGTCGGCGATCGGGCGGGCGCGCTCGCGGTCGCCCTCGGCGATCGGGTCCCCGGCGCCGGCCTCGGGCGCCAGCTTCAACCGGGTCAGAAAATGCGCGAGGTCGAGTAGGTCCTGCAGGACCAGCAGCGGGTCGGCGCCCTCCTGGTAGAGCCGGTCGAATTGGGCCAATGCCGCCGCCGCGTCGCCGCGCAACACCGTCTCCAAGAGGTCGAAGACGTGACCTCGGTCGGCGACCCCGAGCATGTCGCGCACCGCGGCTTCCGCGACCCGGCCGCCCGACAGCGCAATCGCCTGGTCGAGCAGGGAGAGCCCGTCGCGCACCGAGCCGTCGGCGGCGCGCGCGATCAGCGCCAACGCCCCGGGCTCGGCCTCGACCGCCTCGGCTTCGGCGACCCGGCGATAATGCTCGGCGAGCATTTCGGAGGGCACCCGGCGCAGCGAAAAGCGCTGGCAGCGCGACAGCACGGTCACCGGCACCTTGTGGATTTCGGTCGTCGCGAACACAAAGACGACGGCGGGGGGCGGCTCTTCCAACGTCTTCAACAGCGCGTTGAAGGCGTTTTTCGAGAGCATGTGGACTTCGTCGATGATGTAGATTTTGTAGCGCGCCGAGACCGGGCGATAGCGCACCCCGTCGGTCAATTCGCGGATGTCGTCGACCCCGGTGCGCGAGGCCGCGTCCATCTCGATCACGTCGACATGGCGGTCCTCGGCGATCGAGCGGCAATGGGCGCATTCGCCGCACGGCTCGGTCGTCGGGCCGCCGGTCCCGTCCGCGCCGACGCAATTGAGCGCACGGGCGATGATCCGCGCGGTGGTCGTCTTGCCGACCCCGCGCACCCCGGTCAGGATAAAGGCGTGGGCGACGCGTCCGGTCGCGATCGCGTTTGCGAGGGTGCGCACGACCGCGTCCTGGCCGATCAGCTCGGCAAAGGTCTGCGGCCGGTATTTGCGGGCGAGAACGCGATAGGCGTTCGCCGGATCGCTCATGAGACGAAACCTGGATAGAAGTGGGAGACCGGATCGGCGACCCAGGCCACGACTCGTTACGGCTGCTTCCTTCCGGACCTGACCGGGTTGGCGAGAGGCCTGCCCGCCGCCGGGCTCCCGCCCCACTATATCAGCTGTCGCCCGATGCGGGGCAAGCGCTGCCGCTGTCGATTGCATTTGTCGGGGGCCGACGTCGATTTGACGGGGCCGCGGTCACGGTCAGGACAGGCGCCGGCAATTTTGCCCGGGATCGCTGCGCGAGCTGCGTGCGCCCGCTTTGCTTGCGGTTCGCCCGGCTCCTCTGTCGGACCGCGACCCTGAGGACCGGCGTTCGCATTCCCCCATAACCGCCATCTTCTCGAATTCTTTATGTTCAGTGGCTTGGTCTCATCTCGAAATTAAACAGGTCCGGGGGCTTATCTGCGGGCGTCGTTGAAACAGATGTCGGCGCGATCATGACAAATTTCGATCCGCACCCGGTAGCGTCATCTCTTCACTTCTACATCCGGCCCGATCACCGCGGTCATGGGTCGTGCGGGAGCGCAGCGATCTCGCCGGCGGTGTGTTTTCGACGCGAAAGGGAGCGATCCGGTTCGCGCTTTCCGAAACCGGCGGCGACGCCTCGCAGCTCAAGGTATTCCGCGCCGCGCAACCCCGCACGCGGTCGTCACAGCGGTAACGCCGGCGCGGCGGCGAACCGCCGGCTATCGGCAAAAGCGGATCGGCAGGATGAACGGCCGGCCGAGGATCATGACGGCGCCCAGCCGATGCGCGCCGTTCCACACCATTCGCCCGGCCCGGTTAGCCGTGGCGTGGACCACGACGGGGTCGTCGTCGCCGCGGTCTTCCCAGCCGCCCGCTTCCATGACCGCGGCATAGCGCGCGGAGATCTCCAACAGGATCGCTTTCGCCTGCGGCGTGTGGAACTGCGATCGTAGCCAGGTTTCGGCGGTCGCCGGCCGGATCGAGCAGCGGACCAGCTCGGGCATCAGCTGACGGTAGATCCGCTCGCCCGACACCGGCGGCGCGCCCGAGTGCCGGCGCCGGTAGTCGGCGAGCGCATCGGCGGCGTCGATCATCTGCAAGCCTCCTCGCGCGAGGCCGGCTGCGATGGACCCACCGCCCCCGGGACAAGCGCCAGCGCGTACCGCGTTTGGCAATACAACAAAGCCGCCCATCGGTCGATCCCAACCCGCGGCCGGGTGCCGCGACGGCAAAATTGCCAAATTCCCGGTGCACCGCGATCCCGCGCTGGAACGTATCGGGTACATGCTTGAGGCTCGCTGCCGGTGCATGGGCGACCCCGGTCGCGGGCATCTGGGCGATCCCGGCGGCGGACTCTCCGGCATGGCGCGCCGGGGCCGGGCCGCCGACATGAACGCGGTCAGAGTTTCGATCAGGGCGCGAACGGCGCCCGATCAGCCAAGCCGGAGAGCGCCATGTCAACGAAGCAACCGCAGACCCTCAGCGAAGCCCAGACCGCAGCCAGCCCGTCGCTGCTGTCGCGCACCGCGAAGCTCGGCCGGGGCATGGTTGTGGCGGGGGCGCTAGCCGCACTGCCGCTGGCCGCGATGCCGACCCCGGCCTATGCCGGCGGGCCTGGTGCCGGCGCCGCGATCGGCCTCGGCATCCTCGGCGGGGTGCTCGCGGGTGCGGCGATCGCCGCCACCGCGCCGCCGGTCTACGCCGCGCCGCCAGCCTATTACGGCTATCCGCAGCAGGGATATTACTACAACCAGGCGCCGAGCTATTATTACCCGCCGCAACCCTATTACGGATCGGCGTACGCCTACCCGCCCTACAATTACCAATAGCCGGCATCAAACAGCCGGCTCGCGACAGCCCGGCCCGTCCGCGTGGCACGCCGGGCTTTTTGCCGCCGCCGATCGCCCTTGACCGCAGTCGCGAATTGGCCAATCTCGCGGGCCGGCTTGGTCACGGAGGGACGGGTGGAAGCGACCGAAATTGCCGAAAGCATCCGCGGGGAGGAAGCGGAGCGCCGGGTCGAGGCGGATGCCACTTTCCGCAGGATGACCGGCATTTACCTCGGCATCGTCGCGATGTTGCTGGCGATCACGTCGCTCGGCGGCTCGAACGCCAGCAAGGTCATGACCAATGCCAACATCCAGGCCTCGGACACTTACGGCTTTTACCAGGCGAAATATGCCCGGCAGACCACCTACCGGGTGGCCGCCGACCAGCTCGAGGCGCAGCTCGCCGTCAGCCCGGCGATGCCGCAACCCGCAAAAGCGGCGATCGAGGACCGCATCAAGCGTTGGCGCGACACCGCCCAGCGCTATGAGAGCGACCCGGCGGGCGGCCAGGGCAAAGAGCAGCTGCTCGCCCGCGCTAAGGATTGGGAAGCAAAACGCGACCGCGCCGCCGAACGCGACCCGAATTTCGACTTTGCCGAGGCGCTGTTTCAGATCGCGATCGTGCTCGGCTCGGTCAGCATCGTCGCCGCGTCGCGCCCGCTGCTGAAGTTGAGCGGGGTGCTCGCCATCCTCGCCGCGCTCTTGATGGTCAACGGCTACTTGCTGCTGGTCCACCTGCCGCTGGAGTGAACGCCGCGGCGGCCTGACCGGCGGCTGCCGGCAGCAGGCGGGCGAGGCCGAGGAATTTCTCCGGATCCTGGGGCTGGCCGTCGACCCGGACCACGTAATGGACATGCGGCCCGGTGCTGCGGCCGGTGGTGCCGACGAGGCCGATCTCGGCCTGCGCCGCGACACCCTGGCCGACCGCGGC
>Ga0210390_10001672_pt1 | contig 20740 bp, 21 predicted proteins | sample IncBWH11OmetaG_FD_161050 | JGI IMG/M metagenome (GOLD analysis project Ga0210390, IMG submission 161050) | Forest soil microbial communities from Barre Woods Harvard Forest LTER site, Petersham, Massachusetts, United States - Inc-BW-H-11-O ... | reverse complement strand
GATGCGCTGCGGCAAGCGGATCGATGCGACCACCGCGGGCACGCCGAGGTTCACCTCGGGCAACCCGAACTCGGCGTGGTCGCTCGCAATGACGAAGTCGCACCAGGTCGCGAGCGTGAGCCCGTAACCGAGGCAGTAGCCGTTCACCGCTGCGATGACCGGCTTGAAGATCTCCCACCCGCTCTCGAATGAGTTCAGCGTCGGCTTCTCCCAGAACGTGCCGCCGAACTCACCGATCGAGCCCGCCCCGTCCCGCAGGTCCCCGCCCGCACAGAAGGCCCGTCCTGCGCCGGTGACGATGGCAACCCACGCATCCTCGTCGTCGCGGAAGCGTGAGAAGGCCTCGTTCAGGTCGCGCCGCATCTCGCCGTTGATGGCATTGAGCGCTTCGGGGCGGTTGTACGTGATCGTCGCCACGTTGTCACGGAGTTGATAAAGGACTGCGTCACCCATCGGCCCAGTTTGCCCCGCTGGGCTCGGGATCCGCGTCCCAGGCGCACCACGGGAGGGCGCGCGTAGGCCTTTCTTACCATTGAGATCAACGCTCGCCCATAGTGCTCCGAATTTCCTAGTGGTCGCCCCTGCGCGGCCGGAAGGAGGAGGACGTGGCCGGGGGTATACAGAGCCGCTGGGCGGTGAGCGACGGCATTGTCCTGTTCGCCAGTACGGTCCTCCTGCTCTCCCTTGTGTTGGTCATGTCCGATGGCGCCTGGTCGCCTTCGGGTGCAGCAACGGCGCGCCAGAGCGCGGCTCAGGCGTCGGCGCCGACGACGACGACCCAGGTGACGGCTCCGACGACCACCACGACGACGGCCCCACCTCCCACGACGACCACGACGACAGCGCCCCCTCCCACGACCACGACTACACCGCCTCCACCGCCCCCGCCGACCACCACAACGACGCCGCCGACCTCGCCTGTACCTGCACCGGCTCCGGCGCCGCCGGCGGCTCCGTCGGACGCCCTGCCGGCCAAGGGTGAGGCAACGGCGGACGGTTGTGCCGCGGCCCTCGCCTACCTGTCCGCCTATTCCGCGCCGGGATTCACATTCGAGTGCCCCGGGTACGCGCTCGGACACCAGGCGATGACCTGCATCAACGAGGCGGGCGTCTGCGCGAACGAGGACCTCATCGTCATCTCCGACCCGTGTGCCGTGGCCTACATGAACGAGGCCTCCAACTCATGGGTGATGACGGGAGCCTCCGACGCCCCCATTGATCCCTACGGAGCGTGCTCCTGAGGATCACCACTCGATCCCGGTGGAGACGCAGAACTCGTTCTGCTCGGGGTCCGACAACCTGACCCACCGGGTCCCGCCGAATTCCTGCACGTCTCGGTCGATGCGGTGTGCGCCGAGCGTCTCCAGCCGGCGCACCTCGGTCTCAATGTCGTCGACCACGATGTCGAGGTGCATGCGGTTCTTCACCGTCTTCGCTTCGGGCACCCGCTGCAAGAGGAGCGGCGATGTCGCACCTTCCTCCGGCACGAGGACGGCCAAGTCCGAGTCCGCGTAGTGGTCGCGATATCCGAGCGCTGCGCGCCAGAAATCGGCAAGGCGTTGGGGCTCGCGGCAGTCCAAGACGAGTTCCATCGTTGCCTTTCGACCCATCACGCACCTCCTTGCCTGGCGGTACCCGGCCGGCGAACAAGAGTATGGGGCCGCAGTGACGGCGGCCCTACGATTGGCCGCCCGAGGCGAGCAGGAGGAAATCGTTTGGAACCACAGCCGGGATGGGACAGCGCAGTAGGTCTGTGGATCGAGGAGCTGTCGGCCACGCGGGTGACGGGGTACATCGACATCGACGAGCGGCACCGCCAGCCCTACGGGATCGTCCACGGCGGGGTCTGGACCTCGGTGGTGGAGTCGGTCGGCAGCCACGGCGCGGCGATGGCCGCCCAGGAGATCACCGGCGAGATGGCGGTGGTCGGAGTCGCAAACTCCACGGACTTCCTCCGCCCGCATCGGACTGGCCGCGTGCGTGCGACCGGGACGCCGATTCAGACGGGCCGGACGCAGCAGATCTGGCTCATCGAGATCGAGCGGGAGAGCGACGGAAAGATGGTTGCCCGGGGGCAGCTGCGGGTGCAGAACCTGCCCGCCATGCCGGAACGTCGCGAGTAGTCGCGAGGAGCTGCTTTGCGTCAGCCCACTGGCGGCGAACCGAAACGGATGATGTTGCCGTCGGGATCGACATGCTCCCCTTCGTATTTCCCCCACGGCTTGTTCTCCGGACCGGGGACCTCGAGCCCGGCTTTGCGCCACTCCGCGACGACGGCGTCGGCGTCGTCGCAATGGATGTAGAGGACCCCGCCACCGGGTCGTGGCCCGCCCTCCTCGGTGAGCTCGAGGTGGAGGTTCAAGGCGCCGTGCTCGGCGAAGGCGTAGCCGTCGGTGGCGAAGGTGACGTCGAAACCGAGCTTCTGGTAATGATCGGCGGCCTGCGCCATGTCGGTGACGACGAAGACGGGCTCGGAGAAGCTGACGACCCAGCCCCCACTGTGGGCATGGATGTGCCGCTCGCGCCGGGTGTTCAGCCAGTTCAAGCAGTCGAAGCAGATCGTGATGTCAGATCTGTGCAACAGCCGGACCGAGTCCGTCTCCTGGACCGCCTTCTCGCAGCAGGCACATGCGACGTTCATGTGTCGCGGCGACCCCCACGGCCGCGGCGCTGGCTGCCGCGATCCTCGAACTTCTCGCGGACCTGGGCACGCCGCTCCTGGATCTCGCGGTGGGTGAGGTGCTCCGTCGATTCGTCAAGACCGAAGCTCGCTTTCATGCCGGAGAGGTCCGGCGCCCAGTCGGCCTGCTGCTCCAGGCCGAGCTGCGCCATGATCTGCTCGCCGTGCTTCGTGGCGAACATGAGGGCGATGGACTCGACTTCCGCGAAGAGGTCGAGGTCCGGTGCCAGTGTCGCAATGGCGCCGTCGAGAAACATCAGGTTCTTCACGAACAACATCAGCTCTTTGGGGAGCTTGGCGCCGAGAGCGAGAAGCGCCTTGACGGACCGCTGCATTTCGGCCACGAGCTCGTCGGCAGTCAGCTGGGTGGGGTCGATGGGCGGCCGGTCGAGACCCAGTTGATCGATCACACCGATCACGTCGACGTCGTCGGGGAAGGCGCCGAGGTCGCGCAGGGCGGCGACCTGTGTGGGGATGTCAGCGTTGGATGCGCCCACGAGGAGGGAGAGGAGGGCCAACCGTTTCGCGTCGGTGAGCCGGCCGGTGATGCCGAAGTCCAGCAAGGCGATCTTTCCCGAGGGAAGGACGAAGAGGTTCCCCCCGTGGAGGTCGCCGTGGAAGAGGCCGTGCATCATGCAGCCCTCGAGGAACCCGATCATGCTCGCCCGCACGACTTCCTCCGTGTCGATGCCGGCGGCGTGCATGCCTTCGACGTCGCCAAATTTGAAGCCATCGAGGCGCTACATGACCAGCATGCGTCGCGTGACCAACGTCGGGTGGGGCCGGGGGACCACGAACGCGCGCTGCTCGAGCTCGGCGAACGTCATGGCGATGTCGAGCATGTTCTCCGCCTCGAGGCGGAAATCGAGCTCTTCCATGATCGTCTCCGCGAAGAGCTCGACGAGAGCGGGAGGGTTGGCCAACGCGGCCACCGGAATGCGCCCGACGAGGTGCGGCGCCAGCCACGCCATGATCGCGAGGTCCTGACGTACGCGGGACGCGACCGAAGGCCTCTGGACCTTGATGACGACGGGGGTGCCGTCCCGCAAGGTCGCCGCGTGCACCTGGGCGATGGACGCGGCGGCCTTCGGGGTGTGCTCGACGGAGGAAAAGACCGAATGGATCGGACGGCCGAGCTCCTCGGTCAGGACCCGTTCGACGACGGGCCAGGGCTCTGCGGGTACCTCGTCGCGACACCATTTGAACTCGGCGACGAGCTCAGGGGGGAAGATGCCGTCGCCCGAGGCGATGATCTGGCCGAGCTTGATGTAGGTGGGTCCGAGGTGTTCGGCGGCGATACGCAGACGACGGGAGATGCCGGCGATGGAGGTTTGGCCGCCGCGGCGGCGCTCCTTGGCGAACCAGAGCCCGAGTGCGCCACCGAGGTGCCGCACGGTCGTGCCCAGCCGTCGCCCTGGCGGCAGGACGCGGGCCCTGGTCAGGCCCGGCAACGCGGCGTGCAGATCAGCCCGGATCGACGGCAGGCCCCGGCGCCATTGGAGAGCACTGAGGTCGACCTCCCAGGGGCCGTCATCGGTGAAGACACCGAAGGCGGTGTCGGGCCCTGGCTGGCCGGGCGGCGCGGGCGTTTTTCGTTCCGGTTCCGGGGCCACCAACGGAGGAGCCTATGGCCCCGGGGGAAACCCTCGGTCGGAGGACGTCAGGTCTCGGGCGCTCTTTGCAGGTCGCCCCTCAGGACGTTCTGAGCGAGGAGCCGGTTTCGAGAAGTGTCTTGAGACTGGACAGAACGGCGGGCCAGCCCTCCGAGATTGCGGAGAGGATTTCGCTCCCGGGCAAGAAGCCGTCGTGTACGAGGTCGATCTTGACCGTGCCGTTTCCGACGTCCTCGATGTCGACCGCCACCTTGGAGCGCGGCTCGGCGCGCCACGTCGCCGCGGTGCCCTCGTCCATGCCGACCTCGGCGGCCCACTCGGGCGTGATGGTGTGCCAGGTGTACGCCAGCCGGGTAGGGGGTTCGGACTCGAGAATCAGTTGTTCGGGGTCGCTCACGACGAGGTGGACGTCTTCGTGCAGCAGCTCCCACGTCGACCCCACCTTCCAATCCGAACGGAAGGTCTTCGGGCCGGCCTTCTGGTGTCGCCAGTACTGATTCGTGTCGGCGGGCTCGGTCAGTGCTTGCCAAACCCGTTGGGGCGTCGCCTGGACGTAGATCGTGTACTCGAAGCTCGTCGCGCTCGACATCGAGATCACGAGGGGTGCACCAGGCCCGACTGGAAGGCGAAGACCACCGCCTGCACGCGGTCACGCAGGCCGAGCTTCGCCAGCAGGCGGCCCACGTGCGATTTCACGGTGGCCTCGGAGACGAAGAGACGCTCTGCGATCTCGGCGTTGGAGAGCCCGTCGGCCACGGCCAGCAGTACCTCGCGTTCGCGCTCTGTCAGTTGGGCGAGCGCGGGATGGTCGTCGCCGGAAGTGGTGCCGCCGCCATTGGCGGAGAGGTCCGGCAGTTTGTCCGAGTACTCCTCGAGGAGCCGGCGTGTGACGCGCGGCGAGACCACGGCGTCGCCGCGGGCGACGGTCCGGATGGCGCCGACCAGCTCAGTGGGTGGCACGTCCTTGAGGAGGAACCCGCTCGCCCCAGCGCGCAGGGCGCTGAACGCGTACTCGTCGAGATCGAAGGTGGTGAGGATGAGGACGCGCGTGTCGCTGCCGGCGGGCGACGTCGTGATGGCGCGGGTCGCCTCGATGCCATCGAGGACGGGCATGCGCACGTCCATGAGGACGACGTCCGGCCGGTACAGCTCGACCAGGCGCACGGCGTCGGAGCCGTCCGCGGCCTCGCCCACGATCTCGATCCCGTCCTCTGCCTCGAGGATCATCCGGAACCCCTTGCGCAGGAGGGCCTGGTCGTCGGCCAGGACGACGCGGACCGTCACCGAGCGACCGGGGCCTTGCAATCGCGCAGCGTGGCCAGCACTTCCCAGCCGCCGGACGGCGCCGGCCCGGCGCTGAGCCTGCCGCCGAAGGCGGCGGCGCGTTCGGCCATGCCGGCGACGCCGTGACCGCCTCCGGAACCGTTGGACTGTGCCGGGTGGTGCCCATTGCCGTTGGACCCGGGACGGAGCGGTTCGGAGCCGGCGTGCCCATCGTCGCGGACGCGCACGGAGATGTCAGGGTCCTCGAAGTCCAGGCAGACCGCGACAGAAGCCGCATCCTCCGCATGCTTGAGCGCGTTGGTCAGCGCCTCCTGCACGATGCGGTAGACCGTCAGGCCGGCTGCGCCGGAGAGCTCGAAGGGCCGCCCGGCGCGTTCGAGGGACACGGCGAGCCCGGTGCCGCGGACGCGTTCGACGAGCGCGTCGAGGTCACCGAGGCCGGGCTGGGGGGCGAGGGCGTCGCGGGACGGGTCGGACGTGTCACGAGCGTCCGTGGCGGCAGCGCCCGCGGCGGTCGGCTCGTCCCGCAGCACTCCGAGCATGCGACGCATGTCGGTCAGCGCCTGGCGCCCGGTGCTCGACACCTCGCGCATGGCATCGGCGGCGCGGTCGGGGTCGGCCGTTCGTGCAGCGGCCGCAGCGTCGGCCAGCGTCACCATGACCTGGATGTTGTGCGAGACGACGTCGTGCATCTCGCGGGCGATGCGGGCGCGCTCGGCTGCGGCGGCCAGCGACGCTTGCTGGTCGCGTTCGATCTCGAGGCGGGCGGCGCGTTCGGCGAGCCAGTCGAGCTGGCTCCGCAACGCGCGGACGACGACGCCGGCGAGCACCGACGCCATGGCCAGGCCGGTGAGGAAGACGAACGTCTTGAGGTCGTTGCTGGTGACGGCCCAACGGACCGTCGCCATGATGACGCCGCCTTCGAGGATGGCGGCGGCGATGACGACGAAGACCCAGTCCGACTCGACAGCGACGGTGTACATCGCCACGAGAAGTGACACGTCCGCCAAGGCGGGTCCACTCACGAGCCACTGGATGAAGGCCACGACGGCGATGATGGCGAAGACGGCTTCGGGTGCACGCCGGCGGAACGTCAGGGGGAGGATCAGCGCGGCCACCACCCAGAGGTCCGGGTGCCCGACGTGCTCGGAGAACGTCCAGCCCGAGCAGAGGAGAAAGAGGACGACGGTCAGGGCGATGTCGACCCAATTGGCGTAGCGACGGTCGAAGTCGCGGAGACGCTCCCACACATGCCAGGCCCGGTCGGCCTGGGGGATCTGGCCGGTACCGGCGCCGGCATTGTCCCGGGCGGCCCCGGGCCGGAGCCACGCCGGATAGAGATGACGGGAGCTGAGGCGCATGTGATCCTTGGTTCCCAGGCGAGATGTCCATGGTAGTGCTGCCTGAGCAGGAGCTCCGCGCGATGTGGACCCGGCTTTCATCAATTACAGCCTCGCTGCCGCCGGCACTCGGGGCCCTCATCCCCAGGGATGAACGGGCACCCAGCTGGTTCATTCCTGCGGGCGATTTGCTCCCTTGGTTCCCGATTTACGTTCGACGTGCCTACGGGTGGTGCGAGGCAGCGGGCGTGTTCCGCCCCGAGTACGCAGCGCACCTCGCGCCGCCCGTAGGTGATGCCCTCCGCTCAGGCGCCGGCCCGCGCGGCCGCTTCGCGGCACGGCTCGAGGTCGTCGAAGGCCCGGGCCACGTCGTCGGCGGTGAAGGCGAAGAAGAGCGCGGCGACCGCGTCGGCGCCGGCCTCCGCGTAGCCCTCGACGTCGGCGGGCGTGAGCTGGTTGAAGTAGGGGCAGACCGTGATGCGCAGGTCGTCCCGGCTGCGCCCGGCCGCCTCGAGATGCGGGTCGAGCTCGGCCAGACCTTCGGCCAGCTGGGCGGGACTGCGGTTGAAGGTGTGCCAGCCCTGGCCGTGCCGGGCGGCCCGGCGGAGGGCGGCGGGGGTCTCGCCGCCGATGTGGATAGGGGGCTGGGGGTCCTGGAGGGGCTTGGGGAACATCTCGCACGGGGGGAGCTGGTAGGTCTCGCCGGTGAACGACGACACGTCGTCGGTCCAGAGCGTATGCAGCACTTCGAGGTACTCGTCGGTGCGCTTGCCGCGTTGGGGCCACGGTGTGTTGAGCGCGTCGAACTCCTCCTTCAGCCAGCCGACGCCGATGCCGAGGTCGACGCGACCGCCCGAGAGCCAGTCGAGCGTCGCCACCTCCTTGGCGACGTAGACCGGGTTGCGCTGCGGGAGGAGCAGCATGGCCGTGCCGAGCCGGACGGTCTCGGTCCGCGCTGCGAGATATGTCAGCGTGACCATGGGATCGAGGAGACCGCTGCCGGGCGGGGCCGGGATGCGCCCGTCGTCGGCGTAGGGGTATTGGCTCTCGTACTCGGTGAACAGCACCACGTGCTCGCCCACCCAGATGGTGCCGATGCCCCGTTGCTCGGCACCCTCGGCGACGACATCGAGCAGCGCGCTCGTCGTCATGGGGCTCGCCGTCGGCATCCACAGGTCGAACTTCATGTCATCCTCCCAATCCCCGCCGGACGAAGTCGCAGATCTCGTCGGCCGCCTGCGCCGCCGGTATCGGCTCGGGCTCGCCGGCGCGCACCGAGAGCGCGCCGAAGATCTGCTGGCCGATGAGCACCACGGCGCGTTCGGGGTCGAGGTCGGCGCGGAAGTCGCCGGTCAACTTGGCGGCGACGGCGAGCTCCTCGAGCAGGCGGATCATGTCGAGGCCGATCATCATCAGCACACCGCCGACGGCCACGGAACCGGCCGCGCCGGACGTGGCCTGGGTCGCCATGGCCAGGCGGAAGAACTCGGGGCTCTCGTCGATGCGTTCGAGGACGCCGAGGACGAGGGTACGCAGCCTTTCGGAGGGCGATGCATCATCGGCGACGACGTCGGCGATGGTCTCCTTGAGGCGGTCGTACATCGACTCGACGCACGCGGCGATGAGCTCGTCGCGGCTGGCGAAGTAGACGTAGACGGTCGAGCGGGCGACGCCGGCCTGGGCGGCGATCTCGTCCATGGAGACCTCGGTGGTGCCGCGCTCGCCGAAGAGGCGCCGCGCGGTGTCGATGATCTGGTCCCGGCGGAAATCCCGGATGACCTCTTTCAGTGCGTCAGGCGCGCGCCGTGGCATGGAGGTTGGTGGTCCTGGTCGTGGGGGAGAGGGGGTGCCGAGGCTCAGGCGCCGACGCGGGCGGACGGGGTGAAGGACACGGGAAGGTGCTTGACGCCATTGATGAACTGGGACTGCAGATGTTGCTCGTCTCCGTCCTGGCGGATGTCGGGGAGGCGGTCGAGGAGGTGCTCGAACATGACCTTGATCTCCATGCGGGCCAGGTTGGTGCCGAGACAGAAGTGCGGCCCGCCGCCGCCGAACGCGATATGGGGGTTCGGGTCACGCCCGACGTCGAAGCCGTCGGGGTCGTCGAAGACGCTCTCGTCCCGGTTGGCCGAGGCGTGGAAGAAAACGACCTTGTCGCCCTTCGAGATCGTGGTGTCGCTCAGGACGGCGTCGGTCATGGCGGTGCGCCGGAAGTTCATGACCGGGCTGACGTAGCGGAGCATCTCGTCGACGGCGGTGGAAAGCAGGCTGCGGTCATCGAGCAGGCGCTGCCACTGGTCGGGGTGCCCGAAGAAGGCGTGCATCCCGCCTGACATGAGGTTGCGCGTGGTCTCGTTGCCGGCGACGGTGAGGAGAAGGAAGAAGAGCTCGAGCTCGAGATCGCTGAGCCGCTCGCCCTCGACCTCGACGGTCGTGAGCACGCTCATGAGGTCGGCGTGGGGGTCGAGGCGCTTCTTGCCGTAGAGCTCGGCGGCGTAGGCGTACAGCTCCATGGCGGCGGTGAGCGCCTGCTCGGCCTGGCCCTGGTACTCGGGGTCCTCGCTGCCGACCATGCTGTTGGACCACTCGAACATCCGGTGGCGGTCGTCCTGGGGGACGCCGAGGAGATCTGCGATGACCTGGAGGGGGAGCTCGGCAGAGAGGTCGGTGACGAAGTCGGCCTCGCCCTTCTCGACGACCCCGTCGATGATGGCGTCTGTGGCGCGGTGGATGCTCGCCTCGAGGTCGCGCACCATGCGGGGGGTGAACCCCTTGTTCACGAGGCGGCGGTAGCGGGTGTGGAGGGGAGGGTCCATGTTCAGCATCATCAGGCCCTGCTGCTCGATGTCCGCCTCGGGCATCTCGAAGGGCATCGTGCCCCGCGCGGACGAGCTGAAGCGCTCCCAGTCGCGGTTGACGGTGACGCAGTCCTCGTAGCGGGTGACGGCCCAGAAGCCGGGCCCGCCGGCCTCCTCCTGCCAGTGCACGGGGTCGTGGCGGCGCAGGTGGGCGAGGTACTCGTGGGGGACTCCGTTCACGTAGGACCGGGAATCCGACAGGTCGACGGGGGCGACGTCCAGGGTGCTCATCCGGACAACTCCTCTTCTGAATCGGACTCCCTGTCCGATTCGTAGGAACCTATGTCCAACGGGCGTGGATGTCAATCCCTGCGGGTTCGTGGCGTCGCCGAGGAGGGGGTCAGCCGGGCGGGTCGTCTCCGCCGTCCTCGTGGGCCGGCGGGAGGAGGGCAACCGACTTGGACGGGTCGTCGGGATCGAGGATGACCTGGAGACGGTCGGGATCGGGCGGGTCGCCGGGGACCGAGACCACGATGACGGGCTGATTGGGCGGCGGGGCGAAGACGTTCTGCAGCCCGCGAGCGATGCCGGTGCCGACGGCGCCGAGCGCCGAGTCGCGGCGCCAGCGCTCGAAGCCCTCGGGCCCGAACTCGCTGCCGGCTTCGTCCGGGGCGTCCTCGTCCGCGTCGACAGAGGCGGTCGGCTCGTCTTCGGGGTCCTCGGGATCCATCGGACCCATCGTCGCAGACGCGCTGGTGGCCCGGGTTCAGGAACCGGGCTCGGCCGGGAGGGCGCGCTGGACGTCCCACAGGTGGTGGCACACCTCGTGCGCGTTGCGCTGCACGATGTCGAAGGCGCAGATGGCGCCGGCTTCGGGGTGTGGCGTCGAGACGTCGTGCGGTGCCTCGAGCGCAGCGGTCCGCCACGCCTCGGCTGCAGCGATCAGGGCGACGAGCCCGACGATCGGGGAGAGGGAGTCGTAGGAGCGGACTTCGGCGACCTCGTTCTCGTCCCACTCGGGAACGCCGAAGGAAGGATCGACGCTCACCGTCCACAGCCGCTCGGTGCCGAACCGGAGGACGTCGACGGTGTGCCAGACGTAACGGCTCGCCGACCAGAGCCCCGGATCCACGGCGACCGCCGGATCGATGCGCGACAGCACCGCGCCGAAGACAGCGACGTTGCGGACGCACTGGCCGACGAGCACCTCGTAAGAGTTCACGCCCCAGTCGAAGGAACACTCGGGGCACATTCCCTCGGGACGTTCCCAATCGCCGCGTTCAGAGCTCGCGGTGCGGCTCATTGACCTGTCGTCTTCGGGCCCGAAGCAACCTGGAATGTGCCCGACGCGCCCCGGAATCGACGGAGGGGGAAGAACAGTCGAATCGGAAGGCGCGTCGAGACTGCAGTTACTTTACGAGGCGAGCGCGCGCCCTGCAGCGTGGCCGTTCGTTTGCAGCCCATATTGCCTAGTTTGCTATGTAAAATGCCCGTTGCTCAACATCGCGGAATCTGGACCGGTGGCACGGGCACGTGGGATCCGAACGGCGCGGGTGGGACCGATTGGGGCTAATTCGACGGCTGCGGAACGTTCAGCTCCTCAGGGTGATCCTTCAGCCCTCGTGCAGAGTCCGAAACGGCGGGCGAATGGCAAAGAGAAGAGCAATCGAATCGAACACTATCTGCGAGAACCAATACGGCAGCGGCCTTCTCTATGCCTCATTCGTGAATGGCCAAGTCGCCAGAGTCCCAAGAACGAGGAGCAACCAGGCGACCATGTAGGAGTGGAGCCTCACGCAGTCTGGACGGCGACAAGCGCGATCGTAGGACATCGAATGCCCCCCAGTGCCGAGTGCAGGGAGTGTCAGCCCAGCCATGTTTGTCCTGATCACCTCTTCGCCTAGCTATTAGCGTTGGCGCATGGTTTCGCGAATCGGACGTAGATGCCGCCGCTTTGGATCCTCATAGTTGTCTGCGCGGTCGTCGGTCTGGCCGTCGGCTCGTTCCTCAACGTGGTCATCTATCGCGTCCCGCGCAGACAATCGATTGTTAGGCCTCGCTCGATGTGCCCCTCGTGCGGAACCCCAATCCGCGAGAAGGACAACATCCCGGTCTTGTCGTGGCTCTTGCTGCATGGACGATGCCGCGACTGCAAATCGGCGATCTCGATCCAATATCCCTTGGTGGAAGTAGGGTGTGCGGCATTGTTCGCCGGAGCTGCTGCGCGCTTTGGATACCAGTGGGACCTGCCGGCGTATCTGGCCTTGTTCGCCGGACTTTTGGTCTTGTCGATTATCGATGTCGAGAGCATGCTCCTGCCGAAGGTTCTCGTCTATGCCCTGACGGTCTTGGTTGCGACGTTACTCCTCTTGGCGGCTGTGATCACGGGCCAATGGCACGCCTACGCGGTTGGAACATTGTGCGCGGTCGGTTGGTACGTGTTGTTCTTTGCGATCAATTTCGCCAGTCCCCGGCTGTTGGGTTTTGGCGATGTCCGGCTGTCGCTCGTCCTGGGCCTGTCTCTGGGTTGGCTCGGAGTGGGATATGTGCTTCTCGGGTTCTTTTCGGCAAATGTGGTCGGCGCGGTTGTGGGGCTGTTCCTCATTGCATCCAAACGCATGACGCGCCAAGACCGCATACCTTACGGCGTGTTCCTTGCCGCAGGCTGTCTCATCGCCGTGTTTGCCGGACCTGAGTTGCTGCGACCCTTCGCCAATCACTCGCTCTGATTTCGAGCTTTCTACGGTGTCCGCCCTCCCACCAAAGCCTTTAGCGAAAGATCTCCATACGCAGACCCTGTTCGTCCCACTCGGGATCAGTCGGAATTCGGATTCCCGAATGGGCAAAGATCCTGCGCGCCGTCCACAGAAAGGCGGCCGCGTCCAGGAGATGGGGGAGCGTTGCCCCTGGGACGTCGGCGTTCAAGATTCTGTCGACGCCTGGGACCTTGAGCTCGAGGAGCGCTCGCCGCTCCTCGATTCCCTGTTCCGAGTGCTTGGACCAGCGAAGAGGGACATCGCTATTGAGCTGGTAGAAACTTAGGTCCGAGTGCGCCTCGAAGATCGTTCGTTGTCTGAAGGGTGCCATCTCCATCGCCACCTCTTTGTACCTCGGGAGGAGGGTCTGACTGATCGCATCAAGATCGTCGTCGATCAGATCGATGTCGCCTCGGCCGACGTCAATTCGTACCGGAGCACTCTTGATGGATGATCCGCGACGCCCAAGCAGGATCCGTGCGTCCCGATCGCAGGTCCTGCCACCAGGGGTGGACTTGTCCAAGTACCCGACCGGAGCATTCAGCGCGATTGTCGAGAAAGAGGGCCGTTGGTCAACGACATCGACAAAGGTTGGGAGACGGACCGGTTCCTCCGGGGCGAAGACTGTTCCCTGGACTTTGGCCGAAGCAACCAGCCAACCTCCCGGGCAGGGGGTAACGCCCGCAACCACGGAATAGGGAAGTTTGGGCCCGCGCCTCGACGGAAGGTCTGCTGTCACGCAGTCGAGAGCATGGCACCCCGGTGCTCGAGGAGCCGGTCAAGCTCCTTCGGGTGTGCCGACACGGAGAGGGCATCGTCGTACGTAACGACATCGGCTCGAATTAGGTCGACGAGGCTTGCCTCCATCGTGCACATGCCCTCTTGGGAATTGGTCGTGATCACGTTCATCAGCTGGTTCGTCTTACCTTCACGGATGAGGTTCCGTACTGGATTGTTCGCAACCAGGATCTCGAACGAGGCGACCATTCCTCCTCCTATTTTAGGGATCAGCCGCTGGGCGATGACCGCGCCGAGACACGCTGCGAGCTGAACTCGGATCTGCTCTTGGCGATACGCGGGGAACACGTCGATGATGCGGTCGATGGCCTGAGAAGCGTCATTCGTGTGAAGTGTCGAAAACACCAGGTGACCAGTCTCGGCGAGTGTCAGGGCGAGGCCGATGGACTCGAGGTCGCGCATCTCACCCACGAGCAGTACGTCGGGGTCTTCTCGCAAAGCGGAGCGAAGGGCCCGTTCGAACGATGGCGTGTCCACGCCAACCTCGCGTTGCGTCACCGCAGACAAGTCATGTCGATGGATGTACTCGACGGGATCCTCGATGGTGAGTATGTGAACGGCTCTGGTCGCGTTGATTCGACCGATAATCGAAGCGAGCGTGGTGGATTTTCCCGAACCGGTCGGTCCAGTCATCAGCACCAGTCCACGAGGAAGTCGGGCCATCCATTCGGCGACAGGCGGAAGCCCGAGCACCTCGAACGTCGGTATCTCGGATGGGATCATCCGCAACGCGAGCGCGATCTCGCCACGCTGACTGAACGCGCTTCCTCTCAGCCGCGCGCGATCGAGCCACGTGAACGAGAAGTCGACGTCGAAATGCTCAGCCAGCGTCGTCCGTTGATCTGGTGTGAGCATGCCGTCGACGATCTGCTCGATCTCGGCACCAGTAAGAGCGGACGCGCCCTCGACTGGATGCAGTCCGCCGTCAACCCGAATCCTCGGAGGTGATCCGCTTGCGAGCAGCAAGTCGGAACCCCGTCGCTGCCAAAGGAGCTCGAGCCATGAAGCTATTGGTGTGATGTCTGGGAAGCTCACCGTGCTCCTCTCTTTCGTTGGATGAAGGCGAAGCGCCCGACCTTTGGGTCGGGCGCTTCGCACAACATCTTTAGATGATGTCTGGACTTAGCCCAGGGCGGTGCAGAGTGCCGCTCCGCCGCTGTCGTAGGGGGTCGGTCCGGTCTTCGTGGTGACGTCAACCACGCCCTTGTTGGTAATGGTGATCGCGTAGCCGTTGCTTGCCACAGTCGCTGAAGGTGCTGTGTGCAAGTACGGACCGTGTCCGCCAGTCGCAGTCAAGTCACCCCAGGACGACGGCAGAGCATCGTTGTTCTCCGCGGAGTACGCGGAAACGGCAGTCTCTGCCGTCTTGGCGTCGGAATTGCATGCGGCCGCTTCACTCTGACCGGTGACACCGGTGAGCGAGAAGATCACGATCGCAGCAAGGATGCCAAGAACGATGATGACGATCAGCAGTTCGATAAGGGTGAATCCGCATTCTGTAGCCTCACCCGTCTCCCTGTTTTCCTTCATGTCGCGATAACGCTGAAACACGCGCTATACCGCCTTTCTTCACACTAAATCGGGCAGACCGATTGGTTCACCCTGCATTTGGATTTGACAAAAGAGAACCCAGGTTGAGTTCCCCCTTATTCCCCCGAGATGCCATTTCTCGGCGAGAGCTTTATGCTACCTACTCCTATCGGCACGTTCAAGGCAAGACTTTCGCCTCCAACAGGGAATTTGTTCAAATTGTGCGCTCTGTGCGTCCTGTTCCCGCATTCAATAGAGCGTTCACAACAAGCAGAGGCGTAGGCCAGAGGCATATGAACCCCGGCGTGGAATCAAATGGCCGGAAATAGGGCCAAAAGACCCTAGTGATGCAAGAAGGAACTCACCCCATCCAGTGCTGCAGCAGCGGGAAGATCTCGGAAATGTGCACCTGGCGATAGATGCCGTACATAGCTGAAACGAGTGCGACCGCCACGAAGCCGACGATGAGGCCCATGAAGATGATGACTGCCGGCTCGAAGAGGCTCGTGAAGTGCTTCACCTTGAGCTCGAGTTCCCGGTGATAGAAGGCGGCGGCAGTTTCGAGCTGTTTGTCCAGGGTCCCGGTCTCTTCGCCTACCCGAAACATCTGTCGCGCTGCCGCCGGGAACAGTCCGGTCTCGGCCAGGGGTGTTGCGAGTCCACTCCCTTCCATCAATTGTTCCCGGATGCGCTCGATTCCATCCCGGTAGACCACATTGTTGGCCGCATCACCGGTGACGGCGAGAGCACGTGGAAGGTCCACACCGGCAGTGACCAGCGAGGCGAGAACTCGGCAGACGCGTTCAACGATGGCAGCCTGCAGCAGGCCGCCAACCACAGGTGTCTTGAGCAGGGTGGCGTCCAGGCGAGCCCGTCCCTTTTTGGACCGGCGCATTGCAACGATCGCGACGACGAAGAGGATGATCAAGAGAAGAATGGCCCACCACCACTTGCTGATTAAGTCCGAGATACTCAGCAGCATCCGTGTCGGAAGCGGCAGCTTGGCATTGAGCGAACTGAAGAAGGTCTTGAATCTCGGCAACACGAAGGTTGCGAGAACGATTACCGTGACGACGGCCAGGCACGCAACCACAGCCGGGTAGATGAGTGCAGACGTAATCTGAGACCGCGCGTCGATGTCTCTCTGCAGATATTCGGCGAGCTCTTGAAGGACCTTGTCCAGCGTTCCGGTTAGCTCTGCCGATTCGAGTACAGCTACGTAGTAACGCGGGAACGCTTCGGGATGGGCAGTTGCGGCCGCGGCGAACGTCTCGCCGGCTTGCAGCTGAATGATCATGTCCAGAAGCACCCGCCGCATGAGCTTGTCTTTGGTTTCCTCGGCGATGACGTCGAGGGCCTCCATGATTGGGATGCCGGCTTCCACGAACACGCTCAGCTGTCTCGAGAAGTGCATGACCTCCTTGCGCGAGACCATCTTTCTCGTGATTTCAAATTGGAGGATGCTCGAATGTTCCTTGATCTCGAGAGGCTCGAAGCCGCGTTGCATCAGCGCCAGGTGCGCGGCACTGGGCGATGCTGCCTTCTCGGTCCCGCGAACTGTCTCACCCTCGGGATCGAGGGCCGTATAGCGATAACTCAAAAGGGTGCTCATCGATCTCTCCTCATCACAGGCTGTAGATGCTCCGAATGACCTCTGACACGGTCGTGATGTCTCGAGTCACGAGGCCGATCGCTTCCTCTCTCAGAGAACGCATTCCTTGTCGCTCGGCAAGCCGTCGTAGTTCGTCCTGGGTTGCCCATCCCACTACGAGCCGCTTGATTTCAGGCGTGATCCTCAACAGCTCGTAGACCCCGATTCGTTCCTGGTAACCGGTGCCGTTACAGAAATTGCAGCCGGCTCCGATGACGAAGTCGCTCTTCTCCGCTCCTCCGCTCTCCTCGTAGAAGGCTCGTTCCGCGTCGGTCAGGGTGTAAGGGACCTTGCAGGAGGGACAGATTCGGCGGACCAGCCGTTGGCCGACGATGCCGATGACCGACGATGCGACCAGAAAGGACTCGATGCCCATGTCCAAAAATCGGTGCAAGGCAGACACGGAGTCTGTGGCATGGAGAGACGAAAGAACCAAGTGACCCGTGAGCGCAGACTGCACCGCAATACGCGCTGTTTCCACGTCACGAATTTCACCTACCAGGATGATGTCGGGGTCTTGGCGCAGAATCGATCGCAAACCCGTGGCGAACGTCAGTCCAGCCTGTTCGTTCGTCTGGATCTGATTGATAGACGGGAAGACATACTCGACTGGGTCCTCAATCGTCATCACATTTCGAGCAGGGTCGGCGATCTCGGTGAGAGTCGCGTACAGGGTGGTCGTTTTCCCACTCCCAGTCGGTCCTGCGCAGATGACCATTCCGAAAGGTGCTCGAACGAAGTTCGAATAGGTCTCGGCGGCGTCGGAGGGCATTCCGAGATCATGGAGCCGAAGAACCGAACGGGTGCGATCGAGAAGCCGCATCACGCACTTCTCCCCCCAGATGGTCGCCACCGTGGCCACCCGCACGTCAACCTCACGACCGTCCAGTTCGGTGCGTAGCTGGCCGTCTTGAGGCCGCCTGCGTTCGACGATGTTCATCCCAGCCATGATCTTGATTCGACTGATGAGGCCTACACCCATGCTGGACGGCAGCGTCAACACCTGCTTCAAGGCGCCATCGATGCGATAGCGCACCCTCAGGCCGTCTTCGGAGGGTTCTATGTGCACATCGGAAGCTCGGTCACGCATGGCTTGGGTGAGGATCCGACCGACCACCTGAACGACAGGCGCGTCCTCGTCGACGTCCTCGTCGGAAGGTCCTTGTTCAACGACACGGCGGCGGGTCGTCTCTACAGCCTCGAAGGCCTGAACGAGATGGTCGAGGCCGCCGATGGCCTGGTAGTTGCTGTCGATCGCCCGGCGGAGATCGGAAAGGGGAGCCAGCATCGGCACCACGTATTTACCGCTGACGTCGCCGAGCACCTTGGCGAGTTCGGGTGAAAGGCGATCTGCCATGGCGACTTGCAATCCGGCATCATCCACGGCGATTGGTATGACCAAGTGCTCGCGGGCGAGCGAATCAGGTATCAGCGCGAGCGCCTCCGGTTCGGGGCTCGTTTGGCGGAGATCGACGACCGGCATCTGGTAGACCTGCGCCCGCGCCTCTGTGAGCTCACTCTCGCTGAGGCTGCCCAGGCGGACGAGCACCTCACCTACGCCTTCGACCCCTGCGGCCGGAGTGGCATACGCCCGGTCGATTTGCTCGGTCGTTACGAAACCTCGTTCCAGCAATGCCCGTTCGAGCGGGATGCCCCCCTCGCGGTCGAGCATCTCCGTCGCAGCCGGCGGGCCGGAACCGTTGCCCGAATGGTCCTTGCCGTTCCGTGACGGGTCAGGCGCGCCATCGGGCTGCGTTTCACCCTTTCGACCCCCGCGCCTCCCTCTCGTCACCGGCATGGGTTCCTCCCGTTGCGGTGGCTCATGCGCGGACGTCTCGCCGTTGCGTCTCGGACCGCGACGAGGCATGCAGGGAGCACCGCTTCTCGATCAGAATCGTTCGCCAAATCGCCATGCTTCGCTCCGCGTGGGCCGTCTCCACCCACCGTTGCCGCGCCCGTAATGGTAGCCATCGGACCAGCAGCTAGATCTCCATTCACTATCGGCACCTGACGCGAGTTCAGTAAGCCTTCTGGGAGACGCCGAGGGCGCAAACTCGGTGCAAAGTCCCGACAGGCGGACATCCTTCCGCAACGAACAAATCTGCAACCCGAGTTACGGGAATCACGGGTAAATGTATTCGTCATTGGACTCGTTGTAGGGCTGGGAGTAAATGGTGCCGCCCGGGTCGATGACCATCGGCACATAGGTGGTCGTGCCATTGCCGTTCCCGTTGGGATTGGGAAGCGTCGGCACGGTGATCGCGAGCTGCGTGGAGTTGACGAAGGTGGCAGTCGCTTGGGACACGGCATCCGAAGTCGTGGAGCTCTGATCGTTCGCGTTGACCTGCACCCAACCGACCTTCGAGCCGGAGAGGAAGTTGTAGCCGTTTATCGTCACCAACGTGCCGGCCGCACCGGTCGTCGGGCTGATCGAAAAGATGATCGGGACCTGGACGCTGTAGGTGAAGGTGTTCGAAGCGCCGGCCCCGCTGTTCCCGCCGACAGTTCTGACTTGAATGTAGAAGGTGGCCGGGTAGGTGATGCTCGTTGCGCTTATCGCGGGGGAGACGGCGGTGAGCGCGGTCGACGAGGTGACGTTCACGTCGCTGGCCAGCCACCCCGTCGGGCTCGATCCCGTCGTGGTGCACGCGGCGTCGTAGCAGAACACTACCTGCAGCGCAAAGTTGGGAGCACTGTAGAACCCGGTACCCGCCACGTTGATCAAGGTGCCACCGGTGATGGCACCGGTGGTCGACGCGGTGGGCGTCGATCCGGTGACCGCCGACACCGTCGGAGCGATTGGGCTGTAGGAGAAGTGGACGTAGCCCCCACCGGTAAAGACGTACGGACTGGTGCCGCCCGGGGTCGTGACAGTGACGAAATAGTCAGGTCCCGACGTCACTGCCGGCACCGTGACCGACAAGCTGCAGTTCGTATTGCCGGCTCCCGAGCAACTGACTGAGTTGGTGGCGAGATCGGAGATGATCACGCCCTCTTCCTGACCGGCCGGGGTGATCGGGACGTTGGGGGTCGACGGGACGACACCGGGCCCGGGGTTCGAGCCGGTTTCCTGAACGAAGTTGTCGGTGGTGCCGGGCACAAAACCGTTGCAATTGATCTGCATCGAGACCGGCTGGTTGCTGCCGTTGAGCCCGCTGCTCGACGCCGACGTCACCGAAAGGGAGCTCACGGATGGAACGTCGGGGTTCCATATCCAGCTCTGTTGGGTGAGACTCTCGCCGCAAAAGCCATTCGGGGGAGTCGTGCAGGGGACAGGGTGGTCATTCGGGACGATCGCGGCTCCGGGTGGATAGTCGTCGAAGGCGACCACGACCTGGAGGATCGGGTTGGCGGCGCAAGCCGCCGCGGACGGAGAAGGCGAAGACGGTGTGGCGTCGAGGCACGCCGAGTATGTGATCGTCCGTGTCTGAGCCGTTTGACTGAACGGTTGCCAGACCATCGAGCACCAGACGTCAACTGACTTGTTGTTCGAGGTGTCCGAGTAAGACGAGGCATTGGGCACGGACGTGCTTCCCCAGCATTGGACCGGCGGGCTGGCGTTCACCATTGCGGACGAAAAGGTGTACCGCGTGTTCTGGATGGCCAGGTTGACGGCGCTCGTCGCAGCCGTCTCGGTGCCTCGCTCGTCGCTGTACTTCGCACTTGCCGTGAGACTCGTGCCCACCCATCCCAAGAGGGCGATGACGATGAAGCTGACGGCCACGAGGAAGACCAGCGCCAGGATCATGACGGCTCCGGACTGATCCCGCGCGAGGCGCGAGTTGGCCGGCATGGCCGACAGCCGGCTCTCGCCCAGTCGTCTGCGGGCGCGCATCATGTGATCGTCACGTTGTTGGACGTTGCGGACGTGAGACCGCCACCAGTTGCGTTGAACGTGTAGGTGCCCGCGTTGAATCCGTTGTTCCCTTGGATCTGGCAGCCGGCGAACGAAGCCACGCCACCCGTTGCCGCCAGGGGATTCGTCGTGCAATGGAGTGTGCCCTGTGCAAAGCCGCCACTGAAGCCCTTGATTTGCAGGGTGACTTGACTGGTGAATCCGGTAACCGTGTTCCCGTTGGCGTCCTCCGCCGTGATCACGGGCTGTGTCGCGAAGTTGGTATTGGTGTTCACGCCTCCCACGGGCTGCGTGGTGAAGACCAATTGCGTGGCGGTCGTGCCGGCGGTAATGGTGACGCTGCCCGCGGCGTTGACGCTGAGCCCAGCGCCGGTGGCCTTGAAGGTGTAGGTGCCCGCGGCCGCGTTGCCGGTGATGGCGCAGCCGGCGAAGGT
>Ga0210390_10001669_pt1 | contig 20795 bp, 21 predicted proteins | sample IncBWH11OmetaG_FD_161050 | JGI IMG/M metagenome (GOLD analysis project Ga0210390, IMG submission 161050) | Forest soil microbial communities from Barre Woods Harvard Forest LTER site, Petersham, Massachusetts, United States - Inc-BW-H-11-O ... | reverse complement strand
GCTGCGGTACGAATAACATTTAGCTCAGCTGAACCCCGGGCGTTCCTCGCAAGAGCTTGGTTAACGCTCTTACCGAGAAAGTACCTCACAGTACTTTCCGGGTCCGAAAAAATGACCCGGTACCAGCGCCCCCAGCCGGGAATCTCCTTCTGGTACCGTTTCCTAACGATGGTTCGCGCTTGCTCGTCCTTTCAATTGTCTCGGAGGAACTGGGAGTATAAGCTAAATGTGATGTTGCACACGTTCAAGGCGTGGATGGCCACGTTCACTTCCCTGTGGATCGCCGTCTTGGCGTGCTTCATGGGTTGTATGCTGCCGATTCTGACGCAGCAACAGTCCGGGCCGATGCCAAGCATGGAGTGCTGCCGTTCCAGCGACAACGCCCCCGCAAGGCCAAGCGACGGTAAACCCGCTCCAAGCCATCATGGGGTGTCTTGCTGCCCTGTGGAAGTAACAGTTCCTACGAAATGGGACGGGGCAACGATGGGAGTTACGCCCCCGCAACATTTCGTTCTGGCTTCCAGCCTCGATCTTACGACTACTTGGTTTTATTCTCCCGCCGAACTCGTTCCTTCCGTCTGGCACAGCGGCAGAGACACTCTCCTCCTAACGCGCCTGCTTCGCATCTAGAAATCATCCAGCTGTGTTGCCTTGGTTCGCGCCGATGGCGTTGCCATCGGTCCACAAAAAACCAATTCGATTTTTCAAAGGAGAAAAATATGAAGAACATTCGAGCATTTCTGTTGATGGCAGTGATCGCGCTCGGCTTTACAGGAGCGGTGAAGGCAGCGAATGCAACATGCTGTGCTTCCGCCGACTGTTGTGCTTCCTGTTCCGGCTGCGATAAGTAGGTTACGTATGTGAATAGGGAGGCGCGGGCCGTGTGGTTCGCGCCTTCTTTCTCGCGTGAACCGTACGTCGAGAGTCTCCTTACGAGGGTTATGCGCGAGCCAAATACAAGACTATGCGTTTGATGGAGAGCGAAATTCGGTTTCGCACAGAACCTGTTCCGCACCTCCTTCACAGCATTTGGTTATTTCGGAATGGGTCTAGACGAAACCGCGCAACTCAGAATCATAGTCTCTGGAAAGTTTGAAAGATACCCCCGCTCCGGTTCCAGCCGCCATACGCAACGGATAGAAAGGAACCCCGCAGCTACCTGTTAGAATCCCTATTTCTCAGACCTTGACGTTCTTCTTGAGGGAAACATGTCGCGCACAACCGCCATTCTTATGCTGTTTTTCGCCGCAGTACTTGAAGCTGGAGGCGACGCTATTTTGAGGGCAGGGCTTCACAAGAATCTGGTCTGGCAAAGAACGCTCCTATTCGCGCTCGCGGGAGTCGTGCTATTCGCGTACGGATGGACGGTCAACTCGCCACCGTGGGATTTCGGCAAACTTCTTGGCCTCTACGTGGTGTTTTTCTTCGTGACGGCTCAGATCATCTCTTGGTTGATTTTCAAACAGGCTCCGTCTCTAGCTGTTGTGGTGGGAGGATTGTTTATCGTGGTGGGTGGCGTGATTATCTCCGTGGCGAAAATGTAGTTTGCCCTGCCTTTCTATGTCGGATGACCTACATAGCGAAAGCACACGTGTGCAAAAACACCGTTGATTGGCGAGTGGCAAATCGTGACGGAATAAAAACGGCAATGACGGCCGATCCGCCTAGATGGTCGACACTACCCCTATAGGTTCAAAAGTAACCATTGCTGTGCCATCGCCCGCTCCAAATCCTGCGACAAAATTGCCGGGACGCCGAAACGCTCCAAGCCCGTGTCCGTCCATTGCCCCGCGAAGTACTCTATGTTATAGAGTCTGTCGTGACTTTGTTTGACCTATTGTTTATTGGCCTTTTCTTTGCAGCTGTGGTTGCCTTCTTTGCGGCTGCGTGGTTCGCTCTCCGGCATCAACTCCCTCGTGCCGGCAGGATTCTCAAAAGAATTCTCCTTTGCTCGGTGGCGTATTTCGCAATTGTAGTCGCTGTATCGTTGATTTCACCTCGTAAGACAATGAAGCCAGGCGAACGTCAGTGCTTCGACGACATGTGTGTTTCCGTGAGTAATTGTCAGCGAACGCCGGAAGGAGCGGCGATGAAGTACCGCGTCGAAATGGAATTGTCCAACAGAGGGCGTAGGGTCAGTCAGAGAGAAAATAATTTAGTCGCTTATCTGACAGACGATCAAGGGAGGCGCTACGATCCCATCCGAGACAACAACTATGTTGCTTTGAATGCCCTACTGCGGCCAAACGAGTCAGCTGTGGTGAGCCGCTCCTTCTTGGTGCCAGAGGGTGTTAAAGGCGTCGGGGCGGTAATTACTCACCAGGGCGGTTTTCCAATCGGTTGGTTCATCATTGGCTATGATGCTTGGTTCCAAAAACCTCCGTTCGTGCCGCTGTTGTGATACTTCGTCTGTTGCCAGTTACGTCACCGATGCGGCGCAGGGACAACGGCGCTGATTCGGGAGTGGCAGATTCCTGAAAGACTAGAATACTGAGGGTCCCATGCACCGACTAGACATTTGTCGCGGAGACGGTAGGTGCCTTATTTGTCGTTTTTTATCTTGTGGTCTGGAATTTCGAGTCCAGCTTCCCAGCGAGTCTGCGGCCCCCTGAAACGGGCGACTCGCCTAGGTTCTCCGGGCCGCGGCCGGTCCACTTGACAATCAAGTAAAGCCATTGGATACTGAGGGCCGAGGATTACTTGGATGCCAAGCGAAGACAGCCGGATGGGAGTCCTGCAGGGCACACTCGACCTGATCGTTCTGCGCGTCTTGAAAACCATGGGCGCCCAACACGCCTATGCGATCGCTGCGCGGTTGCAGCAGATGTCGGACGAACTGCTGCAGCTCAACCAGGGCACACTGTACCCTGCGCTGGTGCGGCTCGAACAGCAGGGCTGGATTAAAGGTACCTGGGGCAGGACGGAGAGCAACCGCGAAGCCAAGTTTTACGCCATCACCAAGGCTGGAGAAAAGGCGCTGGCGCAAGAGACCCTACGTTGGAGGCGCATGTCCGGTTTGGTGGACAAGCTGCTGGCGGAAGGAGTCTGAAAGATGCGTCGATTCTTCGCCCGACTGGTTAACCTGTTCCGCCGGAGCGCTGCGGAGCGCGAACTGTCTCGCGAAATCGCATCCCACCTTTCATTGTTAGAGGAAAACTACGAGCGCCGTGGCCTGACCCCTCGCGATGCGAGGATGGCCGCTCGCCGCGCGTATGGGGGCATCGAGCTGGCGAAAGAACTCCACCGCGACGCACGTTCCTTTGCTTGGGTCGAGCAGCGTTGCCAGGATCTTTCCCGTGGTGTGCGTAGTCTCTGGCGTACGCCCGGCTTTACGATACTCGCAACAGTAACGCTGGCGCTTGGCATTGGAGCCAACACCGCGATCTTCAGCGTGGTCAATGCCGTGCTGCTCCGACCACTACCATTTCGCGCTCCGAATCAACTGTGCATTATCACCGAGCACCTTCCATCGGTTCCGGTGGTCGGTCCTTCCTATGAGAATTTCCAGGATTTCCGCGGTCGCGCCAAATCCTTTTCGGCGATGTCTGCCACGCGAATTACCACGCTTACGTTAACAGGAAACGCGGAGCCAGAGCGCCTACCGGCGCAAATGACTTCCGCTTCGATGTTTCCTTTGCTGGGAGTTGGTGCTCGTTTGGGCCGCACTTTTGCGTCAGAAGAAGACCGGGGCGGGGGAGCGCAAGTGGTGGTGTTGGGCTACGGTTTTTGGCGCCGCCACTTTGTCGGCTCCGAGGAAGCACTCGGCAAGTCCCTTATCCTGGACAACAAGAGCTACACCATAATCGGTGTGCTGCCCCCCGATTATCAGCTTTTGGTTCCTTCCGACGTGTACGTCCCGTTTGAGCCATGGGCAAAGGCACTGCCCGACGATCGCAACTGGCATCCCGGAATTACTGCGGTAGGACGCTTGCGCGACGATGTCTCACTAGCGGAAGCGCAGTCGGAGATAAAGATTATCGCCGCGAATCTTGCGCGGGAGTATCCGACGTATGATGCGGATATGGGTGCGGGCGTGACGTCGATGCGTGACCACCTGGTCGCGAATATTCGCCCGGCATTGCTGGTGATGCTGGCCGCGGTGGGTCTGGTTTTGCTGATCGCCTGCGGAAATGTCGCGAACCTGTTACTCGCGCGAGCAACGACACGGCGTCAGGAAATCGCTGTGCGCAGCGCAGTGGGAGCGTCGCAAGCGCAAGTGCTGCGGCAATTACTTATAGAAAGCGGCCTGCTCGCGCTGGTGGGCACCAGCGTAGGCGTTTTGTTCGCGTGGTGCAGCATGGGCTGGCTGCTGAGGCTCGCTGGCACCGCAGTGCCACATGTTTCTCCGGTCACTCTCGATTGGCGCGTGCTGCTCTTCGCTGTTGGTTTGGCGGTGTTGTCCGAGGTGTTATTCGGACTGGTGCCCGCGTGGCAAACAGCACGCGTCGATTTGCGCGATGTTCTGAATGAAACAGCTCGCGCTTCAACGGCAACCAGGCGCAGGCGCCACGTTCGCAATGCTTTGATCGTTGCCCAAGTCGCGCTCGCCCTATTCCTGCTTGTGGGCGCAGGCCTGTTGCTGCAGAGCTTCGAACGGCTTTCCAGCCAGCTTCCTGGTTTCCGGCCCGAAAATCTTCTGGTAGCCGACATTCCACTTTCGACCAACGCTTACGCGAAATCCGCCGATCGCATGGCATTTTTCGATCGCTTGATGGAAAAGCTTCGGGCCACTCCCGGTGTACGCAACGCTGGCGGTGCCACCACTTTGCCGGTTACCGGTACCGGCAGTGCCATTCATTTCAACATCGAGGGGCGCGCGCCAAAGTCGCCACACGATTACGTGGTCATCGGCTACAGACCAGTGACCGCAGGATATTTAGAAACTCTAGGCGTGCCGCTTATCCGGGGCAGGCTGATTGCGGAATCTGACATGGAGGACACGCCATATGTGGCGGTGATCAATCAAGCGGCGGCGCGGCAGTATTTTCCTGATGCCGATCCGATTGGCAAGCGCATCCAGCTCGGCGCTACGCCTGATGCCTCGGTTCCCTGGATGGAAGTTGTCGGAATTGTCGGCGACCTCAAGCAGGACCTCGCTGGTGAACCCCAGGGGGAAATGTATGTGTCGGTGCGCCAGGGGGATTCCTTGTTGCCCGTGTTTGCTCTCTCGGTGGTGCTCCGGACAGAGCGCGATCCTCTCACCGGCGTCTCGGCTTTGCAAAGCGCCGTTCACGACATCAATCCTGATCAGCCCGTCGTGCGCGTGCGCACCATGGAGGACAACATTTCTGGCTCGGTCAGCGGGCCGCGTTTCCGAGCGATGCTGCTGGCGATTTTTGCAGGGACGGCGCTTGTGCTTGCGATGATCGGACTGTACGGGCTGATGATCTATTCGGTCACGCAGCGCGTGCCGGAAATCGGCATTCGCATGGCTCTCGGCGCGGACCGTGGCACGGTCCTGCGTATGGTGATTGCGCAAGGGCTGAGACTTGCGATGTATGGGGTCTTGATTGGAGTGGCCGGATCGCTCGCATTGGGGTGGGTGCTGTCGGGATTTCTGTACGATGTGAGGCCCACCGATCCCACGACGATTCTTGGCGTCGCGGCCCTTCTGATGCTCGTGGCGTTGCTGGCTTCTTACCTGCCAGCGAGACGAGCAGTGCGAGTGGACCCCATCGTCGCTCTGCGCTACGAATAAACATTGCCCAACGCCGTGTCACACGCACAGGGTGAGGCGTGGGAACTAGTAGAGAAACCGATGGACCTTGGTTGTTAGGAGAAACGCAGTCCGGAGAGGAGACAGTTCCGCATGGGAAATAGCGGCACGCTCGGTCCGGGAGTTGCCTTCCCTCGATCCGTCATTGTGAGTGTGCCCAAATTCACTGGCAAGGGAGCAGTCATGGCGACACTGGTTATTGCACCTCAATCCAAAAGCTTCTTTGAAGCGGCAGGCTTCGGCGAGGGCCTACATACTTCTCCGGAAGTTTTGAGCGCTATTTATACTGCTCACTATCACCACGTCTTGCAGGTCTGTCGACGCTTCTTTCGGCGACGGGAGGATGCGGAAGATGCCGCGGCTGAGGTTTTCTTGAAACTGCATCTGGTGCTCGACAAGAAAGATTCGGAGCATCCGTTGCGGCCCTGGGTTTGTCAGGTCGCGGGGCGGCACTGCATTGATAAATTGCGGCGGCGGAAGCGTGAGAAGTGCTCGGTGCTGGCGCGAAATGATTTGTGCGCGGTGGCAGATTCTTGCACGCCTTCGCCTCTTTCGCAGGTGCTTCGCAAGGAAGCGACCCGGCACGTGAGGGAAGAGCTGAACCGGTTGCCGGATTACTACAAGCGTCCGCTCGTACTGCGCTACTACAAGCGCATGAGTTATTCCGAGATTGCTCAAGCGCTGAATCGCCGGGTGCCGGCGGTGAAAACAATTATTTTCAGAGCGAAGAGCCGGTTGCGAAGAAATCTGATGCCTCATTGGTCGCACGAAGAATTTGTGAACTGCTCGAATCGGAACCTCAGGAGCCACTGCTCTCTGTGAGCGTAGGCATCGCCAGTTATCCGGAAAACGCGGATACAATCGGAACACTTCTGTATGCCGTGGACGAAGTGCTGTATGCGATAAAAACAAACGAGTGGGCGTGCCTGCCGCTTCCGTCTCCTGATCGACGCACTAATTCGAATCCTCAGCCGTGAGGAGTCGGGATAGGGCCCTTAAACGGAAGGCTTGCATACGATTCCGTCAGTTTTGTTGCCTGGAGGGTTGAATTCAGCGATTAGTTGCTTCTGGCGCAGTTTTCGCTGTTCTTCGGTAGCACCGTCCTCTGCAAAGAAATGCGTGACGCCTGTAATCGAAGGGTGGTCGTACTGCTCCAAAAGGCCCTTCCTCAAGTCGCTGGTTTGTCCCACAAACAGACAAGTGTAATGGTCGGGGTGGAATGGAAGGTCTGTCTTAAACAGGCCATAAACCGACCCGATATCATTCAGCGCCTTCAAGGTGGAAGAATCGAATGAGTGGCAATCTCCACTGAATGGCATCTTGGTTATCCTTTCCGGATCGACTTCTAAGCTGGTTTGAAAGACTTTCCGCATTCCAGGCAATACCGTTTGGACCGCGCGGTTATGAGTCCACAAAATGGGCATACTCGCTGTGGAGCGAACTCTTCACTGCGTGGTTTGATGCGGAACAACTTTTTCACCAAAGCCGGCAACTCGCGGATACGGGAAAAAAGTGGAAAAAGTGCAAGCATCATCGCGGAAACTCCCAGGGTTGGTCGCTGCCGGCCAGAGCCATCCGTGCTCCCCCTCGGCTTCAGGATAAGGACATTCTCAGGCGGTGACTGTGCAAATAAGCACATGCCATGGACTGCGCGTAAGTGGACATCCTTGCCGGGGCGAGTTGGCGCCCCATCGAGGAGAATTGATGGTGTCGGCACGAGCGACTCAGTTGTGCCAGACAATCGATTTGCAGATAATTCCGGAGCGCTTTTTTGCATTGTACCACCGCGGGAAGGTAGGCATCACTCGTGCGACGCCCGCTCAAGCGAAAACTTGTGCACTAGTGAACAGCTATCTTGCAGAAGAACGACTAGGATGTAGTTGCCGCGAAAGGACTGTTTTGTTGGACAGTCCATCCCGAAGGTTATTCCCCGCGGCGGCCACAAGCCGCAAGGATTGTCGAACAACAATTTAGACAAGGCCTTTTGCAGTACAGAAGGTTCCAAGAAGTTTTCGGTACGTTCTCTTCATGAGAAAGTGCACGGAGCAACTTCTTGGTCAAGGCTAGAAGTGTCTTGGGACAGCGAGAAAGGAAAAAAGTATGCCTCTCATTCAAATTCTATTAGCCCTGATCGTCGTGGGCGTTCTTTTGTGGTTGGTGAACCGCTTCATACCAATGCAAGGCACGATCAAATCGATCCTGAATGGGGTCGTAGTGATTGCGGTGGTGTTGTGGCTACTAAACGCTTTTGGGCTTTTTCATTCTCTCGCGCATATCCGCGTCGGAACGTAAATTAGTGCCGCTGAGCGGCTTTATCGCCAGTCGCGATTCGGGGATCAACGATCGTTCATCGACAGGTACCAGCATGGCTTTTGCCTTGATTATAGCGGGCAAGAATATTCGGTAGTGGAGACAACATGTTGAGATTCATTAGAGTATTTAGCACCACAGCGCTGTTTTTGCTTCTGGGATTTGGCTCCACAGCAAAGGCAGGCCAGGACAAACCGGAAGACAAGCCCAAGCCCACCAAACAGGAAGAGCCGGCTAAGCCACAAAAACAGCAACAAGAGGCAAAGGCCCCGAAACAGGAGCCGCAAGCTAAGCCAGAGCGGCAGCAACAGGCAAAAGCTCCAAAACAAGAACCACAGGCGAAGCCTGAAAAACAACAACAGCAAGCCAACGGGGAGCAGGAACAACAACAGAAGCAGCAGGAGCAGGCAAAGTCCGCCAAACAGCAGACTCCCCGCGCCAAACAAGTAAAGGCCGAACAGTCTGAACAAAAACAGACCACCTCTTCAAAGGGTCCTCAGCGCACGCAGGAGGAAACGGCTGCACAGCACGCCCAACCGGCACTGCGACTGAGCGCCAGGGGCAACGGTCGAATTCCCGACGATCGATTCCATTCTAATTTTGGCCGTGGGCATGAGTTCCACATGGGCAACCCGGTTATGGTCGGCGGGTATTCTCGCTTCCAGTACGGCGGCTATTGGTTTGGATACGTTCAACCATGGCCGGCAGCGTGGTTTTACACGGACCCGTTCTACATCGATTACGTCGGTGGCGGCTATTACATGTACGACCCGTACTATCCCGGTTCTCGCTTTGCGATTACCGTCGTGATCTAGCGTCAGGACCAGCGGGTTAATCGAAGGTGTGCTTATCGGGCGTCTTTAGAAAGCAACGAGAAAGGAAATTCCATGCTTTGGACAGTATTCGCCGTACTCTGCGTTCTCTGGCTGCTGGGTATGGTCACTTCATACACTGCAGGAGGGCTGATCCACATCCTGCTGGTCGTAGCCTTAGCTATCTTCGTGATTAACCTGATTCAAGGCAGGAGACGGTCGGTTTAGATGCCGGCACAATCGTCATGAGACCTTTGATTTTGGCCGGCATTCTCTTCATCGTGCTGGGTGGTTTCACCCTTGCGTATCAAGGATTCAACTATACGCATCGCGATAATGTTCTGGATGTGGGACCGATCCACGCCACCGTAGATAAGCACGAGCATGTTTATGTTTCGCCGCTGTTGGGCGCGCTGGCACTGATTGGCGGAATCGTCATGCTTGCCGCGGGAGTCCGACAGAAGTCTTAACTTAGGAATGATAAAAGTGTCCCGCCGGAGAGTCGGTTAACGCATAGCCCTCTCGTGTTGCAGGTGTGATGAAAGATCTTCAACCACAAGTTTTTGATGAAACTAAATCGATAAGAGAAGCCTAGACCGTGGAGGTCTGTAATGAAGAAATATTTGGTTGCCGCAGCATGTCTTACGCTCGTAGCGGGAGCGTTATCTGCTCAAGATTTGAACAAAGAGCAAAAGCGACTTGAGGAAAGTGGAGTGGTTTTGCGGGAAGTGCTCAACATCCCCGACAACATTCCTCATGACCTCTTGGAAAAGGCGGAATGTGTCATTGTTTTTCCATCCTTGATGAAGGCGGCGTTTGTGGTTGGAGCCGAATATGGGCGCGGAGCCATGGTTTGCCGCACCGGTGATAAATTCCGCGGGGCGTGGGGAGCTCCGGCGATGTATGCGCTGGAAGGCGGGAGTTTCGGCTTTCAGATCGGGGCGGAAGCCACGGATTTGATCCTGCTGGTAATGAATGATCGAGGTATGGAATCGATTCTCAGCAGCAAGGTCAAATTGGGTGCAGACGCCTCAGTTGCGGCAGGCCCGGTGGGCCGTACCGCTGCCGCGGATACCGACGCCTGGATGCGAGCTGAGATCCTCAGCTACTCGCGTTCCCGCGGCCTGTTTGCCGGTGTATCCGTTGAAGGAACCACCCTTCGCCCCGACGATGACGCGTGCGAAAAGGTCTATGGACACGCCATCAAGGCTAAAAACATCGTGAGAGGCGAGAAGACGGCCGTGCCCCCCACTGGCATCGAACTCGTCAACGTGCTGCAAAAGAACGCGCCACTTAACGAATCGAAGGAAGCCGCTTCGATTAAGTAAATTGGGTTCGCTTGCCGGGGCATTCCTACCCCCGGCAAGCTGCCAATTCTTGAGAACCCCTGTCCCTTTAATTGGAATTCTTGTTATTCGTGCAAGACAACGGTGAGCAAGGATTTATTGACCTTGATTTTGCCGTTATATTCGATGAAACCCAGTTTGCGGAACTTGTTCATGAAGAAGTTCACGCGCGAACGCGTGGTACCCACCATGCTAGCCAGCGTCTCTTGGGAAACTTTCGGCAGGACGCGGTCGGGTTGTTCCTGCTTTCCGTAGCGCGCCAGAAGTAGGAGCGTGCGCGCCAGGCGCTTTTCGCTGGAGTTGAAGAGTTGATCGATCAAATCCTCTTCGACTCGGATGTTGTGCGCCAGCATATATGCTATGAAGTGATCGGATAACAGATGCTCCGCGTGGAGCACGCGCAGCAACTCGCCCTTTTGAATGACAAGCAGGGTAGTCGGGGTAACGGCCGTTGTGGTGCCCATCCGGAGCGTCTGACCCGCCATGCAGCCCTCGCCAAAGAAGTCCGTCGGGCCAAACATCGCGATGACCGCTTCCTTTCCCGAGCCATTCACAACGGAAAGTTTCACGCCGCCCTTTTGCACATACATCACTGTTTCCGCGGGATCACCTTGGGAATAAATAGATTCGTTACGCCGGTACTGCGTCACTTTTCTCGCTACCCCGGATGTGTCGAGAAAAGCCTGTGCATTGAAAGTGACATCGTTTCGAGCGATTGCTTTTTTCTTTGGTTTCATATTTCAGGTCTGGAAGCGCTCGCTGCGCAAGCGTTCCACAGCCAGCCTGATGTTAACAAGATGGCTTTAGCGAAACTGTGCAAAAGAGAACAGCGCGCCCACTCCAGAATCCGTAGGATGTTGTTGCGGGCTATCAGAGGAAGAGACATTGACCGGGCTGGGGGATCTCCCTCGTCTCACCGTACCACGCATCAACAAAGCCTGGAATACTCCATAGCGATCTACCTCGCAAACACCGAGGGATTCGTGAACCGATTACACGGAAGCGTAGTGTGTCGCAATTGAGCACGTCAGCGCAAATGGCGCCTGAAGTTCTGTCCGGTACGGTTGCGCTTCGGCTGAAGCCCATCCCGTCCGGCAGAAGTTGCAAGTGGTAGCTGCCCACGGGACTGTATAAAAGAGGACAGCGACGATTCCGCATAGCCGTTAGGATGAAGACGGAACGAAATAAAATCGCAACCCTTGCCAGCGTATAGCGGCCGAACAGGTCGTTGTGGGGCCAAACCAGCCTTTCGTTGTGTCTTCAGATTGGTCGGAACAAATGTCAGTCAAGAACTCATCAGGAACCGTACTACTTCGCGAGAGCACACTGTTACCTCCGGGCTTCACGCTAGAGACGGAAGCCTTCTTGCCCGGGTGGACGATTGTGAGCGCACTGGACGCGCACGCCCTTGGCCGGAAGCTCGAGGAAGCGCGTTGGCAGTTCTTCTATCTGGCCAGCGAGACGAAGACAAACGTCTTGGGCCGTGAAAAGCCAGAAGCCCTGCGAAGGGCCGTCAAGCACATTCTTGCGAAACGTAAGGGGCAGAAGTGTAACTCACTTGAAATTACGAGTGTCGCTTCGAAAAGCTTTCTCGGAGTTCCCTTTTTGAGCGTGGCCGTCAATTTTAGACACATACAAGAAGGCATCTATCTGATCCCTGGAATGGAAACGGTGGCAAGAACGCCTGGTACGGCTGCTTCTGGTATCGAGCAGGAGAGCAAGGAACGACTGACTCTTGTGGAAACGCCTACGAAACACCGAGCAACGCAGGCTTTAGGCCATTAAAGTTCGACGGAGACACGAAAATGAAAATAATTCGCAGTTTTGCTTTTTACGTTAGTGCGCTGCTTCTTCTTGCCCCGACTCTACGTGCGCAAGAACTAGCTAAGTATCGCGGTTTTTCAATTGGAATGAGTGTGGCTAACGTTTTGAAGCTCAGCGACCAGAGATTGGAAGACGTGAAGACAATGCACGCTCGACCCATGCTGATCCAGGAGCTTACCTGGTGGTCGCCGGGAACTCCGGGACATTCTTCCGGGTATGAAAACGTGGACCAGATTCTCTTCTCCTTCTCGAACGGCGAGCTCTATAAGATTTCCGTGACTTACGCTCGGACTTCCACCGTGGGGATGACCGCGCCGGATATGGTGAAGTCGATTTCGGCGAAATACGGTCCGCCGGCCAGCGTCCAGTCCGAAATCGACCCAGCCATGGACGCGATGTATAACATGAAGCCGGGGCCACTCGCGTCGTGGAAGGATTCCAAGTATTCCTTCGATCTCATCCGCACTCCATATAGCGATCATTTTGGTCTCGTCATCTACTCCCAGCAAGTCAATGCGGACGTGGAACTTGCCACGGCAGAATCCGTGAAACTCGAGGAACAGGAACGCCCGGAGAAGGAAGCCAGCGCGAAGAAAAAAGAAGCAGACGATCTGGAAGCGACGCGGGAGAAAAACCAGAAGAGCTTTCGCCCGTAGGACCCGATTACGGGCGACGTTGTAGGGCTTAGGAATAGAGGGAATGGAGGTCGAGAAATGAAAGTGAATATTACTCCGCTGCATGACCGGGTTCTGGTCCGCAGGCTGGAAGCGCTGGAAACGGCGAAGGGCGGCATCATCATACCGGATTCGGCGAAAGAAAAACCGCACGAGGGCGAGGTGATAGCCGTCGGAGCGGGCAGAATCGAAAAGGGCCATCGAGTCGCGCTCGACGTGAAGGCCGGTGACCGGATCCTATTTGGCAAATACACCGGCAACGACATCAAGATCGAAGACCAGGAATACCTGATTTTGCGCGAGGAAGAAATCCTGGCAATTGTTGGCGGGATTGCGAAGGCCGCAGGCAAGAAGTAGTACATGAACCGCGGATTTTGATTGAGCAGCAGTGTTCGATCACCCAGGAGGGTGAAGTCTCATGGCAAAACAAATTGTAACCGGTGAAAATTCACGTCAAGCGATTTTGCGTGGTGTCAATATTCTGGCCGATGCGGTGAAAATCACCCTGGGCCCGAAGGGGCGAAACGCAGTGATCGAGAAGAAGTTTGGGGCGCCCATCATCACAAAAGACGGAGTGACCGTGGCAAAAGAGATCGAGCTGCAGGACCCGCTCGAGAACATGGGAGCACAAATGGTGCGCGAGGTCGCGTCCAAGACCTCCGATGTGGCCGGCGACGGCACCACCACTGCAACCGTACTGGCCCAAGCAATTTTCCGTGAAGGTGTGCGCACGGTAGCCGCAGGCGCGAGCCCCATGGCGCTGAAGCGTGGCATCGACAAAGCCGTGGAAGTCGCCGTGGGAGAGATCAAGAGGCTCTCGCGCGAGGTGAAGGGCGACATGATTGCGCAGGTCGGTTCCATCAGCGCCAACACCGATAAGCAGGTTGGAAACATCATTGCCGAAGCCATGAAAAAGGTCGGCAAGGATGGCGTCATCACCATTGAAGAATCCAAAACGATGGACACAACGCTGGAAATCGTCGAGGGCATGCAATTCGACCGCGGCTATCTGTCGCCGTATTTTGTCACCGACCCGGAGCGCATGGAATGCGTTCTGGAGGACGTCCATATCTTGATCCATGAAAAGAAAATTAGTTCGATGAAGGATCTCCTGCCTTTGTTGGAACAAACCGCCAAGATGGGCAAGCCCTTGCTAATCATTGCCGAGGAAATCGAGGGCGAAGCCCTGGCGACGTTGGTGGTGAATAAACTCCGCGGCACGCTGCAGTGTGCCGCTGTGAAAGCCCCCGGCTTCGGCGATCGCCGCAAGGCCATGCTAGAGGACATTGCCATTCTTACCGGCGGAAAAGCCATTACGGAGGATCTTGGCCTCAAGCTCGAGAACGTAAAAATCGAAGAACTGGGTCGCGCCAAGAAGATCACCATAGATAAGGACAACACCACGATCGTTGCGGGCGCCGGTAAGGCCAGCGAGATCGAAGGGCGCATTAAACAACTCCGTGTGCAGATCGAAGACACTACATCGGACTACGACAAGGAAAAGCTTCAAGAACGCCTGGCCAAGCTTGTCGGCGGAGTCGCGATCATCAAGGTTGGCGCCGCGACGGAAACCGAGCTGAAAGAGAAGAAGGCTCGCGTGGAAGACGCCATGCACGCCACCCGTGCCGCCGTAGAAGAGGGCATTGTTGCCGGCGGCGGTACCGCGCTTGTGCGTTGTTTGCCGGCTCTGGCAAAACTGAAGCTCGAAGACGATGAAGCTGTCGGCGTGAACATCGTGAAACGCGCGCTCGAAGAGCCGCTGCGCCAAATCGCCCTGAACGCTGGGCATGAAGGCGCGGTGATTGTCGGACACGTGCGCGAATCGAAAGACGAGAATTATGGTTTCAACGCGGAAACCGGAGAGTTTGGCGACCTGGTTAAAGCCGGGGTGATCGATCCGGCCAAGGTAACCCGCCTGGCGCTTCAGAACGCTGCATCGATTGTTTCTTTGATGCTTACCACGGAAGTCCTGATCGCCGAATTTAAGGGAGAAGAAAAGATGGCTGCGGCCGGAGCAGGCTACGGTGGAGGCATGGGAGGATCCTACTAGACGCTGTCCGATTCCGCTCCTCGTCAAACCTAGGGGAAAATGTCGCTGCCAAAGATAATCTCTGCAATGGAAAGTACAGCTCTTTTCGATGTCCCGGAAAAGGCAGTCGAAGATTTGAGGCTCCAAGGAGACGTCGCACTCGGAGCTGTCACTCTGAGGCCGGTGCATCCACGGCCGATCCTGCCGAGCAGGGTCGCCATCATTGGGAATTATCTTCCGAGGAAATGTGGCATTGCCACATTCACAACGGACTTATGTGATGCCATCCACACGGAATATGGCGCTACGGAGTTGTTGGCCTTACCGGTCAACGATACGCCGGAAGGTTACCTTTACCCCGCTCGCATACGCTTCGAGCTCTCTCAGGATGAACTTGCCTCGTACAGACAGGCTGCGGATTTCCTGAATTTCAGCAACATTGATCTGGTTTGTCTGCAGCATGAGTATGGAATATTCGGAGGACCGGCCGGTTCTCATATCCTTGCCCTGCTGCGTCGCCTTCACATGCCGGTGGTCACCACGCTGCATACCGTGTTACGTGAGCCGGATTCCGATCAGCGCGCCACAATGGATGAAATCGCGGTGTTGTCGGATCGCTTGATCGTGATGAGCCGGCAGTCTTCCGAAATCTTGCAGGAAGTATTCCACGTTTCACCTGGCAAGATCGATTTGATTCCGCACGGCATCCCCGATTTGGCCTTCACCGACCCGGCATTTTACAAGGACTCCTTCGGGACAGAAGGCAAGGAAGTGTTGCTCACGTTTGGTTTGCTGTCGCCGAACAAGGGCATCGAAAACGTTATCCGGGCCCTACCGCTTATTCTGTCGCGCCACAGCAACGTTGTGTACATGGTTTCCGGTGTCACGCACCCGCATATCCTTCGGCATGAGGGCGAAAAATACCGGCAGTCTCTGCAGAAACTGGCGGAGGATCTGGGAGTGGAAAGTAACGTAATCTTTCGGAACCGTTTCGTGAGTACGGAAGAGCTGGTTGAATTGATTGGCGCCGCGGATATTTACATCACCCCCTACAAACACAAAGGGCAGGTGGTCTCCGGGACGCTTGCGTATGCTTTGAGCGCGGGGAAGGCCATCATTTCCACGCCCTACTTGCACGCAATTGAATTGCTCGATGAAGAACGCGGAGTGCTTGTTCCTTTCGATGACCCGCAGGCCATCGCCGAAAAAACGATCGAACTGCTGGACAACGGAACGGCCCGCCATGCCATGAGGAAACGCGCCTACCTCTATACCCGCGATATGGTCTGGAACCGCGTGGCGCAGCAATATATGGGAAGCTTTGAACGCGTGTACAACGAACGCTTGCGAAATCCGCGGGCCACATTCTCCGCCCAGAACACGGAAAAGAATCTCGATCGGCTTCCACTCATAAAGCTGGATCATTTGCTGCGCATGAGCGATCACACGGGAATCGTGGAGCATGCCGTCTTCGTCGTTCCGAACTACCCGGAAGGGTATTCCACCGACGACAACGCGAGAGCGCTCATTGTTGCCATCTTGCTCGAAGAGTTTGGGAGCGGCGCACCAGCCGGTTCGCAGGATATTGCCTCTCGCTATCTTGCCTTCTTATGGTTGGCTTTCGATCCGGGAACAAAGAGGTTCAGAAACTGTTTGAGTTATGAACGCCAGTGGCAGGAACCCGAAGGATCCGAAGATAGCCACGGCCGGGCACTATGGGGATTGGGGACCGTTCTCGGCAGGACCAAAGACGCCGGGCTGCGCGGAGCGGCGGGCCGTTTGTTCGAATTGGCAATCCCCGCGGCCGTCGAGTTCAAAAGCCCCCGGGCCTGCGCGTTCGCTCTGCTTGGATTGCTGGAATATCTGGAATCTTTTCCCGGCGATCGCGCTGCTTTGAATGCGTCGGACGCGTTGGCAAACCGCTTGCTGGATTCCTATCTTTCCCACCGATCACTAGATTGGAAATGGTTTGAGAGCGGACTTGCATACTCCAACGCGCGACTGCCGCAGGCGCTGATACGAGCCGGAACGCGCAGCAAAAACGATGCGATGGTTTCAGCCGGGCTCGAATCGTTGGATTGGCTGGCCACGGTTCAGCGGTGCGAATCAAAAGGCCACTTCGTACCGATCGGCTCGCATGGCTTCTACTCCAAGAAGACAGAAAAGGCTCGCTTCGACCAGCAACCCGTGGAGGCTTGCGCCGCCGTTTCCGCTTTTCTGGAAGCCCACCGCACGACGGGCAGGGGACGTTGGCGCAAGGAAGCATGGACTGCCTTCAATTGGTTCTTGGGCGACAACGACCTGCAGATTGCCTTGTACGATCCCACGACGGGTGGGTGTCGAGATGGTTTGCATCCCGACCGCGCCAACGAGAACCAGGGAGCAGAATCGACCCTCTCCTTTCTGATGGCGCTTCTTGAGATGCGAAAGTTGGAAGAAAAGGACACAACTGATCCAAAGGCTTGATTGCCAACAGTCGCCCGCTCTGCTTTCTCGGCTGCGCGACCTCCTGCTTACTTACTGTCAAATTTTTCTTTCCGAGGCATAGATGATCCCCTACGACCCATTGTTTATCCGGCACGCCGCGAATCCGATCCTGTCTGCGAAGGATTGGCCTTACGCGATGAACAGCGTCTTTAACGCGGGGGCCACACGTCTGCCAGACGGGTCCACCCTTCTTTTATGCCGCGTGGAAGACCTTCGTGGTCTCTCACATCTATGCGTTGCTCGCTCGGTGAATGGCGTCGATGGCTGGCAGATCGACCGCAAGCCGACGCTCCTGCCGGACCCCGAGAAGCATCCAGAGGAACTGTGGGGCATTGAAGATGCGCGCATCACCTTCGTCCCCGAACTCAATCAATACGCGATTGCCTTCACTTCCTATTCGCGTGGTGGCCCGGGTGTTTCGCTCGCCCTCACAAAAGACTTTCGTACTTTCGAGAGATTCGGCGTCATCATGTCGCCAGACGACAAAGATGCCGCCCTGCTGCCACGAAAAATCAACGGATTCTGGGCGTTGATTCACCGGCCGATGACGCCACTGGGAGCGCACATCTGGATCTCTTACTCGCCCGATCTACGGCATTGGGGCAGCCACAAGCTCATGCTGGAGGCCCGCCGAGGTGCGTGGTGGGACGCCAATAAAATTGGCATGTCGCCGCCGCCAATCGAAACTTCCAGGGGCTGGCTGATGATCTACCACGGCGTCCGCAGAACACCCTCCAGTTCTATCTATCGCCTCGGTCTGGCACTTTTCGATTTGGAACAACCCGAAAAGTGCCTGATTCGCGGAGATTCCTGGATGTTCGCGCCCGAAGCAGACTACGAACGCCACGGTGATGTTCAGGATGTCGTGTTTCCCTGTGGCTACACGCTGGAGGCGGACGGAGACACCATCAATCTTTACTACGGAGCAGCCGATTCAAGTATCGCCTTGGCACGCGGAAGCATTCGCTGTCTTCTGGCCTGGCTGGACGCCAATGGCCATTCTGAGTTAGCCAACGACCGGCGCCAGCGTCAAACGATGTAGACTGATCACCGCCTGTCACTGGCGTTTATGCGATTTTCCCTGCATGGCTTGCCATGAGGAACCGGCCAAACGTACTGCCGACTCGGGACAGTGAACGCAGTACTTTCTCAACCCGTCTATTCGGCAGCCAGTGTTTCTAGTAGATTCTCTGTGCGCAGGAGATTGTCTCTCCTGTCCATTGCCCGTTCTGCTCGGGCGATCTCGCAGATAGTTCAGGTTCATCGTATCAAACCCGAAGTGGCTACGTGCCACGAACCCGCTCATATTTCAGCGCAATCACGCCGCCCGAATAAGCTTTACTCTCCGTCAACGTGAACTCCCGCTGCGGGAACCCCGGCGCGAACAACGGAATCCCTTCGCCAACCAGCACCGGGACGATTCCCAAATAAAGTTCATCCACCAAATCTTCCTTCAAAAACTCCCGAGTCAATTCCCCACCGCCTGCCAGCCAAATATCCTTCCCCTTCTTCCTGCGCAACTCTTCCACAAATCGCTTAGGTTCTTCGCGCACAAAAATAGCCCCGTCGCGTTCCCCCGCTGGTAACGACCGGGAGAAAATGTAGCAGCGCAAGCCCTGGCTTTCAAACTTCCCTCCACTCATGCGCAACCCGACCTCATACGTCTTCCGCCCCATCAGTCCCACATCAATGGTCTTGAAGAAAGGCCCCATCGAGTAGCTCGAGGGCCTCAGGTGCAAGAAATCCAGCGAGCCGTCGAGCCGCGCGATAAAGCCGTCTAGGCTAGTCCCCACGCCATAAATGATCTTTCGCATGAGGTGCTCCTTGCGCCTAAACCGGAAAACATCGCGATTGGTCTTTGGCACAGAGTACTCGGACGCCTACGCCTCGAGTGGGCGGAAATAGCAAGACTCTGTCCTGCCGGGGCCATTCTAGCCCGGACGGGCATGACCGCGGCAGCGTGCGAAGTGCTTAGTAGTCCCCAGGTGGTGGAACGCGAGCGCTACGTTCCTCCCTATGCTCTCGCGCTGGCGCCAATTGGGATGCCCTTCGGGACGACGTACGGTTTCAGGAGCTCCTTACTCGTTGCGGATTCCTGCCCCGGGTGCTAGCAGCCCGCCGGATGGAATTGCAGCCGCTGAAGTTTCCTGAGTATTGGCGCCCTCGGACGTTGACTCAGCTGGATCCCACTAGATTCCCCACGGCACTGACGAGAAGTCAGCTTCAGGAAGTCAGCTGCGGTCTGCCGACGGGTTCTTCTCGAGTGACGAGCAACCCGGAAGTTATCAGCTCGCCCATCGGGTTAGTACCGACAACGCGCCAGCGTGAGCGATCAATCGCTGGAGAGAAGCCGCCTTCTCGAGTATCTATCAGGTGCATGCTGTGTGTGGTGCGACCGAGTTAGCGGGCCTTCGCGATTCGCGACGTCTATGACAACTGGGTGAATCCGATCGTTGCGGGAAATGGCGGAGGAATTTCGGCCTTCGGAGGCCCGCTGACTCGGCATTGAAGCCTCCTCGCGCATAGTGATTCCAGCGAACGGAATGGTAATCTTTGCCCGCGGCGCACGAACTTGAGGCCGACCTCGTGCACCCACATGGACCCGATGCCGCACACACCCGCCTAGACGCCCGGTTCGTTGGTTGACGGAGCACTCTAGGAATACACCTTCGGGCCATAGCAAAAGAAGCATATACAAAGGACCAGGAACGAGCGACAGCACTTGCGCCTGGCCGCGGCATCCAGCCCATACTGCCCTACGGGGACGAACGATTCGGCCAACCACTCCGGAATGATCTGCACCTTGTGGTTCTAATCGACTCTTGGCTCTTGTCAACAAACGATTTCACGGTATAAGTTCAATTGAGCGCTATGCGTAGGCTCAAAGCTCATCGACAGCGCGCAATCCCGACCAGGAGTCCGCCGTGCAGAGTCGCATCCTCGGCACCACCATGCCGGTAATTGAATTCGCACTTAACCCCAATGAGTCCGTCATCTCTGAAGCCGGAGAACTTTCTTGGATGACGAGTTCCATCCAGATGACAACGCACACCCAGTTTGGTGGGGGCGGAGGAATCTTCGGCGTGCTGAAGCGCGTGGCCGGTGGCGGATCGCTGTTCATGACCGAGTATCGGGCGATTGGCGTCCCTGGAGGGATCTCCTTCGCAACGAAACTGCCGGGGCATATTGTGCCGATCGACGTTGGCCCGGGACACGAATACATGATTCACCGGCACGGATTTTTGTGCGCGACGCCGCAGATTCAGATCAGCGTCGGCTTCCAGCAATCGCTGGGGGCAGGAATTTTCGGCGGCGACGGCTTTCTGCTGCAGCACGTCAGCGGAACAGGGACCGCATGGATCGAGCTTTCGGGTGAGCTGATCATGAAGGATCTGCAGCCTGGCGAAACTTTGCGGGTGCATCCAGGACACGTCGGCGCGTTCCAGGCGAGCGTTTCCTTTCAGATCACGACTGTGCCGGGAATCAGGAACATCATTTTTGGCGGTGACGGAATCTTCCTCGCATCTCTTAGCGGACCGGGGAGAATCTGGCTACAAACGCTGCCCATTTCCAAACTGGCGCACAAGCTCATGGAGT
>Ga0210390_10001668_pt1 | contig 20800 bp, 15 predicted proteins | sample IncBWH11OmetaG_FD_161050 | JGI IMG/M metagenome (GOLD analysis project Ga0210390, IMG submission 161050) | Forest soil microbial communities from Barre Woods Harvard Forest LTER site, Petersham, Massachusetts, United States - Inc-BW-H-11-O ... | reverse complement strand
ACTGGGTGCACAAGGAGTCGAGCACGGCGAGAGGGGTTTTAGACTGGTACGCCGAGCTATTCGTCAGCCGGCGACGTTGAACTCCCGTGCCAAACGCTCAAAACCGTGATTCAAACGCCCCCACCACGTGCCTGAGGGGAGTGCCGCTAGAATGATGGCATGGCTCGATGGCGGAATTGGCAGACGCGCGGGTGTGTCTCGTGGCTCTTTTGATGAGAGCCCCGTGGCAAGCCCGGCCGCTCGATAAGGGCGTGCGGGTTCGAATCCCGCTCGGGCCACAATTTCAGAATGACGGCATGAGCGACGAACCAAAGAAAGCGAAGGGCAAGTGGCTAATCCAGGCGCTTGCCGCGCTCGTTGTTCGCGTCCTACGAGACCACGCACTACGCCACGGCCAGCTGGATTTCGGCGTTGGGGACGGATGGCGCGTGCGTGATCTACGATCACCACGTCATCGGGGGCAAGCCGGCTCCGCATTGGGTCGAGCGATTGTTTTGGCCTGCAGAATGGATCGATGAGCACTTTCGTAGTGACCGTCGCCCCTGGAATCAGTGGCCCTACTGAACTCCCGTGCCAAACCGCAACTTTCGTCCAGGATGCGACCCCACTACCCGGTCTTGCCGGTGTCCGTGGCTCTCGTACGCTTGGGGCGGAGGGGTACCGTCGTGATTGCGTTTCGCAAGAGCCCACTCGACACGGGAATGCTGGTCTGCCGGGGATGCTTTCAGTCGCGGCCGCTGGGAGACTTCGAGCCGCGAAAGGACAGTGTCTATGGCGTCAGGCGGCGATGTCGCGTGTGCCGGCGCCCCCAGCATGAGCGGTCCGAACGCAAACGAGCCGAGCAACGATACGCCGCACTCGAGAGCCGAATTGCCACGGCGCCCGAGGGGCCCGAGCTCGATGCGTACGCTCGGGAGCTGCTGGACCGCGGGGGACTGCGACTTACCCGGGCCGTCGCTTGTCGGCTCAAGGCTGGATCCTACGAGCTGGACGCCGACGGGCGGCCGATCATCCCGCCAGCCGTTAAATGCTGGGCCGATCGGCTCGACTTCCGCCAGGCCGAATCGTTCTGCAGGCGCAAGCTCGGACTGCCGCGACGTCCGCCCCAGCGCCGGTCGCCGTATCCCACCTTCGCCGAGATGGCACGGGCGACCCTCAAAAGATTCCGGGCAGAGTTTCGACTCAAGCAACGTTTGTTGCGTAGCGAGAATCGGAACTGGAGCCACCGTCCTGCAGCTGATCCGCTCGAGCATGACCCGTGGCCCGGCGACGATCTATGGCCGGGCGAACTTGATGAACGTCCAGCACCGGCCAGCGGAAGCCGAACCGGCCGCAGTTGGACCTACGAGGACGAGCGGCGATTCAAGGCAGATGCGGAATACGCTGCGCGCTTCCACAGGTTGACCGACGGTGCCCCTGATCACCCGAACCAGAGTCGCACCCTCGAAGAGATCGAGTACGAACGCACCATGGACATCCCGCCGCCGGCGCCGCTGCCCCTCGTCGACGATGGTTACAGTCCAACAGAGCCCGAGCCCAGGCCGCTGCCAGAGGGGCCAGTCCGCAACAATCCGGCGATCGCCCTGCCGCTGCCGGCCTCGGCGCGCCCCGCCACACTCTTCCCTCAATTCTGGGGGCCGCCACCAGGATCGGAAGCTGATCGCGCGGCGCTAAAGGCGGCCGGCCTGGACCCATGCCGCGACATCCCGCCACCCGCGCCAACACGACCTCAGCCTACGGGGCCGCCGCTGTCAGAGGGCCCGGTCTGCAACAATCCCGCAATCCAACTGCGGCTGGGCCAATGAATCAGCCTATGAGCAAGGCCGAGATTCTTTCCGCCGTGGCATCCCGGCGACTCAGCATCAGGCAAACAGCCGACCTACTCGTCCCGTCGCCTGCCGATGCCCAGATTGCGCGGCCTTACAAGGTGACCCAGGGGGTAATTTTACTCTGAGCTGCCATTTTCGGGCCGCCCCATGGCGCGGTTGCCGTCTCGCTGAACAGACAACCGCGATGCATTTGCAGCGCGAACCACGACAAAAGTCCGAGTTTCCCCGTTTCGTGGTCCCAAATCGGCAAACTCTTGAAGGCCGCCGAGTCCTCCGGTGAGCGTGCTAACTTTCGAGCCCGCGCACCTGCAGATTCTTGCCAAATTGAGCCCGAGCCTCGCTCTCGACTCGAGTGCCAGCCGGACGCCCTGAGGCTCGAGCCTCGTCAGCCTGTGGAGGCCGCCATCGGTCCAATAAACCGCGGTCAATGTGGCGCGCAAAGGTCGAGCTGCCGTAGTTCGAGAAAACGGTCGTTTTTCGACGTGCCAGAAAAAAGGGGTGAATTCGTGGGAATTCTCCCCGTTCCCGGAGTTTCAGTGAGCTGCGACACTGGCATCGTTTGATTCGTAACGGTGCCCGGTCCACTAGGCAAGCAAGTTGAGATTCTGACCTGATGAGGCGCTCTGGAAGATATCCGCCAGGCTGAAGCCAGTGCCGCCGTTCTGCTGCAGCGACGCGAACACCCCTTGGCTGAACTGGCCAGGCGTCAGACCGTTCTGGCCCAGGAAAGTGGCCAGCGGTGACTCCGCTGCGCTCGATGTCTGAGAGGAGCCGATTCCATTCTGCTGGAAAACGCTGCCGAGCGCGGAGAAAATCTGCTCGAGTAACTGCAGCACGTTGGTGTTCGCATTCGTGCCTGGGGTCGCATTCGTGCCTGTTCCGGTCGTCGTACCCGAGGTCGTTCCGCCGGTCGTAACTTCGATGCTGTCGATTGTGATGGCGGCGATTGTAATGTCGGATGTCGTACCCGAGGTCGCCGGTGTATTCGAGTCGCTTCCCGTTTGGTTTGTGCCTCCGGTCGTGTTGGACGAACCGGAACCGGACGTCGATCCCGTGCTTGCGGTGCCCGTGCTTGTCGTGCTCGTGCCTGCGGTGCTCGTGCCCGCTGTGCCCGTGCCTCCCGAGGCAGTCGAGGCGCCGGTGGCTTGGCCCTCGAACGCCTGGAGCACGTCTTGAAGTGCGGTTTGGATCTGGTTCAACAAATTCGCAAACAGATCGCTGCCCGAGTTGGACGCGCCGGAGGCCGGCGCCCCAGACGTCGAGTTCGGGGTAGAGGAATTCGTCGAGCCGCCGCCAGACGAATTGATGTCTAGGACGATCGTCAAACTGTCTTCAGTGATCGTCGTGCCGGAGCCCCCGTTTACTCCACTCGAACGTCGACGAATTGGGAGCCGATCCCACTCCTTGAAACGGGTTGCTGGAACCAAAGGAGCCGACCGGATAGATGTGCGACATTGGACTTCCCCAAACTTAGCGCGCGATTGATCGCGCAAAGACGGTAATCCCGCGCCTTCCATATCGGCAGGGCCAGACATCTGGATTCTGTCTTCCCCGCTGAAAACAGCCCCCGGGAGGCCGGCCGCGGCGACGTACTCGTACACGTCGAGCTGACCCTCTTCGGCGCCTGATGCTCGATTCCGCCAAAACGTATGAGAATCCGGCACGTGGAACAGCGTGCCGAAAAACCGATGAGCCTCTGTGCCTGTCACAGCGGCACTTATCGGTCGTTTGTTGTCGACCCCGGAAAACGGTTGGCTTTCGCAAAACTGTGCTGATGGTTTCCCTCATCGCTCTGAGATTGGCTCGCGCGATCCATAAGCGATCGTACCGTTCGATCAACGCTCCACTGAGTAAGTCTAAGAGGTGAGATCGACTTCGAGCGCATCATTGCGTGGACATCGAACCGCCGTCCACGAGGCGCAAATAGAGGGCGTGTCCACCGGTTACGTTGACGACGCGGACGAGCACTGTGTTCCAGCCGTTTTGTAGCGTCGCTGGAACTGCGTCCGAGTCGGGCATGGCGGGTCGTACTTTGAGGCATTCGTGAATCTGAGTACGGTTCAGCCACAGCCGAACCTGGTCGCCCGAACCGAGAAGGATTTTGACGCGCCGTTGTTGAGGTGCATAAATCCGTATCAAAGCGTACGCGGAGATGTGGTCCGCGTGGTCGAACAGAGCGCCGAAGTTGACAAACCCGCTTGTGCTAACCGGAACCCGCTCCCAAGTCGCAGCGGCTACATCTTGCTCAACAGCGCCGCGTTGATTGTGTGGATCGAGGTTGCGTTCAGGCGGATAACTCTGACTCAAGACGTCGGGGTACGGGCCCGCGACCCACCATCCCGATATCACCCAGTGCATTTCTCGGGTAAGCGCCAAGTACTGCTTGAAATCCGCGGCTGCTTGATCCCAGTCGCGTGCGTTCACGTGAATTTCACCGCGCAGCAGCCAGTCTTGAGCGCTTTGAGGATGGGCGGCGAGCTTGCGGTCGAGAGCGGGCAAGTACTTGGGTGACCGCCGTGCCACGTACCCCGCGGTCGCGTCGTGGAATACGACGTTTTGATCGTCGCCGCCGGAAACGATCGTCATCCCGTCGGGACTCCAGGCAACTGCGTTAATTGGGCTCTCGTGTCCTCCCAGCGTCAGCATTTCGCCCCCAGTCGGAACGTCCCAGATCTTGACCGTCCGATCCAAACTTGCGGATGCCAGGCGCGTGCCGTCCGCGCTCCAAGCGACGGCTCTAACCGAAGCATTATGGCCACCCAAAGTGTGTATTAGCCTGCCGGTGGCCGAGTCCCAAATCTTGATTTTGCCACCTTCGGAGGCCGAAGCGAGGCACTTTCCGTCGGGACTAAAGGCCACGCTATTTACCCAATTGCCGTCTGCCGGGAGTGAAAGAGTCTCCCGGTGGGACTCGACATCCCACATCTTGACGGCTAAGTCCGCGGAGCCGCTAGCCAGGCGTTTGCCGTCCGCGCTCCACGCGACACAAAGCACCCAGTGCTTATGCCCGCGCAGGACTTGCGTTGGCTCTCCGGAGATCGCGTCCCACACGCGGATCGTTTTATCGAAACTTGCCGATGCCAGGCGCGTTCCCTCCGGACTCCAGGAGACGGACGTCACTGCATCCGTGTGCCCTGCCAACCGCTTGAGTTCCTTGCCGCCGGCGGTGTCCCAGATACGAACTGTCCGATCCTGGCCGCCCGACGCAAGGTGCCTTCCATCGGCGCTAAAGCATATGAATCGGACCCAACCTTGGTGTCCGCGCAATACGAGCGGGGCGCGGTCACCAGCCCGGTCCCAGATCCTGATGTTGCCATCCGAACAGGCACAAGCGAACTGCGCTCCGTCCGGCCGCCAGGCGATCGAGAACGTGGGACTCCCCTCTTCGCGGAGGATGGGCGTTTCCGAAGCGGCGCGCGGAGCGGTGTCCCAGATCTTGACCGTGGCATCGGCGGATGCGGACGCCAACTGCTTACCATCGGGACTCCATGCAACGGCCGTCGCGCGCGCCATGTGCCCCCGCATAGTGAAGGCCTCGGATCCGCCCGCTGCCGGCCAGATTTTTACAGTCCGATCCTCACTCGCCGTTGCCAGTCGCGTCCCGTCAGGACTCCACGCGACGGCTGAAACACTTTGAGAATGCCCGCGCAGCGTAGTGACTTCCTTGCCGAGCGAAATGTCCCAGACTTTGACCGTATGGTCGTTACTCGCCGAAGCCAGCAGCGTCCCGCTCGGGTTCCATGCGACGGAAGTCGCCCAGTTCAGGTGCCCGCGGAGAGTGAGCAATCCCTTGCCGCCCAAAGGATCCCAAATTTGGACCGTTGTGTCCTCGGATGCTGAGGCGAGTCGCTTTCCGTCGGGGCTCCAGGCGAGGCCGCGAACACTCGAGTTGTGCCCCTTCAAGACCTGGACTTCCCTGCCGTTGGCCGCGTCCCAGACGTGAACGTCGCAGTCCTCGCCTGCCGACGCGAGCCGTTTTCCGTCGGGACTCCATGCCACCGCTAGTACTGCCCTGGCTCCCCTGGTCGTTCGGTTCAACTGAGTTCGCTTTGCGTCGAGAACGAGAGGGTCTTTGCCCCCGATCAGATCAAAAACCTTCACTGTTCCATCCAGGCACGCCGAAGCAAGTTCCTTTCCGTCGGGGCGCCAGGCCAATGATTGAGCAGCGCCCTGTACACCTTGCAGTGCTCGCAACGCGCCTCCATTCGCCGCGTCCCAGAGAAGGATCAGCCCGTCTGCACTCTCAGAGGCGACACGCCTTCCATCAGGACTCCAGGCAACCGCCATCACTCCGTCTTGATGCGCCCGCACAGTCAACAGGTCACGGTGACACAGCCCATTGAGGTAATACCATTCCCAATTGCGCAGGTCGGGCCGATCCTTGTCCACTTGCGCCAGGATTTCGACAACCCGGCCAATGCCGCCAGATGAGGCGGCCGCTTGCCCCGCCAGATTCATCTGCGCGATGTACAGATGACGGCTGAGCGTCTCTCCTTGCTTCTCAGCGAGTTGGCGCAGGGCTGCTTGCCGTCGTTCGGCCTGCACTGCCTTTTCTCGTTCCGCCTCCTTTTCGCTCGCCAAACGCTCTTTTTCATTGGCTAGGCGTTGCTTTTCCACAAACAGGCCGTGCTGGACCTCTTCTTGCCTCTGATAGTAGGCAGCCGCCAGCAGAGATCCCGTCACCAGCAAGAGAAGAAGCACGGCAATCCCGACCAGCGCGGAGGCTGTACCCCTATTTCTTCGACTCCATTGAAGAGCGAGTTCTCCCCATCCGACGGGGCGAGCTCGAACGGGCTCGTGATCCAGAAATCGCTCGAGGTCATCGGCTAGCTCACCGGCCGTCGCATAACGCTTACGCGGATCTTTTTCCAAGCATTTCAAGCAGACAGTCTGCAAGTCTCGCGGGACTTGTGGCACTAAGCGCGACGGCGGCACGGGCGCGTGATGGACAACTTGGACTAATGTCTCCATCGCATTGGCCCCCTGAAACGGGGGGCGGCCGGTCAACAATTCGTACAGAATGACACCCATCGAATAGACATCGGCAGTCCGACCAACCTCGCTGGCGTTGCCGGTGGCCTGCTCCGGCGCCGCGTACGCCGGAGTCCCCAGGATCGCGCCGGACTGCGTCATCCGATCCTCAACGACGCCCGGCGTAGGCAAGAGCTTCGCGAGTCCGAAGTCCGTTACCTTGAGAATTGCCGATTGGAGACTTGAGATCGATGAGACAGCATTTGGGGAAGGGGATAACTTTTTGGGCTGGAACCCGTGTTCCCCGGTCTTCAACAGAATGTTGGCCGGTTTGAGATCGCGGTGGACCACCCCTTGCCGATGGGCGTAGTCAATCGCCGTCGCCAAGGTAGCAATCAGACGGGCTGCGTCGACGGGGGGAAGCGGTACGCCGAGCCAAGAAGTCAGCCCCCCTGCCTCGACAAGTTCTAGAGCCAGGTAGAGGCAATCGTTTTGTTCGCCGACATCGTAGACCTGAACGATGTTGGGGTGCTGCAGTCGGGCAATTGTCTCGGCCTCACGCCGGAATCGCTCGCGAATGTCGGGGGAAAGATGCGGCCCCGCGGGAATGACCTTGAGGGCGACATAGCGACCCAGGTGGTGCTGTCGCGCGCGATAGACGACGGCCGCGGCACCCCGGCCGATCTCCTCCTCGATGTCGTATCCGTCTATGCCGAGTTTTGGGCTATCTGGAGGCGCGATCTGGCGTTTGATCTGCTGCAAGAAAGCTTTAGCCTCTGACGTCGATTCCGTGAAGGCAGTTCTTTCGAGCGAGGAAAGCGAAGAAAGGTCGCTCGGACCGGGAGTCGCGTCGGCGAGCCACTGCAGCGATGCCTGGCAATGGGTGCATTCCTCGATATGGGCGAGAACGCGGGTCGCCTCGGGATCGCTGAGTGATTCGTTCAGCAATTGTTCGAGTTCATCGTTGGACGGACACGGTCCCATCAATGGAGCTCGCGAAAAACAATTTGCCTATTGCCGATCGATCCGCGCCAGCTCTTCACGCAGCATGCGCTGCACCTTGCTGCGAGCGACGAAAACCGCACCGATCTTCATCCCGAGCTCCCGCGCCGCCTCCGCCCCCGATCGTTCGTCGATCGCCAGCAGGCGGAAGGCGTCCCAGGTCCTCGGCTCGACTCGAAGTCGAACCCGGGCGGCCGCCTCTTTGAGGAGCTCCTCATCGCCAGCGGCCACGATCCACTGTTCCAGATTGTCCCTGGCCTCGATCAGGCTCAGTCGGCGCACGGCGTCGTCGCTGCCGCTTCCCCGCCCGTCCCTACGCTGTTTGGCTAAATGGTCTTGCCACGTGTGGTGAGTCACGGTCTTGAGCCACGCGCGGAAGCTTCCATTGGGGTCGTAGCGAAAATTTTGCATACGCTGAGAGAGCTTGAGGAAGACCTCCTGCGTTACATCTTGGGCGTCCGCCTCCTGCAGACCCCAATTGCGACACCAAACGTAGATCTTTTGACCATACCAGTCGACGAATTCGGACCACGCGCCGGAATCGCTGGGCGCGGACCTCAGGCGGCCCAACAGTGTCAGCCGAGTGTCGGAGGGTTCGCCCATCTAGTTACTCGTCTTACATGAACGACCTAACGCTTGACCCACGAGATCTCACAAAACGATGCCCAGAAAAAATCGCATTTTTACCGTTAGGTCTGCTCTGCTCGCTCCGTAATAGTCAGCGAAGCCTTCGGTCAGCACGTTTCGCGGGGAGACAAGCGGGCATTTTTTTGGCCGCGGTGCAGGGGCAGCTGTCGCCAATCGCTGACTGGCCGGCCCGACAGTTAACACCTCCAAGGTACTCAAAAACGTCCCGACCGTCGTGCAGACAGCGGGTCAAGGTCCCGGTGCGCCCCCATTCGACAGCCAGAGTTGGCCCCGCCTGCGTTTGGTCAAACCGAGGAACCAGCCATGAGCTCTCGGTCACTCATCGACGACGATCCAAAGCACGATATCGATGAGGAAATTGATCAGTCGTCGATGTTTGGAGGGAGAAGCCAGAGGGATTGCTCACCGGATGCCAAGAGCGACGAATCGGGTGGGCAACTTGAAACCTGTGCGTGGCACGAGAATTTCAACCGCCCACGCCGTCATTCCGAGTCTTGAAAGAAGAAACAAATGCCGTCAACAGAACAAAATGCTGGGCAAGGCATTGCTCAATCCCACGGACCGCTCGCCTGCTCGATTGAGAACGGACCGTGCGGCGCAGAGCAGGAAGCTCTTCGGCTGCGTGCGTTAGTCGTTTAACGGGGGCGGTGAATGATGAGAGCACTTCGCTTCGCCCGTACGGGCTCAATCGAAAACCTCAGCGTGGAAACAATCGACCGTCCTGTACCGGGACCGGGCGAGGTCCTCGTCAGGGTTCAAGCGGCTGCGATCAACCCAAGCGATGTGAAGAATGTTCTTGGCAGGATCGCGCTGACAACCGTACCTCGGACTCCGGGGCGCGACTTCGCAGGGGTCGTCGAACAGGGGCCCTCCTCGTTGATCGGCCGGCCCGTGTTTGGAACCGGAGGCGATCTTGGCTTTCGCCGGGACGGTTCGCACGCGGAATATGTGGCAGTACCCGTCGAAGCGGTCCTGATCCGGCCCGGGACGCTTAGTCCCGAGCAGGCGGCGGCAATCGGTTTGCCCTATCTGACGGCATCTGCTGCCATCCGCGCTGCCGGGCTGCATTCAGGCGAGACAATCCTGATCACCGGTGTAGCGGGAGCCGTGGGGTCTGCGGCTGCGCGGATCGCGAGCTGGAAAGGCGCACGCGTGATCGGCACTGTCCAGAATTCCGCGCAACGAGAGGCAATCCCGGATCTGCCCGTGGATCAATACGTCGACCTAAGTACCGCCTCATTGCCGACGATGGTGCTATCGGCAACGGCAGGCCACGGGGTCAATGCCGCACTCGATGTTGTCGGCGGGCCGCTGTTCGAGCCCTGCTTGCAATGCTTAGCTCACCGAGGCCGGCTCGTCGCCATTGGGTCTGTGGGGGACGGCCGCGTCAGCTTCAACTTGACGGATTTCTACCACCGTGAAGGGCGGATCTTCGGCGTCGATACGCTCAAGTTTGATTTTGCCGAGAGTGTGGACGTCCTTCGAGAAATCATGCCCGGAGTGGAGCACGGACTGTTCAAGCCGCCTGCGCTCGAAACCGTGACGTTGGACCAAGCCGTTGATGTCTATAGGAAGATCAGCGACGGCCGGTCCGTAACAAATAAGGAGGTCATCGCGTTCGCCTCGACTGCGTAGCCAAACGAACCTTCGAAATGGAACACGAGTTGACCGCCTGACCGGGCTGTACCAGAAGGCCGCGGACCAGGTGTCTTCGATTCCGACTCTTGAAAGGAGAATCAAATGCCGTCAACAGAACAGGACGCTCACCAAATCCACAGCCTGCTGACACCACAGAACTGCACAGTCATCTTCATCGACCACCAGCCTCAGATGACATTTGGGGTAACGTCAATCGATCGGCAAACGCTCGTCAACAACACCGTTGCGCTGGCAAAGGCCGCGAAGATCTTCAACGTTCCCGTCATCCTGACCACGGTCGAAAGCAAAAGCTTCAGCGGACTCATGTGGCCGCAGATCCTGGAACTCTTCCCCGGAAAGCAGCCGATCGAGCGATCGAGCATGAATTCCTGGGAGGACAAGAACTTCGTCGCTGAAGTGCAGCGCATTGGACGCAAAAAGCTGGTCATGGCCGCCCTGTGGACGGAAGTGTGCCTCTGCTTTCCGGCGATCCAAGCGATGGAGGCGGGCTACGAGGTGTACGCCGTCGAAGACGTGTCAGGAGGCACCAGTGAAGTAGCCCATGGCAACGCGATGAAGCGAATCGTCCAGGCCGGAGGGGTCCCTGTGTCGTGGCTACAGGTCCTGCTCGAGTTCCAGCGCGACTGGGCACGTCGCGAGACTTACGATGCCGTGATGAAACTCGTGATCGACCATGCCGGGGCCTACGGCCAAGGGGTCGAGTACGCCTACACGATGGTCCATGGCCAGCCTCCGTTCCCAAAACGGCTGCCAGCTCACTAAAGGGATGGGGGATGCCTGCTCAAAGACCATCAGCCAGGTCTTCGATACCGGACGACGACCGCGAGCCGTTCGCTCGATCCACTGCCACTGACGACGGGCGGCCCATCACGGTCATCATTAGGCGCACGGTCCGCGAGGGGAGGGAGGAGGCGTTCGAGGCAACTTTGAGGGCTTTCATTCCCGAGTCAGCGACCTTCCCAGGTCATCTCGGAGTTTTCATGCTGCGTCCGCCGCCCGGTGGGAGAGAGTTCGGAGCGGTCTTGCAGTTTCAAACTCGAGGAGCCTGGGAAGGATTCCAGCGATGGCCTCAGTACCAGATGTTTCTTGCGGAGATCGAACCATATCTACAGATGGCGCCAGAAACGAAGACGTTATGCGGCCTCGAAACTTGGTTTACCCCGCTGGAGGCCGATTTCCTTCGCGCGCCCACTCGTTGGAAGGTGGCGTTTGTTACCTGGATTGGAGTGTGCATCTCAGTCTATGTGGTGAACTCGGTTTTCTCGCTGTTCGATCAGAATTGGCCGATGCTCGCCAATCTCTTGGTTTCGAACGCAGTCATTGTCGCGGCGTTGACGTGGGCCGTGATGCCGGCGCTTAGTTGGCTGTTCCGGCACTGGCTATCCTCACCAAAAACGGCAACCGCAGGGAACCGCGTGACCGCTGCAGCAGCGGGATGATTTCTTTGAGGAGATTCCCATGACTTCGATGGAACCCGATCTCATTCTTCACAACGGCCTGATCACGACTCTTGATTCTGCCAAGCCCCAAGCAGACGCGGCTGCGATCCAAGGCGGTCACTTCATCGCTGTCGGAGCCGACGCAGATGTCCTCAAGCTGCGCGGTTCCGAAACGCGCGTGATCGATGCGGGACGTCGCCGGGTGATTCCCGGCCTCAATGATTCTCATTTGCATCTCATCCGGGGCGGCCTCAACTACAACCTGGAGCTGCGCTGGGACGGTGTGCCGTCGCTGGCGGACGCCTTGCGGATGTTGAAGGAGCAAGCCCGGCGCACTCCGCCTCCGCAGTGGGTTCGCGTGGTCGGCGGATGGACCGAATTCCAGTTCGCCGAACGCCGCATGCCCACGCTCGACGAGATCAACGAGGTTTCGCAAGAGACGCCGGTGTTTGTGCTGCACCTCTACGACCGCGCGATGCTTAACGCAGCGGCCCTGCGGGCATGCGGATATACGAAGGACACGCCCAATCCCCCGGCCGGCGAGATTCAACGGGACAAGCAGGGGAATCCAACCGGGCTGCTCATTGCCCAGCCGAACGCGATGATTTTGTACGCCACGCTGGCTAAAGGACCGAAACTACCGTTCGACGATCAGGTGAATTCGACGCGCCATTTCATGCGGGAGATGAATCGGCTCGGACTCACCAGCGCCATCGATGCCGGCGGCGGTTTCCAGAATTATCCGGATGACTATCGCGTCGTCGAAGAGCTCGAAAAACTGGGCGAGATGACCGTCCGGATCGCGTACAACCTGTTCACGCAGCGCCCGAAGCAAGAACTCGACGACTTTGCCAAATGGGTGAAGATGACTCGGCCGGGCGAGGGAACCGATTTCCTGCGGATGAACGGCGCCGGAGAGATGTTGACGTTTTCCGCCGCCGACTTCGAAGACTTTCTGGAACCGCGTCCGGATCTCGTGGGTTCGCTCGAGACTGAGCTGACGCAGGTCGTGCGGCTGTTGGCCCAGCATCGTTGGCCGTTTCGTCTGCATGCGACCTATGACGAGTCGATCACGCGTTTTCTCAACGTCTTCGAGGCAGTGAATCGAGAAGTGCCATTTAACGGCCTTCGCTGGTTTTTCGATCACGCCGAAACGATTGGCGAGCGGAACCTCGAGCGAGTGCGGGCGCTCGGCGGCGGCATCGCCATCCAACATCGCATGGCGTATCAGGGCGAGTACTTCATCGACCGCTACGGAGCCGCCGCGGCGGCGCACAGTCCTCCGATTACTGCGATGCTCAAAATGGGCCTTCCGGTCGGCGCGGGAACGGACGCAACTCGCGTCGCAAGCTACAACCCGTGGGTTTCGCTTTACTGGATGGTGACGGGAAAAACCGTCGGCGGCACGCCCCTCTATCCGCAAAGCAACCGGCTGGATCGAACCGAGGCCCTTCGCCGCTATACGTCCGGAAGCGCCTGGTTCTCGGGAGAGGAGGAAAAGAAAGGAACCATTGCGGTGGGCCGGTTGGCCGATCTGGCGGTGTTGTCGGCGGACTATTTCTCGGTTCCGGACGAGGACATCAAGAAGATCGAATCGCAGTTAACGGTCGTGGACGGCAAGGTGGTCTACGGAGTGGGCGACTTTCGGCAGTTGGCTCCGTCAGCACTTCCTGTGAGTCCGGGCTGGTCTCCGGTCAAGTCCGTCGGGGGGTACTATTCTGCCCAACCAGAGCGGTCACCCATGGTTCACCAATCGGTAGCACCCGGACGGTTGCACCAACTTCTCGATTGTCTTGCGTGGACGGGCAGGACGTTAAACCCTAAAGCCGGTTTGGCGTGCGACTGTTTCGCCTTCTGATGAACAGACGCGACGGTCGGCGCGAATCGGTCGATTGTACTGATTACACCCAGGTCGCCTGCGACGCCAGCCGTGATGACCCTGAGACACTTTCCGATCTCGGATGGAAAAATGTCAGGCCGGTGCTTAGCGCGCGATTCTGTTCGCTTGGCGGCATGCGCTTGGGTGCTGGGCGTCGGCGCGAGTGCGTATTGCGCTCAAAACTCGTCTCCGAGAAACGAGGGCCCTTCCGACGCCGCAATGATCGCGAGCTTTTCGCCGGCTCCTTTGCAGGACGGCTTGAACGCCGGCGGGAATGGACTTGGCGCGCGATTCGATGACTCAGCCGCCGCGTCGACGTGGGAGATCCCGCCAAGTACGGGGACCGTTGCAAGTTTCTCACTTGCTCCGCAGCAGGAGGGCACGAATGCCGCCAGCAATGCGGTTTGCCCACCCTCAGACGGGTCGTCGTCGACGGCATCTACAGCCGCGACGACGGAAAAGACCTGTGTTCGTGAATACAAGCTGCCGCGATACCTCGAGGACTACAGCTTTCTCAAGGACCCCAGTAAATGCTGCGATTGCTGGGACCCGATGAAGTACATCCCGCTCTTTGGCTGCGACAGTGGCGCCTATTTGTCGATCGGCGGCGAGCTGCGGGAGCTATACGAAATCTTTCACAATGAAAATTTAGGATCGGCGCCGGCCGATTCGCACGGCAACAACGCCGATTTGACCGAACGTTACATGTTACACGCCGACCTGCATCTCGGCCCTTACTTTCGTGTCTTCGCAGATTTCATGTCGGGCCTGGAAGATGGGCGAATTGGGGGCGCGCGTCCGGAAATCGACCGGGATGCCTTCGACATCCACCAAGGCTTCTTCGATGTCGTGTTGCCGCTTTCAAATGATAACGACACGCTTACCGCGCGGATCGGGCGACAGGAAATGGAATATGGGTCCGGACGGCTGATTGACGTGCGCGAGGGCCCTAACCTCCGCCTTTCTCTTGACGCCGCCCGACTTTTGCTGCATGTCGGCCAGTGGGAAATCGACGGCTGGTGGTCAAAGCCGGTTCTCGATCTACCAGGCGTTTTCGACGACGAGCCAAACCCGGATAAAGCACTCTGGGGTCTGTATTCAGTCCACCCGTTTCCCCTGCTGCCCCAAGGAAACATAGACCTCTATTACCTTGGCTACGAGAACACGCAGGCCGTCTACGTGCACGCGCCAGCTGACGGGACTGAGGTTCGCCACACGTTGGGGATCCGGCTTTGGGGGGCGCCTCTTCCCTGGGAGTACAACGTCGAATACGACTGGCAATTCGGAACGTTCGGGTCCGGGGAGATCGAGGCGTGGTCTGCCGCGAACGCGATCCGCTACAACTTCAGCGACCTGCCAATGAAGCCGCGACTCGGACTCCGTTTCGATTTCACCAGCGGCAGCAGCAGCCCGAATTCGTCGACTCTCGGAACGTTCAATCCTCTCTTCCCCATGGGCGTTTACTTCAACTGGCTGAATCCCTTCGGACCGCAGAATCTGATCGATCTGCATCCTGTGTTGGATCTGTACGCCAGCGAGACCGTCACCTTTACGGCGGACTGGGACTTCTTCTGGCGTGAGAGCTTGGGAGACGGTGTCTACAGCCTCGCAGGTATGCCCTTGCGGCCGGGCGTCGCCGGCGGTCGCTATGTGGCCAATTCGCCGTCACTCATTGCGACCTGGAACGCGACGCGGCATCTGACACTCTTAGCGACCTACGTCCACGTCTTTCCCGGTTCGTTTTTCGAAGCCAATCCGCCCGCCAAGCAGGAGGATTATTTCATGACGTACTTGAGCTACAAGTTCTGACACCCTCGTAAAGCGGGAGCAGCCATGAGAATCATCTGTCGTTCCGTATTCACTACCCTCGTATTCGGGCTGGCCATCACTCGCGGATGGGCGGCCGACAACGTCAAGGAAACGGCGCTCGAAGGCACGGACGACGTGAAAATCAAGATCCGAATGGAAGGCCCCACGACCGCGGACACGCCGCTGCAGGTCGTCTGCCTGTTCAAGCACAAAGAGTCAGGGGACAAGATGCTTGGTGCGGCAGTCGAGTTGGACAAGGATCTCCACGGCGTAATCTCGTCGCTCCGCAATCGCGGCGAGTTTGCAGGAGATGCTCTGGAGACGCTGTTGATCGTTCCTCCCGCGGGAACAATTAAACCAAAGCTGCTCCTGTTGATCGGCATCGGCGACGAAAGCTCGCTCTCGCTCGAGCGCATGGAGGAAGTGGGGCGCGTCGCGGTCCGCGAAGCAGCGCGGCTTGGGGCCGGCAGGATCGCATTTGCCCCGCTGCTCCGCGATCAGGGGAACTCGCGATTTGGAACGGGCGATGTGGGCCGCCATGTGCTTCGGGGACTCCTCTCCGCCTACGACACCGACCGGCGCATGCAGAAGGAAGGCTTCGCCAGACCGTACACCCTCGAAGAGTGGTCGGAAGAGGCGGGCCCCGCTTACTTTGATGACACCGTCGACGGCGCCAAGAAAGCGATCAGCGAAGCCAAGGCCCTGATCCAAGACCGATCGACGAAATCGTTCACAAGCCAGTAATCCTTCGTCAATCAGCGCTGTTCCGGAACCGACGAGTTTTTGAAACCCGATCGAACGGGCTCGGCTCAGCAGCTGTCCGAAAACGGACGACGTGCTCGGACGCTTTGCGCGAGTTGGGGCCGCGGAGTGCTCCCATAAATGGGTCGTTTTTCGGGTGCTTCGAGAAAACGTATGAGTTGATGACAATAACGGACCTCGCATCCAATACACCTTCCCTGCGATTGGTTCGCCCAGCAGGTTCTCGAGACGGGCGAGATGCCGATCCATCGCCGCCAAGTCCTCCTCAAACCGCTTGAGCTGTTACAGCGATTGAGCCTTGCCGGAATCACAGTAAATGACAAGTCGATCGCTCTCCAATCGGTGGCGGTAGGCGAGATCCGCGTCCAGGCGTTGTAAGGCCCACTGGAGCCGATATGTGCCCGAGACATCGTATTGGACAAAGCCGCGCCGAAAAGTTCCCACGCTTAGTTTGTGTCATCGACTCGCCATAGGCGGATCTGATTCATGCCGTCGGCGGTGACCAGGCTGCCGTCCGCTCCGAAGGCCGCGCGCCAGATGGTCTCCGGCAAGATAAACCTCGTCAGTTCCTCACGCGTGGCGACGTTCCAAAGGGTGAGCGTGGGCCCGGCGATCGTGACGAGCGTTCTGCCGTCCGGCGACCAGGCAAAATGGCCGACGTCGCCGACTAGCCCGTTCGGCTCCCAAATCGGTTGGCCGGTCAGCGCATCCCAAATCCGCAGCTGCAACCGATCCCGCCCGGCGTACAAGGTCCCATCCGGCGAAAGGCTGCCGCTCGAGAGGACCCGGGCATCGTTTGCAAACGGCTGTGCGAGCCTGAGCCGGGCTTGCTCGCGCCGCGTGTCGACGTTCCAAAGCGTGATTGCACCGCCTGCGATCGTTGCTAAGGTTCGACTGTCTGCTGCGAACTTGAGCTGGAGCGCTTCACCGGGGAGCCTGCCAAGTTCGGCCAGCGTGGACGGGTTGCGGAGCACGACGGCCTGCTCGTTTTTCGAACCGGTCGCCGTTGCGAGAATCCGACCGTCGGGTGAGAAATCAATCGCTCCGCCATCAGACGCGTGGACCCGGGATTGCCACTGCGCAGCTCTGATGTTCCACAGCGAAAGCCGCTGGGAACCAGCCAGGGCGAGCATGCGGCTGTCTCGAGAGAAACACACCTGTCCGATCGGCCCGTCGTCGATTTCGAGCTTGCCGGCCTCCCGATTTTTGATGACGTCCCAGAGCGCGGCCATGTGATCTCCAGGCTTCGCGAAGAAGACGAAGTTCCCGTCAGGAGAGGTTGTCGTTGTCGTGTCTCCGGGGGAACTCGTCACCTGAAATCGCGCGAGTTCGCGGCGGCTGGCCAGGTCCCAATGCCTCACATCCCTGCGCGGAGGCATCCCCGTCTTCAGTCGCGATTCGAGAAACACGCTCTTGCCGTCGGCAGCAAGACCGACCTTGACCGGATAAAAGGCCACGTCCCCCTCAATCGTGTCCGGATCGGGTTCGGGCACGATCTTCCAGCGCCTCACGATTCCGTCCGCGGCTCCCGAATAGAGCCACTGGCTGTCGGGCGAAAAAATGAGCGCACTAATCCCGCTGGCGTGGCCCTTGAAGATTGCCGTTTCCTTGAAGGTCACCGGGTCCCACACGCGGATGGTCCCGAATTTGTCCCCGGTTGCCAGCAGTTTTCCGTCGGGCGAGAATGTCAGGGCGTTGACCTGACTGGGGAATCCGTCCAGCTCGGTCAGCTTCTTGCCCGCCTTCCAGTCCCACAATTCCACAACATGCGGCTCCGACCCACGATGGCAAGCCAGGAGCGTCCCATTGGGTGACAACGCCAGGGCAAAGCTCCACCGCTTCGGATCAACGTGCTTGAACTTCATGGACCCGGTCGTGAGATCCCAGACCATCGTCGTTGGGCCAACCTGCCAGGCGACTGCCTTTCCCTCCGGGCCGAGTCGCGCCATTTGAAACGCCGCGCGAGTCATGTGCGGATCGCTGGCGTATGGGTCCAGCGTCCTCTGCTCGCGCCCGTCGGCCGTGTTCCAGAAGGCTAGTCTGCCGTCCACGGTCGCGGCCGCCAGCGTCGAACCGTCCTCCGAGAATGCGGTCGACCCAAACTCGTAGACCGTTTGGTTGAAGCGGCCTGCCGGCCGTTCGTTTCCCGTCGCAACATCCCAGAAGCGGAGGCTGAGGGTCGCGGATCGAGGCGTTATTTGCCCCTGTGTCGACCTGCTCGCAGTGACGACGGTTGACCCATCGGCGGAAAATGCCAGGCCGCCGGCCGAAACCTGAGGAATGCTCAGCCGCAGCACGCCGGTCGACGCGTCCCAAAGTCCCAAGGTGCCTTCATCACTGGCCGTCGCCAGCGACTTGCCGTCCGGCGAGAGCCGCAAAGCGAGAACGTCGGATTTCGTATCGAACAAGCGTCCTTTTTGAAAACGGTCGCAGAGATGCTGGAGGTAATGCCACTCGAAGCCGCGGATTTCCTCCTGGCCCGGTCGCGGTCGATGGCGATCGAGGACCTGTTGAACACGCGCGACGTTTCCGTCCCGAAAAAAGATGAACGCGCGGTTCATGTCCGAAACGTACAGCGTGTGCCGCAAGTCTCCGAGTGTTTTTTGGAGCTTTTGATTCGCGTCGGCGACATGGTCGCGCTCCTTGCGGGTTTCCTCCCGCGCCTGCGAAGCCTCCAGCTCGTTATTCTGCGCGATGTGCTCGGCAACGGTCGCGCGAAACGCCTGCCAGGTGCTGGCGACGGAGCCCAAGACCAGCAACACCAGAAAGGCGCAGCCGATTCGCAGCGCCGTCCGATTCTTATGGGCCAATTTCCGGAGTCGATAGCCCGCGCCGGGGGGACCGGCCTCAACGGGCTCGTCATTGAGATAGCGCTCGATGTCGCGGGCCAGTCCGTTGGCCGTCTCGTACCGCCGCGTGCGGTCCTTTTCGAGGGACTTCATCGTGATCCAGTCGAGATCCCCGCGAAACATCCGCGAGAGCCGTGCCGGTTCGGTCCTGCGCAAGGCAGCGATCGCCGGCAGCGTATCGGTGGAGCGGGACAGCCGCGTGCTGGGCCGCGGCGGTTCTTCCTCCCGAATGATGCGGATCAATTCCCCGTAGGCCGCCTGCGACAGGCGCTTGCGGTCGAACGGCGTGCTCCCCGTCAACAGCTCGTACAAGAGCACGCCCAGCGAGTAGATGTCGCTCCGCGTGTCCACGTCGAGGCCCGATATTTCGGCCTGCTCCGGGCTCATGTACAACGGCGTCCCGACCATTTGCGCGAAATTTGTGAACAGCGTCTTCTCGGTGAGTTGCTGCGTCGTGGCCTTCGCCACGCCAAAGTCGATGATTTTGGGCACCGGACGGCCGTCGTGCAGGGTCACGAGCACATTCGTGGGCTTGATGTCGCGGTGAATGATCCCTTTCTGATGGGCGTGCTGGACCGCCTGGCAGACCGGGACGAACAACTGCAATCGCTCTCGCACGGACAGGTTGTTTTGGTCGCAGTATTCTGTGATCGGAATGCCGCGGACCAACTCCATCACGAAGTACGGATGGCCGGCCGAGGTGGCCCCCGCGTCGAGCACTTTGGCAATATGGGGATGATCCATCAGCGCGAGCGCCTGCCGCTCGGCTTCGAAACGGGCAATCACCTGCCGCGAATCCATGCCCGGCTTGATGATCTTGAGCGCGACGCGGCGGCGGACCGGCTCCTGCTGGTCGGCCATGTAGACGACGCCCATGCCGCCTTCGCCGATCTTCTCCAGCAGCTTGTAGTGGCCGATGATCGTCGCCGCGCCGCCCAAGTCAGATTGGTCGAGCAAGGTCGCCACTTGTTGAGCGGCGGGCTTCTTCAAGAATCCTTCGGCTAATTGATGGGCTCGGAGGAGCGTGTCGACCTGGGCACGAAATTGCGGATCGGTGCCGCAGACCCGATCGAGGTACGCGCCGCGCGCGGCCGCGTCTTCAATCTCGATCGCGTGTCCGAAGACAGTCTTGATCTCGTTTTCAGGCGGATTCATGCCGGCATCTTAGAGTGGATCTTCCCTGCAATGCGACAAGTGAGGGGCGGGCCTGACAGGAATTCTACGAGGTTGTCTGCCCCGGGCCGTCGAGCTGCCTCGTCGGCAACTCGTATAACAGCCTGAAATGACCAGGCTCTCGCGTAAGCCGGAGCCGCTATGTACTCCGCAACGACAGGCCGAGCGAATCGGCCGAAGCGCTCATGGCCTGGCCGGCGAAGTCGCGGAACTGCACCGGGGAAGCCAGCCTTGTCACACGCTACAACACGGCCGAGTTCGCGCTCTGTCGTTTGAACGTCGTGCGGCTCCGCCAGCCGCGGACGGCGCCGACGGCCAGAAAGCCCGTGCCCAGCAGGCAAAGGCTCGCGGGTTCGGGAGTCGAGTTCGGGACGTCGATCGGTCCCGAGAGCGCGTACAAGGATTGGGGATTGGTGTCTATGAATTCGCCAGCAACCAACCAGCCGTCGGTCGTGTAGGGCTCGCCGTATTGCGCATTGGGGTCCGTAGGGCTCAACCCTCCTAGATAACCGGTCCAGACGAGTGTAAAGCCGTCCGTGCCGTTCTGAGTGATATTGGGCGTCGTATCGAGAGTAGTCCCAAAAGTACTTGAGTAAAGTCCTGCATCTGTCAGCAACTGCCCGGTCACAGTGTAGACGGGAATGCCGGGAACCGAGGGCGCGTTCGTGGCGGGGCTATTAAACCCGGTCGAGGCGACGGCATGCCAGTCGGCTGCCGGATCGAGGGCCGCGAGTGCCGGAGTGACTTGCGATTGCACAAAACTGTTGTACGTGCTGATAT
>Ga0210390_10001665_pt1 | contig 20827 bp, 15 predicted proteins | sample IncBWH11OmetaG_FD_161050 | JGI IMG/M metagenome (GOLD analysis project Ga0210390, IMG submission 161050) | Forest soil microbial communities from Barre Woods Harvard Forest LTER site, Petersham, Massachusetts, United States - Inc-BW-H-11-O ... | reverse complement strand
CGGATCTTGCCTGTTGCCGATCGAGAGGGGGTGCACCTCCAGCCGCGGCGTGGCGGTCGTTAGGGAAGGGCTCACCTCGAGCATGTGCGCGCCCAGGATCTTCTCGTTCCCTGGGGTCAGGTCGTAGGTGTAGTCCTCCATGAGCGAGGCCCCGCCCGGCAGCCCCGCCCCCATCACCGTGGCCGCTGTGACGAGGATCGCGGTCTTCCAGTCGCCTTCCGCGCCGAACCCGTAGCCGTCCGCCATCAGCCGCTGCACGGCCAGCCCGGGCAGTTGCTTGAGCCCGCCGAGGTCCTCGAAGTTCGTGGTGAACGCGCCGAAGCCGCCGTCATCCAGGAACGACCGCAGCCCGAGTTCGATCGCCGCGCCATCGCGCAGTGACCGGTGGCGGTCGCCGCCATGGCGGAGCTCGGGCGCCACGTCATAGCTGTCCTCGTACTCCCGCACTAGCGCGTCGATCTCGGCGTCCGTGGCGTCGTCGACGGCCTTGACCAGGTCGTTGACGCCCCACGTGTTGACCTGGACGCCGAATACCGACTCCGCTTCCGTTTTGTCGCCTTCGGTGACGGCCACGTAGCGCATGTTGTCGCCGAACCGGGCGAGCTTCAGCGCGCGCGTCGCCGCCCAGCCGGCGGCCGCCCTCGTCCACGTCGCTACCTCGGCGACGACCCGGGGGTCGGACACGTGGCCCACCACGGTCTTGCGGCGGGTCGCCAGCCTGGTCTGGATGTACCCGAACTCGCGGTCCCCGTGCGCGGCCTGGTTAAGGTTCATGAAGTCGAAGTCGATGTCGGCCCACGGCAGCCGGACGTTGGCCTGGGTGTGCAGGTGCAGCAGCGGCTTGCTGAGCACCTGCAGCCCGCCGATCCACATCTTCGCCGGGCTGAACGTGTGCATCCAGGCGATCACGCCGATCACGGTATCGTCGTCGCTGGCCGCGAGCATGACCCGGCGGATGTCCTCAGGCCGGGTGACGACGGGCTGCCAGACGACCCGCACCGGGATCCTGGCCGCGTCATCGAGGGCTCCGGAGATGGCACGAGACTGTCCGGCTACCTGGCGGAGGGTCTCCTCACCGTAGAGCTCCTGGCTGCCCGTGATGAACCAAACCTGGAGGTCACGCAGCTGCTCCGGGCTGCCTGATCGTGCGGACATCGTTCACGCGCTCCTCGTCTATCCGATGTGAGCGCCCACATCAACAGGTCATGGTACGGGCACGCGCGGGGGCCGCGTCAACTACTCCCTCCTCCGAAACTCTCGTTACCAAGCCGTGCTGCTACCACGACCGTGGCGCGTTGACGGCGGAGTACTTCTTGGTCTAACTTGCGCGAAAGAGGCTGCTGTTAACGTTCACAACGCCTGACCCATAACTCCATAAACGCCGCGAGGCGTCCCTCATCGGGTCATGCCGCAGCAGACCAGCCACTGAGTGGGGGGACATTCGCTCAGCCCGCGATGGTGCATCAATGGGCAACGACAGATAACCGGAGGTTCCGGATGGGCAAGGTTCATCCGAAGGTCGACGAGGCAATCCAGACCCTCAACATGGGCGACGGCCCGAGCCGCCGCCGGCTGCTCGCCGGCACCGGGCTGGTAAGCGCCACGGCTGCCGCATCGGCCCTGCTCGCGGCGTGCAGCTCGTCGCCGGCCACCGCGGCGGCAAGCGCGGGCAAAAACCCGTTCCCGACTGTGCCCAATCAGAAGTTCTACTTCGTGAATCACGCCGACACGAACGAGTTCTTCACCCCGACCCAGTACGGATTCGCCGACGCCGCGGCGCTGCTCGGCATTCCAAAGCCAGTCTGGAGCGGCTCGGCCAACTCGGTTGACTCCGAGATGATCTCCGCCGCGAACACCGCGATCTCCGCTAAGGCTGCCGGGATCGCGACGTCGGTGATTGACTCGTCGATGGCCACGCCGGTGAAGAATGCCATGGACGCCGGCATCCCGGTCATCACCTACAACGCCGACGGGATCTACTCGCACGGGGTACCCGAGATCTACACAAACCGGCTGGCCTACGTCGGGCAGGCGCTCTACCTGTCCGGGCAGGCCATGGGCGAGCAGATCAAGACGCTCGTGCCGGGCGGCGGGGAGATCGTGATCTTTATCGCGACCCCGGGAACCGGCAACATCCAGCCTCGCTACGACGGCGCGGCATCGGTGCTCGGGAGCAGCTACTCGGTGACCGAGATCGGCACCAGCACGGTCGACGGCCAGGAGCTGTCGACGGAGAAGTCGTACCTGCTCGGGCACAAGTCCAGCCTCAAGGGCGCGTTCGCCGTGGACTCCGGGTCCACCGCGAACCTCACCGCGGCCCTGACCTCGACCGGCCTGTCGATTCCCGCGGGCGGCTTCGACACGGACCCGCGGACGCTGAACGGCCTCAAGGCCGGCACGATCAAGTTCAGCATCTTCCAGGACCCGTACCTGCAGGGCTTCCTGCCGACCCTCTACCTCTACCTGTACAACCTGTCCGGCGCGCAGCTGGCGCCGCCGGACACCGACACGGGCCTGACCGTGCTGAGCCCGGCCAACGTCAGCGGGTTCCTGACGAACAGCCGGTACCAGGGCGGTTCGTCGGGCGAGTCGTACCTCCCGCGGCCCGCCGGAGCCATCAACCAGCCGGTGGGGACGACTAGCACCTGATGCCGGCCCGTTCGCGCCGACGGGGCAGGCCGGTCCTGGTCTGCCCCGTCGGCGTGAACGTGGGATTGACACTGGGCTGCCCGCGGTGAATCGTGCTGCCACAGGCGCGAACCAGCGCGGGGCTTCAACGTGCCGAAGGAAAGCGGAGATGGGTTCAAGTGAGTGACACGTTCGAGCAAACCATAGGGAAGACCGGCGCCCCTCCGCCGGGGCAGCGGGCTCCTGGCAGCCCCAGCGACCTGCTGATGCGAGCTCTGCGCGTGCTCGGGCGACAACGCGAGGCGACCGTGTTCGTGATCGCGCTGGCCCTGTTCCTCTACTTCGTGATCGACGCGGGATCGGACTTCACCTCGAAGGCGAACCTGGTCACGCTGTTCTCCGACAGCGTGGCACCCTACGCCATCATCGCGCTGGGCGAGGTCTACCTGCTGATCTGCGGCGAGATCGACCTGTCGGTCGGCTTCGTCGTCGGGTTCGCGCCCTTCCTCACGCACTACCTAACCGACTTCTACCACATTCCCGGCCTGCTCGCCGTTTTCTTCGGGCTGCTGCTCGGGCTCGTGGTTGGCTGGGTCAACGGCTTCTTCACGGTCACGGTCGGCGTGCCCTCGTTCATCACCACGCTGGGCACCGGGTTCATCCTGCTTGGGCTCATCGACACGACCTCGCACGACGAGCCGGCGGCTGTCCCTACTGACGTGCTGGGCATTGGCAAGTGGATCGAGTCCTACGCCTGGGCGCCGATCGTCTGGGCGGTCGTGCTCACCGCGGTGTTCCATATCGTGCTGACCAGGACCCGCTGGGGCCTGCACACGGTCTCCGTGGGCGGGAACCTGCTCGGAGCGCGGGAGGCCGGTATTCATGTCGGCCGGATCAAGTACGGCAACTTCATGATCACCGGGCTGCTCGGCGCACTCGTCGGCCTGCAGCAGATGTACTTCACGAGCAACATCTCCCCCTCTACGGGCTCGTACCAGTGGATGTTCTACGCGGTCACGGCCGCGGTGATCGGCGGCACGGCGATGCTGGGCGGGACGGGAACGGTCATCGGCGCCTTCCTCGGCGCGGTGGTGCTCGGCATCCTGCTCGACGGGTTCCCGCTCATCGGCGTCAGCGCCAATCCGTTGTACATCATCTTCGGCGGGGCGATCCTCGTCTCCATGGTGGCGAACGTACAGCTCGCGAGGGTGCGGGAGAGAGGACAGCACTGACATGACGGCGACGACACCGGACGGCCCGACGCCACCGGCGGACCCCAGCGCCCCGAGCGCCCAGGGCGAGGAGATCCTCCGCTGCGAGCACATCTCCAAGAGCTACGGCGTGGTGACCGCGCTAACCGACGTGAACCTGCGACTGCGGCAGGGCGAGGTGCTCGGGCTCATCGGCGACAACGGCGCGGGCAAGTCCACCCTGCTCAAGATCCTGTGCGGCTTCCAGCCGCCCACCGCAGGCCACATCTTCCTCGAGGGCCGGGAGGTCGTCTTCAAGTCGGTCGACCACGCCAGGGCGCTCGGCATCGACGCCGTCTACCAGGATCTTGCCCTGATCAACCAGCTCACGGTGTTCCAGAACATGTTCCTCAACCGGGAGAAGGTCCGGTGGCCGCTGCCGCTGGTGCGGAACGGGGTCATGCGGAAGGAGGCCAGGGAACATCTCGACGAGATGGGCGTGCAGATCCCGTCGATGGACTCGCCGGTGGCCCAGCTCTCCGGCGGTCAGCGCCAGGCGGTCGCGGTGGCCCGCTCGGTCTTCTCGAACCCGAAGGTCCTGCTCCTCGACGAGCCACTCGCCGCGATGGGCGTCAAAGAGGGCGCGATTATCCTGGACCTGATCACGCGGCTCAAGCGCGAAGGCAACGTCTCGATCATCTTGATCGCGCACAACTATGCTCAGGTGATTGAGGTGTGCGACCGGATCAACATGATCCAGGGCGGCCGGATCACGCTGGACAAGCCGACCTCAGAAACGTCGGCGGACGAGCTCACGGACATAGTGGTGCAGGAATACCGCAAGGCACTCGAAGAGCGCCAGCGCTCGGCGTGAGCCGCGCTCAGCGCTGACCGTACTCGGTCTTGTAGCGCTGGTGCAGGGCGTCGATCTGGTCCTGCGGCAGCGCGGTAAGTTCGCCGCGGCTGGCCGCGAGGTGTACGGTCGCGGCCACGTCCTCGCACATCACCGCAGCCTTCACCGCGGCGGGCGCTGTGCCGCCGACCGTGAACACCCCGTGGCTGCGCAGCAGGACGGCCGGCGAACGGTGGCCGGTCAGCGTCTCGACCACGGCCCGGCCGATCTCGTCGCCGCCGATCGGCGCGAACGGGCCGAGCGGTATCTCGCCGCCGAACTCGTCGGCCATCGCGGTCAGCACGCACGGGATCGGCTCGCCGCGGGCCGCCCACGCCGTCGCGTACCGGGAGTGCGTGTGCACCACGCCGCCAACCTCCGGCATGTGCCGGTAGATGTAGGCGTGGGAGGCGGTGTCGCTTGACGGGAGCAGGTCACCGTCGACCCGGGTGCCGTTCAGGTCGCAGACCACCATCGAGTCGGGGGTCAGGTCGGGGTAGATGACCCCGCTCGGCTTGATCACCAGCAGGTCCGCACCGGGGACCCGGGCCGAGACGTTCCCCGACGTCCACGCCACCAGGCCGTTGCTGGCCAGCGCGGCGTGCAGGTGGGCGACCTTGCGCCGCAGTTGCTCCACGGCGGCGCTGACGGATGGGTCATCCAAGCTTGCCGTCATGACCGCACCTTGTCAGCGGCGGCCCCGGCGATTACGCGATCGCGCAGCGCGCGCAGCCGGTGCATGACCTCGTTGGCACCCCGGCCGAAGTAGTCGTGCAACAGAACGTACTCCGCGTACATCTCGTCGTAGACCTCGACCGCACGCGGATCGGGGGTGTAGGCGACCGCGCTCGTTCGTCCCATGACCGACGCGGCCGTGGGCACGTCGGGGTAGGCCCCGGCGGCTACGGCCGCGTGGATGGCCGAGCCGAGCGCCGGCGCCTGAGCGGAGGTGGCCAGGCGCAGCGGCCTGCCTGTCACATCGGCGTAGATCTGCATGAGCAGATCATTGCGCATCAGCCCGCCCGCGATGACCAGCTCGGTGACCGGCACGCCACCCGCCTGGAAGGAGTCGATGATGACCCTGGTGCCGAACGCGGTGGCCTCAAGGAGCGCCCGGTATATGTCTGGCGCTCGCGTAGCCAGCGTGAGGCCGACGACCGAGCCGGACAGGTGGTGGTCGACGAGCACGCTGCGGTTCCCATTCAGCCAGTCGAGGGCGATCAGGCCGTGCTCGCCGGGCGACTGGGCGGCTGCCTCGGCCGACAGCAGTTCGTGCAGGGTGAGGCCGCGCCTGCTGGCCTCCGCGTGATATTCGGGCGGCACCGCGTGGTCGGCGAACCAGGCGAAGATGTCGCCGACGCCGGTCTGCCCGGCCTCGTAACCCCACGACCCGGCGACGATCCCGCCGTCGACCACGCCGCACATGCCCGGTACTTCGGCGAGCACATCGCAGTTCATGATGTGGCAATTGGAGGTGCCCATGATGATCGTCATCTGCCCGGGCGCGAGGGCGTTCGCGGCCGGGGCGGTCACGTGGGCGTCCACGTTGCCGGCCGCCACGGCGATCCCTTCGGGAAGACCCATCCAGCTCGCCGCGCGCGCGGTGAGCGCGCCCGCCGTGGCGCCGAGTGGGAGCAGCGGATGCGCGAGCTTGTCGTCGGCGAAACCCGCGAAGGCGGGGTTCAGCGCGGCGAGGTACTGCCGGGACGGATAGCGTCCATCCTGGAAGATGCCCTTGTACCCGGCGGTGCAGACGTTCCTGGTCTCGTCGCCGGTCAGCTGCCAGACGATCCAGTCCGCCGCCTCGATCCAGCGCTGTGTCAGCCGGTAGACATCGGGGTCTTCCTCGAGCACCTGCAGCGCCTTCGCGAACTGCCACTCGGCCGAGATCTTGCCGCCGTACCTGGCTAGCCACGGCTCACCGCGAGAGCGGGCCAACTCGGTGATCCGGTCCGCCTGCGGCTGGCCCGCGTGGTGTTTCCAGAGCTTCGGATAGGCGTGCGGGTGGTCCGCCAGCTCGGCGAACTCGCACAGCGGCGTCCCGTCCGCGAGCACGGGCAGCACCGTGCACGCGGTGAAGTCGGTGCTGATGCCGATCACCTGGACCGGGTCGACGCCGGCCTCGGAGACCGCTGCGGGCACCGCGTTCCGCAGCACGTCCAGGTAGTCCTCGGGGTCTTGCAGGGCCCAGTCCGGCGGCAGCGGCCGGCCGCTGGCCGGCAGCGTCGCGTCAATCACACCATGCTTGTACTCATGCACGGCGCTGCCCAGTTCCGCGCCGTCAGAGACGCGGACGACCAGGGCACGCCCGGACAAGGTGCCGAAGTCGATGCCGACCACACAGGCGTCCATGGGTCAAATGTTAGCGTTCACATCCGGCATTCTCACCCGTTCATCCGGAGCCATTGGGGGGCGGGCGAAGTCAGCGGCGTCAGCGGCGGGGTGGTGGCGCGGAACTGAACCGGGGCAGGAGTTCCGGCAGGATCGGCGGCACCGGCTGCACCTCGCGGCCGGCCGCGATCTGGTCCAGCAGCAGCTGCAGCGCCTGCGCGCCGAGCGCGCCGAAGTCCTGCCTGACCGTGGTCAGCGGCGGCCAGAAGTAAGCGGCTTCCGGTACGTCGTCGAAGCCGACGACGCTAAGGTCCCGCGGCAGGTCACGGCCGCGCTCCGCGGCCGCCCGCAGGAATCCGAGCGCCATTGAGTCGTTCGCGCAGAACACCGCCGTTACCTCCGGCCGCGTGGCCATCCGCAGGCCGATCTCGTAGCCGGACCGCGCGGACCAGTCGCCGCGGTATGTCTCCGCTTCCGGCACGACGGCCGCCCGCAGCGCCTGCCGCCAGCCGTCGAGCCGGTCCCTGGCGTCAAGCCAGCTGTCCGGACCGCTGACGTGGTATACGGTCCCGTGCCCCAGGTCAAGCAGGTGCCTGGTCGCCATCGCGGCGCCGGCCACGTTGTCGATCTTGACAGAAGGCACAGACGCCGTGGCGCCGCAGCCCACCGCGACGAGCGGGACGCGCGACGCCAGCCCGGCCAGCGTGTCGACCGCGTCGTACTGCGGCGCGATCACGATGATTCCCGCGACCGCCTGACTGAGGAACCTGTCGACCGCCTGGGTCAGCGACCGGCGGTCGAAGGCAGGCAGGCTGGCGATCCCGACGAAGTAGTCGGGATGGGCCGCGCGCTCGATGCCGTACAGCATGGAAGCCGGCCCGTACAGCGTGGTGTCGAAGCTGATCACGCCGAGGACGTTGGTCTTGCCCGTGACCAGCGTTCGCGCCGCCGCGTTCGGCCGGTACCCCAGGTCCCGGATGGCCGCGAGAACGTCGGCCTTCGTCGTGGCGCTGACGTTGGGGTGCCCGTTCAGGACCCGGGAAACGGTCTGCTGTGAGACGCCCGCGCGCCGGGCGACATCAGCCATCACGACCGGTCGCTGGGCCTGTCGGTCCGTGGTCGTCGACACGCGGCCTCCCTCAGCTCTCGGCCTACGCCTAGTGTCCCGGCCGTGCTTCGACCGACTTAGAAAGCATAAGCCGGATCATGCCGCCAACATCGTCAACCCCTGCTGAGCGGGAGATTCCGGACAGCGGTTACGGCGTGACAATCACCTTCAGGCCGGACCGGCGCTGGGCGGTCTTGAAGGCGCCGGCCGCGTCGGACAGGCCGGCGCGACACGAGATCAGCGGCTCCAGTGGCACGGCGCCCCGGACGGCCAGATCGATCGCGCGCGGATATGTCTCGTTCATCCGGCGCACCATGGCGATGGTCAGCCCCTTGCGCCGGGCGAGGGACGCCGGGAACGTCGTGCTGTCGTCGTCGGGGATCCCGGCCAGCACCACCCGGCCGCCCGGTCGCACGGACTCCATCGCCGTCCGCACCGCCGGATCGTCCCCGGCCGCCTCGAAGGCGACGTCGGCGCAGTAGCCGGACAGGTCGGCGGCAGGTTCCGACACCTCGTGGGCACCGAACTCCGTGGCCGCGTCCCGGCGATGCGCCAGGGGTTCGACGGCGAGTACCCTGCTGGCCCCGGCGACGCGCAGCAGCCGGACAAGCAGCAACCCGATCGGCCCGCAGCCGACGACGGCCACCCTCGCGCCGAACCGCACGTGGCCCAAGTCGAGTGCGTGCAGCGCTACCCCGAGCGGTTCAAGCAGCGCCCCGGCGGCGTCCGTGACCTGGTCGGGCAGCGCGTGCAGCAGGTGCGCCGGCCATGGCATGAGCTCGCGGAGCATGCCATCGGTCTGGCCGTGGCCGGCGAACCGGATCCGGTAGCACAGGTTGCGGTTCCCGTCCCGGCAAGCGCGGCACATCTCGCAGGGAATCGCCGGATCGATCGCGACCCGCTGGCCGCGCCGCGGCCCGTCGACGATCACTCCCGCGCCCTCGTGCCCAAGTACCAGCGGGCGCGCCAGCCGCGCGTCGCCGATCGCGCCCTCTGACCACCAGTGCAGGTCCGATCCGCAGATCCCGACGGCCGTGACCCGCACGAGGACGTCCCCGGCTACGGCCGCTGGTACCGCTTCGTCGGCGACCCGGAGGTCTCCGGTCCCGTAAAGCCTCGCCGCCTGCACTCACTCTCTCCTCATTTGTCCCGAACGAACCATGGTGTCTGTCTAGCCACACCTTGCTGCACTATCGAGGCTAACATTATTCGAAACTTTCGGCCTAATCCGCCATCTCGAAACCTTCTTACCCACTCTGACGGCACAAGTTGATTGGAGGAAACATGACTATTGACATGGTTTATGGTGGCCCTTTAGGTTTCGACTATCCGACAGATTCGTTTCCGAAACTTTCGCACAGGGGCGAAACCTTTCGGCCTCGATAGGAGGAACTGAATGAGACGCCGTAGTCTTCTCGCGATGGGTGCGGCCGGCGGCGCCGCAGCGGTACTGACCTCGGGTACCGCCGCCTGGGCTGCGCCATCCGGCACCAAGCTGGCCGCGAAGGTCGGCACCGATTCCGGTTTCGATCCTGATTCCCTGCGCGCGGTTGGCGCAAGGATCGGCCTGCACATTGGCAGCGCCCTTATCCCGCAAGACATCGAGACGCCCACCTGGGCCGCCATCGCCGCCAGCCAGTTCTCCGTGGTAACCCCGGGGAACGGCATGAAGTGGCAGATCGTCGAGCCAGAGCAAGGTGTGTTCGACTGGTCAGAAGCCGACCAGCTTGTCGCGTTCGCGCACGCCAACAGGCAGCGCATCCGCGGCCACACGCTGCTGTGGCACAACCAGCTCCCCGACTGGCTCACCACGGGCGTCGCTGACGGCACGATTTCCTCCTCGCAGCTTTGGCAGTTGCTGCACGATCACATCGCTGTCGAGGTCACGCGGTACCGCGGCCAGATCTGGCAGTGGGACGTCGCCAACGAATTCTTCCTCGACGCCGACCCCTCCGGTATTGATCCGAACAACTTCTGGATCGCAGCCCTCGGGGATAGTGTCATTCCTCAGGCTTTCATCTGGGCACATCAGTACGACCCAGGCGCACTGCTCTTCTACAACGACTACAACATCACCGGCGAGGACGGGACTAACGCCAAGAGCGACGCCGTTTACGCCTGGCTCCAGGAAATGCTGGCCGACCATGTGCCGATCATGGGCGTCGGCTGCCAGGGACACCTGGACACCCAGTACGGATTCAGCGGAGCGCGATTCCAGGCGGACCTGGAACGATACGTGAGCCTCGGCCTGAAGACAGCGGTCACCGAGGCCGACGTCCGCACCTTCGTCAACAACGCGACCGACCAGGTGCCCACCGACAACCTGGCGCAGTTCGCCCAGCCCTACGAATTCGGGCAGATGATAAAGGCCGCGATCGCGGTACCCGACTGCATCTCCTTCACGGTCTGGGGCTTCACCGACGCAGACTCCTGGGTCCCTGGAACCTTCACTGGCGAAGGTTACGCCACCATCTACGACGTAAACCAGAACCCCAAGCCCGCCTACTACGAACTGCAGCAGGACCTGCAGCAGTCCGCCGGCGTCCAGCACCACCTGCGAACCAGGAACGGCTAGCCGGCCTAAGACGATCCCGCCGGCGGCTCCGCGAAGCGGTCGGCGGGATCACCCAGGGGGACTGGGAGGGAGTAAAACGCGATGAGGGCTGCCGCGCGTCCGCTCAGCCGTCCGGAGTCAGGGGCAGTGCCGCGCTCGAGAGCTTCCGGGACCGCCCGCCCGGCGGCCATTGGCCATCTCCGGCTGTGCGCGCTGCCGAGCGCCCCGTTCTGGGCACGTCAGTACACGCGACTGTTCCTCGCGAACTGCACTGGCATCTCCGACGACGCCACAGAGACGGCGCAGCTGATCGTGTCGGAACTCGTGACGAACGCCGCCCGGGCATCCGCGAGCCCCCTGGGGATCATCGGGCTGTCGCTGCGGCCGGTCAAGAACAAGCTGATCATCGAGGTCCGCGACCAGTCCGCCAATCCGCCCGTCCTCGCCCCCGCCAACCGCGACGCCGAAAACGGCCGCGGACTGATGCTCGTGGACGCGCTCAGTGAGGAATGGGGCTACTCCGCGGAGCCCCATGGCGGCAAGGTCGTCTACGCCACTCTGCGCCTGACGTTAGCCCTGGCGAACGACCTCTTGGTCCGCGAGGAAGCGGGATAGAAACCCACCACCCTTTTCGGTGGTTTTCTATCCCGCGTAACGTCGGCCGAGATGCCGTTGCCGGCCACCGGGAGGAGAGGACTCCTCGTCGCGCCCAGGCTCAGCCCCGTGGGCAACATCACCCCTACCAGCACCACCCTCCCAGCATCTTTCCGGTCCCAGAACCGCTGGTCAGTTAACGTGGAGGATCCTCCGTCTCCCAGGGCAGACGATCTTCCGTCTTAATGAACACGCCCGGAATGCGGCTTGGCCTTGGCCGCCCGGAGGCGCCGGCCGCCGCGAGGGGGGCGGGGTCAGGAGGTCCGGGCCCGGCGCCGGTCAGGCGGCCGGCGCGGGTCAGGCGGCCGGCGCGGGTCAGGCGGGTCGGTGCCGCGGCGGGCGGTCGGCGCGGGTCAGGCGGCCGGCGCGGGTTAGGCGGCCGGCGCGGGTCAGGCGGGTCGGTGCCGTGGCGGGCGGTGCGGGGTTAGCGGACGCCGTAGAGGTGTTCCATGGCTAGCTGGTCTAGGTACTCGTAGCTCATGCCGCGGCGGCCTAGGGCGGCGGTGTCCACGGCCACTTCCCGCACGTCACGCCACGTCTCGCCGGGGGCGAGGGTCGGCTCGGCCAGTTCGGGGACGCGGGCGGCGCGCAGCGCCTCTTGAACCTCGGGGTCGGCGCGGAACGCGCGGGCCTTCTCCCGCAGGATCAGGTAGTTCCGCATGCACGCGGCGGCCGACGCCCACACGCCCTCGTCGTCCTCGGTACGCGGCGGCTTGTAGTCGAAGTGCACCGGGCCGGCGTAGCCGCCGGCCAGCAGGGTGTCCACCACCCAGAAGGCGCCACGCACGTTACCGGCGCCGAACCGCAGGTCCTGGTCGTACCGCGGCCCGTGCTGCCCGTTCAGGTCGATGTGGAAGAGCTTGCCGTGCCACAGCGCCTGGGCGATGCCGTGCGCGTAGTTCAGGCCAGCCATCTCCTCGTGGCCGACCTCCGGGTTCACGCCGACGATCTCGGGGTGCTCGAGGGAGTTGATGAACGCCAGCGCGTGCCCGACGGTCGGCAGCAGGATGTCGCCGCGCGGCTCGTTCGGCTTGGGCTCAATCGCGAACCGGATCGGGTACCCCTGGTCCAGGACGTACTGCGACAGCAGGTTCAGTCCCTCGGCATACCTGTCGAGCGCCACCCGGACGTCCTTGGCCGCGCCGGACTCGGCGCCCTCCCGGCCGCCCCAGAAGACGTAGATCCGCGCGCCAAGCTCGGCGGCCAGGTCCAGGTTCCGCATGACCTTCGCCAGCGCGAACCTGCGCACCTCGCGCTCGTTCGCGGTGAACGCGCCGTCCTTGAACATCGGGTGCCCGAACAGGTTCGTCGTCGCCGTCGTGACCACAAGGCCGGTCTCCTCCAGCGCCTTGCGGAACGCGGAGATCCGCTCCTCGCGCTCGGCGTACGAAGCATCGAAGTCGAACACGTCGTTGTCGTGGAAGTTCACACCGTAAGCGCCGAGCTCCGCGAGCTTGCGGACCGCTCGGTCCGCTGGCATCGGCGGGCGGACCGCCGTACCGAACACGTCTACCCCCTGCCAACCCACAGTCCATATCCCGAACGAAAAGTGGTCTTCCCTGGAAGGGACATACGGATCTGCGGCCATGGCCGACTCCTTTCACGGGTGGGACTGGGTGGGGTTGGCGGGCTGGGCGGGTTGGCGGGTTGGGTGGGTTGGCGGGTTGGGTGGGTTGGCGGGCTGGGTTGGTTGGGCGGGCTGGGTTGGTTGGGCGGGCTGGGTGGTGTGGGGCATGCCGGTCCTGGGTGGGGCGCTCGGGGAGCCGTCCCCGGGGGGGTTTGGGACGACCCCCCGAGCGGAGGGTTCGAGGGTGGTGGTTCCCCCGGGCTTAGTGTGCTACCCCTTGACGGCGCCGGAGGCGCCGGCGACCAGGTAACGCTGCGCGAACACGAACGCCCCCAGCGCGGGCACCATCGCCAGTGCCGTGAACGCCATGATGCCGGCGTCGTTCTGCGAGTACTGCGTCTGGAACGTGTAGGTGCCCAGCGGCAGCGTGAAGTGCGACGACGTCTGCAGCACCAGTAGCGGCAGCAGGTACTGGTTCCAGCTGGTCACGAACGCCAGCAGCCCGACCGTGATCAGGGCAGGCTTGGCTAGCGGGAGCAGGATCTGCACGAAGAACCGGAACCGGCTGGCCCCGTCCACCATGGCGGCGTCCCGCAGCTCGCCAGGGATCGCGCGCAGGAAGGGGCGCAGGATGATCATGGTGATCGGCAGCGCGAACGCCGCCTCAGGGATCGCCACGCCGAACTGGTTGTCCAGCAGGCTCAGCCGTTGCAGCAGCAAGTACAGCGGCAGCGCCCCCACGCCGATTGGAAACAGGAAGCCGGACACGAATACGGTGTAGAAGAACTCCCGGCCCTTGAACTCATACTGGGACAGCGCCAGCGCCGCCATCGACCCGAGCACCAGGGTCAGCGTGGTCGCGACCGCACTGATGAGCACGCTGTTCCCGAGAAACTGCCAGAACGGCGCCGACGTCAGGATGGACGTGTAGTTCCCCGCAACCCACGGGTGCGGCCAGCCGGCCGGCGAGTTGTTGATGTCTCCGTTGGTGCGGAAGCCGTCCACCACGACGAACAGCAGCGGCACGATGGTGAGCCCGCAGCCCACGATGGCCACCAGGTAGGTGGCCGGAATGACCGTCCACCGGCGCAGCCCGTACCTGCTCAGGAAGTCGGGCGCCGTGGCTTGTGTGAATGCCGCCATGAGTTACCCCACCGCCCTGGTCAGCGCGCCGCGCGTGTCCCGGCGCAGTGCGTACCGCTGGTAGATCAGCGCGAACACGAAGCAGAAGGCGAACAGGATCACCGCGATCGCGGCGGCGAAGCCGAAGTCCGTGCTGTCCACGCCCTCAAGCACCATGTACGTGGAGATCGTGCTCGACGAGCCCGCCGGGCCGCCCTGGGTCAGGATCCAGATGACGTCGAAGACCTGCAGCGAGCCGATCACCGTGATGAAGCCCCAGATCCGCATGGTCGGGGCCAGCAGCGGCAGCGTGATGCGCCGGGTGACCTGCCACGGGCTGGCACCATCGATGGCGGCGGCCTGCTTCAGCTCGGTCGGGATGCCCTGCAGTCCGGCCAGCAGCACAACGATGCCGAAGCCGAGGTACTGCCAGGTCAGCACCGCGAACACGGTGAACAGCACGACGTGCACGTTGGCGAGCCAGAGCTGGACCAGGCCGCCCAGGCCGAACGCCTTGAACAACTGGTCCGCGAAGCCGCCCGGCTGCAGGATCAGCGACCACATGACCCCGGTGACCGCCGGGGGCAGCACGTAGGGCGCGAAGACCACCGTGCGCAGGAACGTGCGGCCGAAGAACTTGCGGTTCAGCAGCAGGGCGATGGCGATGGCCAGCGGCCCCTGGATGGCCACGGACGCCACGGTCAGGTACAGCGTGTGCTCGATCGACTGGATGAAGGCCGGGTCCTTGAACGCGTAACTGTAGTTCTTGAACCCGATGTAATCGTTCAGCGGCCCATAGCCCGACCAGTTGAAGAGGCTGTAGTAGGCCGCGATGCCGATGGGGATGAGGACGAAGCCCACGAACAGGATCAGGCCGGGTGCCAGCAGGATCGTGAGCTCAGTTTTTTTGCGCAGCTTCGGGCTGCGCCACTTTGGGCGCCGAAGCGGCCCAGCCGCGACGGTGTCCTCCGTCGCGGCTGGGCCGAGCCCGGCATTAAGCGCCGTGCTTCGACTCATAATCAGGGTGTCGAGGGCGAGTTAGCGATCGCCGCCGCGGTGCTCGAGTTGGGGTTGGAGAAGTAGTTCGCGATCGCCGTGTCAAGGTTCTGGCCCGGCTTGGTCGGCAGCGCCGTGTCGAAGTAAAGCTCTTGGTACGCGGCGGTCTTGAAGTAGGCCGCCGCGGTCTGGGTCGCGGGCAGCGTGATCGCGCTGGACTCGGACGTTACCACCGGCTCGCCGCTGGCACCCGGGCCGACGATCTGCGCCTGAACCGACGGGGAGTCGAGGTACTGCAGGAACTCGGCGCAGGCCTGGGCCTGCTGCGGGGTACCTGTGCAGGAGAAGCCGTCACCGCCGCCGAGGACCGCGGTCTGCGAGCCGGCCGTACCCGGCGTCTGCGGGAAGGGGAACCAGCCGAGCTCGCTGCTCAGGTTCTTGTTCGTGGAGACTCCTTCCATCACCGACGGGTCCCAGTCGCCCTGGAGTTCCATCACGGCCTTGCCGGACGCTACCATGCCAGCCGAGCTGCCAGCGCCCTGCTGGGAGGAAGTGCCGAGGAAGCCGGTCTGGAACGGATTGGTCTTCAGGAACGCCTCCATGGCGGTGCTCGCCGAGGCGAAGCACGCGGCACTGAAGCTTTCGCTCTTGATGGCCGAGTTGACGGTCGACTGCGGGCAGTCGCGCAGCGCGAAGTACTCCCACCAGAACGCGTCCGGCCAGCGGTCCTTGCTGCCGACCGCGATCGGTGCGTAGCCGGCGGCGCGGAGCTTGGTGTCGTCGGATTCGAGTTGGGTGAGGGTGGTGGGCACCGTGATGCCAACGTGCTTGAAGATGTCCTTGCGATACCAGAAGCCCACGACATGCAGGTCGATCGGCACGCCGTACTGCTGGCCGTTCGCCTGCCAGCCGGACGCGCCGGAGATGCCGCCGATCCAGCTAGAGACGTCGGCGGTGATGTTGTCGACCTTGCCCGAGGTAACCTGCTGGCCCAGGACGCCGCCACCCCACTGCTGGTAGATGTTGGGCGGGTTGTTGCCCTCGAGAGCGAGCGGGATCTTGGTGTCCTGGAGGAGCTCGTTCTGGATCGGCACGTCCTTGATGATGATGTTCGAGTGCTGCGCTTCGAAGCCCTTGATGGCGTTCTGGTACACGCCCAGCAACGGCTGGTTGGTGGCGTTGTTCCACCAGGTCAGCGTGACCGACGGAGCGGCCGCCGCTGAGGAAGGTGAGCTGCTGCCGGTGGCCGCAGGCGTGGATGAATTACTACTTGAACCGCCGCCGCTGCTGCACGCGGCGGCCGCAGTCGCCGTCGCCGCCGCGAGGGCGATGGCGGCAAGTGCCCGGCTGCTACGCATGAAAGTCATCTCCCGGAGAGGTTGGCCTGAGGCAGACAGACGGACATTCTAGGGCTCCGCTGCCGATCAGGCGTTTCGAAAGTTTTTAGCAAGACTTTCGACGTGCCGTCATCGTAGAATCGCTCCAGCGCGCTGGTCAATGCCCGTTTCCACTGTGTTACCTACTTTTTTTCGGACCATGACCCGCATTTGTCCGACAGCCTGGAGACATTCCAATGACCACGTGATTCGCGTACCATGCACCATGGACATCGTGCCCCAAGACAGCGAGCGGCGGGGCGAAAGTTTCGGGATGAAAGTCGAAAGGTGGCGCTGTGCGGCATCAGGATGAGGGAACCGCGCGGCGGCAGCAAGGCGGGACCGCGCGGCGGCGCGACGCTGAGCGGCTGCTTGAGCCGAAAACCACGCTCGCCGCGATCGCCGCCGAGGCCGGCGTCTCGCTGCCCACCGTGTCGAAGGTGGTGAACGGCCGCCCGGACGTGGCTCCCTCCACCAGGGCCCGGGTAGAACAACTGCTTGACCAGCATCGGTACGCGCGAGGCGGGATGCGCAGGCACCGGCGGTCCGGGCTTATCGATGTCGTGTTCGCCGGCCTGGACAGCCCGTGGGCGGTGGAGATACTTCGCGGCGTCGAGGAGTGGGGGTCGCAGCACGAGACCGCGGTCGCGGTGTCCTCCGTCCGGCACGGCGACGCCCGCCCGACGAGCTGGACAAGCGCGCTGGCCAGCCACGACACCGACGGCGTGATCCTGGTCACGACCAGGCTGACCGACACGCAGCTACAGCAGCTGCACAGCGCCGGCATCCCGCTCGTGGTCATCGACCCGGCGAACACCCCGCCCCCGGAGATTCCGAGCGTCGGCGCGACCAACTGGGCTGGCGGCCTCGCCGCGACGGAACACCTGCTCAGCCTCGGTCACCGGCGGATCGGCGCGATCACAGGGCCGATCGATTACCTGTGCAGCCTCGCCCGGGTGGACGGCTACCGGTCGGGCCTGGAACGGGCCGGAACAACATTCGACCCGGCGCTTGTCCGGTATGGCGATTTCATGCACGAGGGCGGTTTCGCGCGCGCCGTCGAGCTGCTCGAGCTGCCGGCGCCGCCGACGGCCATCTTCGCCGGCAGCGACCAGCAAGCCTTCGGCGTCTACGAGGCGGCCAGGCAGCGCGGCCTGAGGATCCCCGAGGACCTCAGCGTCGTCGGCTTCGACGAGCTGCCCGTGGCCCGCTGGGCATCGCCGCCGCTCACCACCATCCGTCAGCCGCTCGCCGAGATGGGCAACCACGCCGCGCAGATGCTCGGCGAGCTGATCGAGGAACGCCCGCTGTGGTCCAACCGGGTGGAGCTGTCCACCGAGCTCATCGTGCGCGAGTCGACCACCGCTCTCGCCACCTCCAGGGAGTCTTAGCTGTGACCCGCCCCCTAGACAAAACCGAACTATCCGGAATGCCTGACGAAGGTGATGGCGACGCCGGCCTGGAACCCTGGCGCGATCCAACGCGGCCAGTGCACGAGCGCGTCGAGGACCTGCTTTCGCAGATGACCCTGGCCGAAAAGATCGGGCAGCTCGGCAGCGTCTGGATGGGCGCGTCGGGCGACGGCGACGGCGTGGCGCCCATGCAGGACCTGTTCAGCGACGAACTGCCGCCGCTCGACATAGTCATCGAGCACGGCCTCGGGCAGCTCACCCGGGTATACGGCAGCCGGCCCGTGCCGGCCGCCGTCGGGATGAAGGCGCTGACCGCGCTGCAGGCGCGGGTCATGGCCGCGAGCCGGTTCGGCATCCCGGCGATCGCGCACGAGGAGTGCCTGACCGGTTTCGCCGCCTGGAAGGCGACCATCTTCCCCACCCCACTCGCCTGGGGCGCGTCCTTCGACCCCGCGCTGATCCGGGACATGGCCAGGGCGTTCGGCGGCAACATGCGGGCCGTGGGCATCCACCAGGGGCTCGCCCCCGTCCTCGACGTGACCCGCGATCCGCGCTGGGGTCGCACCGAGGAGACGATCGGCGAGGATCCGTACCTAGTCGGGACCATCGGCACCGCGTACGTGCAGGGGCTGCAGTCGGCCGGCGTGCAGGCCACGCTCAAGCACTTCGCCGGGTACTCCGCGTCCCGGGCCGGCCGCAACATGGCGCCGGTGTCCATGGGCCCGCGTGAGTTCACCGATGTCCTCCTGCCGCCGTTCGAGATGGCCATCAGGCTCGGTGGCGCCCGCTCCGTGATGCCGACCTACGTCGCGACCGACGGCGTGCCCGCGACCGCGGACACCGCGCTGCTCGGCACGACACTGCGCGGCAAGCTCGGCTTCGACGGCCTTGTCGTCTCCGACTACTACGCGGTGTCCTTCCTAGAGCTGCAGCACGCGGTTGCCGCTTCGCCCAAGGGCGCAGCCGCGCTCGCCCTGACCGCCGGCGTGGACGTCGAGCTGCCCAGCGTGCGCTGCTACGGCGCTCCGCTGCACGCGGCCGCGACCGCCGGAGACGTCACCACGGCGATCGTGGACCGGGCCGTGGCCCGCGTGCTGCGCCAGAAGTTCGAACTCGGCCTGCTCGATCCCGGCTGGACCGCGGTCCCCGGCTGGGATCCGGCGGCTGACGGCGCTGTCGCGCCCGACCTCGACCCGCCGGCCCACCGGGCCATCGCCCGGCGCCTCGCCGAGGAATCGATCGTGCTGCTCGCCAACCCGGGCGACGCGCTCCCGGTCGCTAAGACGGCGAAGGTGGCCGTGGTCGGCCCGCTCGCCAACGATCCGCTCGCGTTCTTCGGCTGCTACACCATGCCCAGGCACCTGGCGAGCCACACCGACGGCCCCGGCGTGCAGGTCGCCACGCTGCTTGCCGCGCTGCGCGAGGAACTGACCGACGTGACGTACGCGCGCGGCTGCGACGTCCGCACCGTCGACAGATCGGGGTTCGCCGAGGCAGTCGCCACCGCCCGTTCCGCTGAAATTGTGTTTGCAGTGGTCGGAGACGAGGCGGGGCTGTTCGGGCGCGGAACCTCCGGCGAGGGCTGCGACGTGACCGATCTGCGGCTGCCGGGAGTGCAGGAGGACCTGCTGCACGCGCTGGCCAACACCGGCACGCCCGTCGTGGCTGTACTGGTGACGGGGCGGCCCTACGCCATCGGGGGCGTTGCGGACCGGCTCGCCGCCGTGGTCCAGGGGTTCTTCCCTGGCGAGGAAGGCGGCCGCGCGATCGCCGACGTACTCACCGGGCGGGTCGTGCCAAGCGGCAAGCTGCCCGCGGAGATGCCAGGATCGGCCGGGGCGCAGCCCTCGACGTACCTGAGGTCGCGGACCGCCGCCCGGCACTCGGGCAGTTCGGTCGACCCGACGCCGCTGTTCGCGTTCGGGCACGGGCTGTCATACACGACGTTCGGCTACTCGGATCTGGTGCTCTCGGCGGACAAGGCGGCGACCGACGGGACCGTCGAAATATCCTGCACCGTGCGTAACTCCGGACCGCGGGCCGGGACCGAGGTCGTCCAGCTGTACCTCAGCGACGCGGAGTCCCAGGTCGTGCGCCCGGTGCACTGGCTGGCCGGATTCACCCGGGTGCCCCTCGAGCCCGGGCAGGCCCGCCGCGTCGCGTTCCGGGTACACGCCGACCGGACCGCGTTCACCGGCCTGTCGGGAGAGCGGATCGTCGAGCCCGGTGAGATCGGTGTGGCCGTCGGCGGGGCGTCGGACAATCTGCCACTCGCGGCGTCATTTGTGCTGACAGGACCGGTGCGCGTAGTAGATTCCGGCCGGGTGCTTGACACACCCGTGTCGGTCCACGACCTGCCCGGCTGAGGGCGCACGGCCCGCGCCCGAACGAGACCGGACATAACAATTCAGGGCATTCACCCGTGCTGTGGTCTTAACGACAGCGCCACCAGTGGTTATGCTCTGGGTCACAGGACACAAGGGAGTTACCGTATGGCACAGATCGTCCTCGATCACGTGGACAAGGTTTACCAGGGTGGGGTGAAGGCCCTCGACGACCTGAACCTTGAGGTGAAGGAGGGCGAGTTCATGGTGCTCGTCGGTCCTTCTGGGTGCGGGAAGTCGACCGCGCTGCGGTCGATCGCCGGGCTTGAGGAGATCACCGGCGGCACGATCTCGATCGGCGCCAAGGTGGTCAATGACCTGCCGCCCAAGGACCGGGACATCGCCATGGTCTTCCAGAACTATGCGCTGTACCCGCACATGACGGTGGAAGAGAACCTGGCGTTCGGGCTGAAGCTGCGCAAGACCCCCAAGGCCGAGATCAAGCGGCGGGTCGGTGACGCGGCGAAGATGCTGGGCCTGGAGCCGTACCTGGCGCGTAAGCCGGCCGCGCTGTCGGGCGGGCAGCGGCAGCGGGTGGCGATGGGCCGGGCGATCGTCCGTGAGCCGCAGGCGTTCTTGATGGACGAGCCGCTGTCGAACCTGGACGCCAAGC
>Ga0210390_10001658_pt1 | contig 20857 bp, 12 predicted proteins | sample IncBWH11OmetaG_FD_161050 | JGI IMG/M metagenome (GOLD analysis project Ga0210390, IMG submission 161050) | Forest soil microbial communities from Barre Woods Harvard Forest LTER site, Petersham, Massachusetts, United States - Inc-BW-H-11-O ... | reverse complement strand
CAAATGGAAGCTCGAAGTGCTGCGAGCTGTCCTTCGAGTAGAGGCGCTGCCAAATCTGCGGATCGATATTCTCACTAAGAAATTGGGCCGAGCCATCACGCAGCTCTCCTGGGCCGCCGTTCCACACGACGGCTGGTGGAAGGCAGGAATGGGCGTCGTGATAGTTGTGGAGCGCAACGCCCAATTGTCGCAGGTTATTGAGACACTGCGTCGCGCGGGATGCCTCGCGTGCCGCCCGCACGGCCGGCAAGAGCAAGGCCGCCAACAGACCGATGACGCCGATCACCACGACCAGCTCGATCATCGTGAAGCCGCGTTTGGGTTCGGCCAAACTCACCGCCTCCGTGGCCAATCAAATTCCTGGCCAACCAAATTCAGCACGGGCGAAGAATGAGCGCGGGAGCGCGCAAGATGCACTCCCGCGCACGAGGCTGTTGCCGATACATCGGAACAGCTCCGGAGATGGTATCGCGACCGTACGCCGCGCCCGAATGAATTGCAAGCACTCGTCGAATTCGGCGGAGCGAACATCAAGCTGCAAGCGCCGGCAAAGTTTGGGCCTCTTTCGCATCCACCCGCAGCGCCCGCCCGTACTTGCAACGTTCGCGGGCGCAAGCGAAGATCGGCCGCGACCGACTCGCCACGCAACATCCAGGAGAAGCGACCATGTCGAATCCGGCGGAAACTCAGGTACCCGTGCACGAGTTGATCCGCGAGCGGTGGAGCCCGATCGCCTTTTCGGACCGCCGCCTCGAGCGCGAGCAGATCGTCAGCCTGCTGGAAGCGGCCCGCTGGGCTCCTTCCTCTTTTAACGGTCAACCCTGGTCATATCTGATCGCGACCAAGGACGAGCCGGCGGAATTTGAACGACTCGCGAGCTGCCTGGTCGAGGGAAATTCCTGGGCCAAGCAGGCTCCGTTGCTGCTGCTAGCAATCGCCGCGACGAATTTCACGCACAACGGCAAGCCGAACAATCACGCGTTTCACGACGTCGGGCTAGCGAACGAGAATTTGGTGCTGCAAGCCACGTCGCTGGGACTCTTTGTGCACCAGATGGCCGGCTTCCTGCCGGACAAGGCCCGCGAGTTGTTCGCGATTCCCGAAGATCAGGTGCCGCTCACGATGATCGCCGTCGGATACCACGGTCGGGCGGGCGACCTGAGCGAAGCGCTGCAGAAGCGCGAGCAGGCAGCCCGGTCACGCAAGCCCCTCAAGGAACTTGTCTTCACGGGCAGGTGGGGGCAGATCTCGCTGCTCGTCAAATGAGCGCCGCGCAGCCCGCGAAATCGGCGGGGCGTAAAAGGCGAACGGGGCGAGCGTTTCGGCGGAGCGCTGTTGCGACGGTCGTCCCGTCGGACAGCTCGCTCGGCCGAAGCGTCGCCCCTGCCGGATCCGAACAAGCGTCGTTTAAGTGAGCGCTTGCTGGACCTGATTGAACTTCGCGTTCGCGTTGGTGCCGACCGCCTGGATGGCACCCAAGCAAACCACAACGATCAAGGCGAGCATCACGGCGTACTCGACCGCGGTGGGGCCGTCTTCGGAAACCAGGAACTGTTTCACGAGCACTTTGAAGTTTTTCATGGTGGTCCTCTCGCTTTCTGGTGACGGGTTGGCCCTGGCGGACTTCCAAGGCCGAACACCCAAACATTTGCTGCATCGATCGATGACAAATGTCTGGGACATGACGCTAAAACAAACATAGGTCGCCGTAGCGGACAGAAACGATCCATTTATGAAAACTCCGTCATGCGGAGCCGCGGCAACAGGCGATGTTGACTTCCGGCAACGCGCACGCGCGTCCTGTCTGCCTCCGTTCCCGATCTCAAGAAACCCGTTTTTCTGCGAGAAAATCAGCTAAATCGGGTACGCAGAAATGTTTGGTGAAGGCCGTGGTCAGTGCTTCGGCACATCCACGGTGACTCCGTAGCGTGCGGCCGCGGTGGGTAGTTGTGCGAGCTCTTCCGGGGTAGGAGGCGACGCCGTCGTCGCGCCGGGAGAAACGGGGCGGCCAATCTCCAGGAACATCTCTTCGAGGCCAGCCGGCGCCAGCGTGATCAGCATCTTCGCTGGTTTGTCGGTCGCATTAGCGAATGAATGAAGGCTGCCGACGGGCAGGTTGACAAAATCACCGGCCCGCGCAGCGAACCGCTCTCCGTCGACGGTGATCTGCAGTTCTCCTTGCAAGACGTAAAAGCCCTCCTCTTCCCGACTGTGTTTGTGCGGCGGCGGTCCGCCTCCGGGGGGCACGATGGCCTCAATGAGGGCGTACTTGCCGTCGGTTTCGTCGCCGGTGGCCAGCAGGTGATATACGTCCCCGACCACCGCAATCGTGCGTGCTTCGCCGATTTTGCTTCTGACCGGTTTGCGAGTCATGCGGAACGGACCTCGTGAGGGTTTGCCGGAGCAACGTCTGGGCGTGCACGAGCGTAGCGGATTCGAGGCTCCGATCGAAGAGATGCCTTACGCTTCCCCGGGAGCGAGCGGAGTCGAGGCAGGTGTGATGCAGGTGCGCAATCGGCGGTCAATGATTTCGCGGTCGAAGGGGGAGTTGGTTTTCTTGCGGGCCACTTCGAGATGGCGGCGGGCACGGTTGAGATCGCCGGCGCGGCGGTAAAACTCGCCGAGCGTGGCGTGAAAGAGGTGATAGCGTTGCAGTCCGGCGTCGTGGCCGGCTTCGTCCAAGGCCCGGATGCCGGCCGCCGGTCCGTCGATCTGCGCGACGACAATGGCTCGGTTGAGCAAATACACGGGCGAACGGTGAATTGCGATCAGCGCGTCGTACAACTTCAGGATCGCGGGCCAGTCGGTCTCGCCAAAACTCTTGGCCGAACAGTGATGCAGCGCGATCCCAGCTTCCAGGTGATAAACGGAAACAACCTGGCCACGGGCCGACAGATCCAGAAAATCCTGGGCGCGGCGAATTAGTCGCTCGTCCCACTTCGCTCGATCCTGCTCTTCGATCAGCAGGACAAAGCCGCCAGGGCCAAGCCTCGCGTCGAAGCGGGCGGCGTGAAAGAGCATCAGTGCCAGCAGCGCCTGCGTGGGGGGGGTGGCGAAACGCGGTTGCGAGCACAGCAAGTGGCAAAGGCGAGCGGCCTCTTCGCTCAAATCCTCGCGGATCGCCGCTTCGCCGGCGGTCGAGCTGTAGCCCTCGTTGAAGAGCAGATAAAGCACCTGATGCACGCTGTCGAGCCGGCTCGCGAGCTCGTCGGCTCCGGGAGGCTCGAGCGCGATTTGATTTTCGACCAGGTCTCGAGTGGCCCGCTGGAGCCGTTTCTTCACCGTCTCTTCCTCGATCAAGAGAGCGCGGGCAATTTCCGACGTGCCAAGGCCGCAGAGCGCCTTGAGGGTGAGCGCCAATTGGTTCTCGCGGGCGAGCCGCGGGTGACAGCAGGCGAACATCATTTTGAGCTGGCTGTCCTCGATCTCGCTGTCGAGGAAAAAATCGTCGAGCTGGCCTTCGCGTGGCGTTGGCTCGGCGGCCAGTTCTTCGATCGCCCTGCGACCGATCTGGCTGCGACGCAGGGCATCGAGGATTTTGTTCTTAGCGACGCGATGAAGCCACGCGGTCGGATTCTCGGGGACTTGAACGCGCCAGGCCTGGAGCGCATCCAAGAGCGTCGACTGCACCATGTCCTCGACCAGGTCGAAGTTGCGCCAGCCGAAGACACGCGTGAGCACCGAAACGAGTCGCGCCGCTTCGTGGCGGAAAAAGTGCTCCACGAGCGGCGCAACGGATTCAGATTGCGAGGGCGCCGAGGCGGCAGACAAGCGGGCAGCCGACGCTGCCGAACGGTCTGCCGAAGAGTCCTCGGGGCGGACGCCGGTCATTTCTTCTTCCGGACGAAGGTGGACGCGTGAGTGCTCTCGGGCTTGCCGTCCTTGTAGAGAACCCACTCCGATTTTAAGTGGTCGGCGTCGACGAAGGTGAAAGTGGCCTGGTGCATATGCTCTTCGGTCTCCAGCTGCCGATCCTCACCTTCAGGGCAGCGGAAGCGGATTTGATTGGGCTCGGTGGTCGCAAGGGCTCGCATGTGGGGTCGATTGCCGAGCATGCAGTAGTGCGTCAGCGCCAGTCCGTCCCCCTCGACGTAATACAAAGTGACCATTTCGTGCTCGCTGCCGGCAAAGACCGTTTCGAGCACGGCGTTGCCGCCGGCCGTGATCTTGTAACTGACGGTTGCCGGGCCCGTGCCGCCGTGTTCGTCGGGCATTCCCGTCATTTCCCAAACTCCGACAAGGGCTTTGAACTTGTCGAGGTCGGCGTGCTTGGCTTTGTTTTGGTCCGAGTGATGTTCGCCGGCGGTCGCGGCGCACCCCAGTACGGTGACAGCCGCCAAGGCGAGCATGCAGGTCGTAATGGCTTTCATCGCGGATTCCTTGGTTCAGTGGGAGAGGGCAGTTGGAGAATGTTGCGAATGCTGGTCAGTCATTGCTTTCAGCCAAGTTGCCTAGAGCTTGGAGGCCAAACCGGCGAGCGTGCGAACTTCGACGGCTCCGCCGTACTCCAGGGCCGGGCAGCCTTTGGCCAATTCAGTCGCCGCATCGATGGTCGGTGCTTCGACGACCGAGTAACCGCCGACCACTTCCTTGGACTCGACGAACGGACCGTCCTTGACCACCTTGCCACGGACGACGCGACCTTCTGGAGTGAGCGCGTCGCCAGGGTCGACCATCCAGCCTTTTTGCATGGCTTCGCCGATCCAGGCTCCCCATTTCTGCATGACTTGCTGCATCTGCTCGGGGCTCATGCTCCGCTCCGCCTCGTTGCCGCCTCGGTAAACAAACATAAATCGGGCCATGGGTGCGTTCCTTTCGTGTTGGGTGATTTGGTCTGTGAATTGTTTCCGTCGGCTATCTGATTCGTGTCAGGCAGCGTTTCGTAGATCATGACGAACGGGACCGTCGCCCCGGGACACTTTTTTTGAAGTTTTCAAAAATGCACAAATTTATGGCTCAAAGCCCTCGTTGTGCGCAAATCCTAGCAGGCGTGGCAGTTACGGTTTTTGCCCGGGCTGCCCGTCCGCTTGCTCGTCTCGCAGTCCCCGCTTAGTCTCTTGGGCAGCACCTATTGCGCTTTAGTGCTTACGGGCCCAAGGAACACATGCATGCTGCTGCGATTGAAGTGGTTCCGAAAATCTCCGACGCGTGCGCCTCAGCGACTCCGCTGTCAACCCACAATCGAACTGCTCGAGAACCGGGCCCTATTGACGGCGAGCTGGAACAACTACGGCGGCAACGCGCAGCACACGGAAATTGCTCAAGTTGCCGCGCAGCCCCTCAACCAACTCCTGTGGTCGACTTCTCTCGATCTGGCCCCCTGGGGCGCCGTGCACTACGGCGATCCCGTATTCACCCCAGGCAACACCGTCATTGTTCCGATCAAGATCACCTGGAGCGGGCAGAACCAGAACGCGCAGAATTTCTATATCGCCGGCCTCAACGACCTCACCGGCGCGGTCGAATGGACAAGTGCGGTGACCGGCTCGATCACCGCCGCCAGCGACGCGGGGCCAATCGTGATCACCACCGGGACGACCACCGGACTGACCACCGGCGACTCTGTCACGGTCGGCGGCGTGAACGGCAACACGGCCGCCAACGGCACGTTTACGATTACCGTGCTCAATTCGACCCAGTTTCAGCTCAACGGCGCGACGGGCAACGCAGCGTACACGTCGGGCGGCGTCTGGGACTACAACCCCAACGGCGAGAGCTACATCGCGCCGAACTACAACTGGCTCGAGCCGGTGCAGCCCGTCTACGACCCGGTCACGAACCGCGTTTATTTCCCCGGTCCTGGCGGCACGCTCGACTACATCAATAACCCCGACAATCCGGGCAGCTCGACGCCGACCGTTTATCAAGAGGCGTTCTACGGCCTGGCCAACTACACGGCCAATGAATCCGCGTACAACTCGTCGATCTACACCAACACGGGCCTGATGGTCGATCCTTCGGGCAACGTTTACTTCGGCTTCACGGAGACAGGGACCAACCCGTCCGGGATAAACGACGGCGGCTTTGTGCGAATCAGTCCGTCGGGAACCGCCACGTACACGCTCGCCTATTCCGCGGTCGGACAGACGAACGACGGCAACTGGAACGCGACATTGGGCGAGACGCCCGCGCTCAGCAACGACGGTTCGACCGTCTACTTCGCCGTGAGTGACTCCGGTTATGCGCTTAACTATGCGAACGAGGCGGACTCGTATCTCGTCGGGCTCAATAGCACGACCATGGCCGAGCAGGAATCGGTGCGGCTGCTCGACCCGGCGACCGGCGCGGGCGCCGTCCTGATCGACGAAAGCACGGCCTCGCCGATGGTGGCCCCCGACAACACCGTGTTCATGGGCACTTTCGGCAACACGTACAACGGTTCGCGCGGCTTCCTCTTGCACTTCTCCGGCAATTTGCAGACGGAATATGCGCCGGGAGCCTTCGGCTGGGACGATACGGTCTCGATCGTTCCGACGTCGATGGACCCCTCGTACACCGGGACTTCTCCGTACTTGATCATCTCCAAGTACAACAACTACGCCAACGCCGAGGTGGGCGAACCGTACGGCGGCAACGGCGTGAATCAGATCGCCTTAATCGATCCCTACAACACGCAGCTCGACCCCAACTACGACGCCAATCCCAATTTGCAGGTCATGGCCGAAGTCGAGGGCATGTCCAGCCCCTCGCCCGACATCCCCAACGCAGAGGCTGGCGATCCCGACGCCGTGCGCGAGTGGTGCACAAACGCGACAGTCGTCGACCCGGCCACCGACAGTGTCTACATCAACAACGAGGACGGCTATACCTACCAGTGGAACCTGGGCACTGACCAGGTGACCAACGCGGTCCAAGTTACGTCGGGCATCGGCGTTCCCTATACACCGACGGCCATCGCCCCCAATGGCGTGATCTTTTCGGATAACGGCGGAACGCTGTTCGCCCTGGGCGGTTATTCCAACGACACGATGACCACGGTTCCCTCAGCCGACCCCGTTGTGGCCGGAAACACGGTCACGCTCACAACCACCATCGCCTCGACCGACAGCGGTCCCGTGCCGACCGGGACGGTGACCTACACCTACTACCAGGGCGCCAATAACCCGCTCAACTACGACACCACGCCCGTCACGATCGGCACGGAAAACCTCGTCAACGGAGTGGCGTCGATTCCGGTGTCGGGATTGGTGGCCTCCCACTATCACATCTACGCCGAGTACAGCGGCGATTCGAACTACCCGGCGGGCCAAACAATCCTGGTGCTGCCGGTCCTCGGAACTGTCAACACCACCGTCTCGGCGTCGGCCAATCCGGCTGATTCGGGCACCAGCGTCACGTTCACAGCCACCGTTACGCCGACTGTCAACGTCGCAAACGGCGCAACAAGCGGGGCAACCTCGTTCGTGCCGATCGGCACAGTCACCTTCATGGACGGCAGCACCGTTCTGGGCACGGTGTCGCTGAATAACCTGGAAGACGAAACGAATCCGTCGACCACCAACACCGCGACGTTCACGACCTCGGCGCTGCCCGGCGGCGCCGATGCCATCACGGCCCTCTACAATGGCGACCAGAATTTCGCCAGCGCCTCCGCAGCCTATGTCGAGTACATCCCGGAACTAAGCAATCTGGGAACGCAGAATAATGCGGTGGGCGACGTCCCGGGGCAAAGCGTCGTCACGCCCCCTGTAGGCATGCCCGTCGGCGATAACTGGACCTACGGTGCAACCAATCTGCCCGCGGGGCTGTCGATGTCTCCGTTCACCGCACAGATCATCGGGAGGATCACAGGCTCGGCCCAGGCTTATTCGGTGACGGTCACGGCGTATGACGACGGATCCACGGCCAGCGCGAGCACAACCTTCACCTGGAATGTCACCGTGATCTCGATGACGAACCCGGGCACGCAGATCAATCACGTCGGAGACACGGTCTCCCTGCCGATCGAGACGAGCGGCCTGCCCGCCGGTGACACCTGGACCACCTACTCCGCCACCAACTTGCCGATCGGCCTCGCGATTAACAGCAGTACCGGAGTGATCACCGGAACCCTCACCAGCTCGGCTATGGGAACCTATACGTCGACGGTTACCGTCAACGACGGATACTCGGGGCCCAACGTGAGCCAGAGCTTCACCTGGGAGGTCGTCACAGCCGTGACAACCACGAAGCTAGCCGCTTCGCTGGCTAATCCCACTTTCGGTCAAGCCGAGACGCTGACGTCGACCGTATCGAGTGATGCCGGGACTCCGAATGACGGAACGGTCACGTTCTTTGATAACGGAACGTCGTTGGGAGCTTTCCCGGTCAGTAATGGAGTCGCCCAGTTCACGTCGACCACGCTCACCGCTGGGCCGCAGGCTTTCACCGCAACGTACAGCGGCGACGGCACGACCTACGGGGGCAGCAGCACCGGCACCGCGTCGATCATTCAAACTGTTGCGGGCAATGGAACCAGCGGATACAGCGGCGACGGCGGCCCGGCCACGTCCGCGGAGTTGAGCAGTCAGCCCAACATCTCCCTGGACGCTGCCGGCGATCTGTTCATTGCCGACGTGAACAATAACGTGATCCGCGAGGTGAATGCCAAGACCGGCATCATCACCACAGTGGCCGGCAATGGAACGGCCGGCTTCAGCGGCGACGGCGGACTGGCCACCTCGGCGGAGTTGAACGAACCCACGAGCGTTGCGGTCGACGCCGAGGGGGACATCTTCATTGCCGATTTTCAGAACAGCCGGATCCGGGAGGTGGACGCCACGACGGGATTGATCAGCACCATCGCGAACATCAATCAACCCGTCAGCCTGGCCATTGACGGGGGCAACGTCCTTGTCGCAACACCGGAGCTCATTCAGGCGGTGAATATCAGCACTCACCAGATTACCACCGTCGCGGGCAACGGGTCTTCGGGTTACAACGGCGACGGCATCCCGGCGACCTCGGCGTCTCTCGACGGTCCTCGAGGTCTGGCTGTCGACTCCTCGGGCAACATTTTCTTTGCCGACTTCGGCAACAATCGCGTTCGCGAGGTGAACGCCTCGACGGGGCTGATTAGCACCATCGCGGGGACGGGAACTGAGGGTTACAACGGCGATGGCATCCTGGCCACCTCGGCGGAGTTGAGTCAGCCTCAGGCTGTCGCCGTAGATGCCGCGGGCGACATCTTCATCGCCGACTACTATCCCAATGACCGAGTTCGGGAGGTCTTCGCGAGCACGGGGGATATTTTCACAGTCGCGGGAACGGGGGTCGGGGGCTACAACGGCGACGGCATCCCAGCCACTTCGGCACAACTGTTGGACCCGACCGATGTGGCCGTGGACGCGGCGGGGGATCTCTTCATCGCCGACCGCGAACGAATCCGCGAAGTCGCGAACGGTGGTGCCGTCGTCGCCGTCACACCTGTCGTCGTCAACCCAGGCACCGAGAACAATGCCGTCGGCGACACAGCTTCGCTGCAAATACAAGCCAACGGATTGCCCGCCGGAGATGCGTGGACCTTCTCTGCAACCGGTCTGCCCTCGGGCCTGTCGATCAACCCCAGCACCGGCGCGATCACCGGAACGGTCACGGGCTCTGCCAACAGTTATTCTGTCACCATCGCGGCCATTGACGAGGAAAATGTCGGCGCCAGCCAGAGCTTTACCTGGAACGTCTCAACGGTGTCCGTGACGAATCCCGGAACGCAGACTAACGGCGTCGGCGACGTTGTCTCGCTGCAAGTGCACGATAGCGGCCTGCCCAGCGGCGATACGTGGAGTTACTCCGCAAGCGGCTTGCCCACCGGATTGTCAATCAACACAAGTACCGGCCTGATCAGCGGCACCATCACTGGCTCAGCCAGCACCTATTCGGCCTCCGTGAGCGCGAGCGACGCCCACGGTGCGAGTGCCACGCAGACATTTGCGTGGAAGGTCTTTTTCCGGCCAGCCATTACAGGTCCGTCAAGTGCGAGCGTCACTGAGAACAATTCTCTCACATTCTCGTCAGCCAACGGCAACGAAATCAGCGTCTTGGATCAGTCGGCAGGGAGCAATTCCGATTCGCTGACCCTGTCGGTTTCCGAGGGAACCATCGCGCTCGGCTCGACGACCGGATTGACCTTCACGGCCGGCGCCAACGGTTCGGCGTCGTTCACCGTGACGGGACCGATCGCCAACTTGGAGGCCGCCCTCAACGAGCTGACGTACACGCCGTTCAGCAACTACACGGGCTCCGACACGCTGAGCGTGTCGCTGGCCGACCCGACCGACACTTTGAGCACGTCGTCAAGCGTCGCGATCACGGTCAATCCGTATGTCGCCCCGGTTATCACCGCACCCTCCAGCGTAACCGTCAGCGAGAACGGCTCGCTCGTGTTCTCGTCCGGCAACGGCAACCTGATTTCGTTTACGGATAACGGTATCGGGTTCAACGCCGACACGATGACTCTATCGGTCAACGACGGCACGCTGACCTTGGGAACCACTAACGGGCTGGTCTTTGCGTCCGGCTCCAACGGCTTGGCGGGATTCAGCGTCAAGGGCACCGTTAACAATCTGAATGCCGCCCTGGTGGGGCTGACCTACCAGCCGAACAGCGGTTACGTCGGCTCCGATACGCTCTCGCTCTCCATCAGTGATCCAACCGACAACAAGTCGGCCTCGACGAGCGTTGCAATCAACGTTAGCCCACTCGCGCCGTCAATCACTGCCCCGGTGTCCGCGTCCCTCGCCGAGAACGGTTCGCTGGCCTTTTCGACCGGTAACGGCAACGCGATTTCGCTGACTGACGCCAATCCCGGCAGCGATTCGCTGACGCTGTCGGTCTCTCACGGAACGCTGACTCTTTCCACCACCTCCGGTTTGACGATCACGTCGGGCAGCAATGGCTCTGCTGCATTCACTGTGAGTGGCACGGTCGGCAACCTCAACACGGCTCTCAATGGTGTGACGTATCGACCCACCGTGGCCTATTCCGGTTCCGACACACTGGCGATTTCGCTGGTCGATCCTGGCGACACCTTGTCGGCATCCAAGAACATCTCGCTCTCGATCAACGCCCTGCCCGCCCCGTCGATTACCGCGCCGGCAACCGCCACAACGCTCGAGAACAACTCGCTGATCTTCTCCTCGAATGCCATCAGCGTTGCCGACTCGGCCGCCGGCGGTAATAGCGACTCGCTCTCACTGAGTGTCGCCCACGGGACCATCACTCTCTCCACTACAAATGGGTTAGCCTTCACGGCCGGATCGAATGGTTCCGGGTCGTTCACCGTCACCGGCACCGTGGCCAATCTCAACGCGGCACTCAACCTCACTTATGCGCCGGCCGCGAATTACACCGGCTCGGACTCGCTGGCGATTTCGATCACCGACCCGGGCGACAACGAATCGGCATCGAAGAGTGTGTCGATCAGCGTCAATGCGTACAGTCCGCCGGCGGTCACGGCGCCCGGTTCAGCCAATGCTCCCGAAAACGGTTCGCTGGTCTTCTCGTCGTCCAACTCGATTTCGGTCGCCGATTCTGGTCCGGGCAGCGGATCCGACTCGCTGCAATTAACGGTCTCGCACGGAACGGTCACCTTATCCACCACGTCCGGACTGACGATCACCGCCGGGGCCAACGGCTCGGCCACCGTCACGGTGACCGGGTCAGTCGCCAACCTCAACGCGGCCCTCAACGGGCTGACGTACAAACCGACCTCGGGCTATACGGGGGCCGACTCGCTCGCGATTTCGATCGAAGACTCGTTGGACCACCTTTCCGGTTCGGGAAGCGTTTCGATTAGCGTCAATGCCAGCAATCCGCCGTCGATCAGTGCCCCGACCTCGGCCCGGGCGCAGATCGGTTTTCCGGTGGTCTTTTCTGCGGCAAGCGGCAACGGCATTGTGATCACCGATACGAGCGCGGGCAGCAACGTCGAAGAGCTCACCGTCAAGGCGACATCCGGAACGCTCAAGCTGGCGACCACCAGCGGGCTCACATTCATCTCGGGATCGAACAACTCGAGCTCGATGACAGTGGAAGGCACGCTCGCCAATTTGAACGCGGCCCTCAACGGACTTTCTTACACGCTTGCGGCCAAGGCGGCGACGGTCACACTGGCCTACACCGATCTGGGGGACAACCTCTCGACGACGGCGAACATCGCCGTCTCGTCTCAAACGATCCTTGCCGCCGTCGGCCCGGCCATTGGAGGGCCGTCCACGGCCAATGAACCGAGTGACGATACGACGACCGCGATGCCGCCCGACGCCCTGACGCAATGGGCGGGCCTGGCGGCGGCGGTCGAAATTCTGATGCGCTGACCGGAATTGGCGGCAACGTCGCTTGAGGGGCAGGCCGAGCTTGCGCACCGCGGATCGCAATCCGTTTCAGCGATGGCTGAGCCAGCCATTTCCGTGCGAACCGGCTGGCCAATCCGTCTTGTCAGAACCACAATGGAGCCCGCCCGATCGGGCTGCGCCTCGGGGGAGACGGTCGCCACGACGCGGTTTGAGGACGAATGATGGAGCCCGAGATCGATCCCACAGTTCAGCAGCGTGCCGAGCTGGGACTGTGGGACGCCGTCAGCGTGATCATCGGCATCGTCGTCGGCGTGTCGATCTTCAAGGTGCCGCCCGTCGTCTTCGGGAACGTTGGCAATGCGTGGACGGGGATCGCCGTTTGGTGCGTGGGGGGAGTGGTCGCGCTGATCGGCGCGCTTTGTTACGGCGAATTGGCCACCACGTATCCCGGTTCCGGCGGCGACTATCTCTATCTGACGCACGCCTACGGCCCGATGGCTGGCTTTTTGTTCGCGTGGACGCGGTTGACGGTCATCCTCACCGGCAACATCGCCGCCTTGTCCTACGTCTTCGCGGATTATGGCGTCAATTTGGTCGGCTGCCAGTCGCGGGATGCAGTCTGGTTTGCATGCGCCGCAGTGATCGGGCTCACCGCGTTCAACATCCTGGGCATGAAGGTCGGCAAGTCTCTGCAAAACCTGCTCACAGCGGGAAAGGTGCTCGGTTTGGGCGGTCTGCTCGCGATCGGCCTGTGGAAAGGCGGCGCGGCCTCGTGGACCGCGAGCCAGCCCGCAGCCGGACCGGGACTGGGCCTGGCGATGATTCTGGTGCTTTACGCATACGGCGGGTGGAACGATGCGGCACTCGTGACGGCCGATGTGCGCGACGCTCGGCGAAACATGCCGCGAGCCCTCATCCTAGGAACGCTGCTCGTCACCTTACTCTATGTGCTCGTTAATGCGGCGTTCATCCACGCACTCGGTTTCACCGGCCTGCGCGGCGCGCGGGCGCCGGCAGCCGACGTCTTCGGGCTGTGGCTCGGGGCACGCGGGGCCGCCGGTATGAGCCTGCTAGTGATGGTTTCCGCGCTCGGGGCGGTGAGCGGTCTGATCCTCACCGGCTCGCGACTGCACGCCAGCCTGGGGGCCGACTATCGCCTCTTCTCCTGGATGGGACACTGGAATCCTCGGTTCGACTCGCCCGTTCGTTCGCTCATTGTCCAGGCATGCGTCTCGCTTTTATTAATCGTCGGCGTCGGGACGGATGCCGGCCGCGGTTCGATCGATCGCGCCTTGATGGTCTGGGGTCTGCCCGCGCTGCCCTGGACCCAATTCGAGGGAGGGTTCGACACCTTGGTGGCCGGGACTGCGCCGGTCTTCTGGCTCTTCTTCCTGTTGACCGGGGTTTCGTTGCTCGTGCTGCGAGTCCGCGATCCCAGCCGACCGCGCCCTTTCTCAGCGCCGTTTTACCCGCTCGTGCCGCTGACGTTCATCGGCGCCTGCGGGTATATGTTGTATGCCAGCGTCGTTTACGCGAAAGCCCTGTGCCTGTTGGGAATAGTCCCCTTGTTGTTGGGGATTCCGCTGTTTCTCGTCGGCGGCCGCAGAGCAGGCGCCGACTTGCGCTGACATGTCGTTCCCAGTCCGTGGGTTTCACGCGCCGCGTTGACCATCGGTTGATTCCATGGACTCGTCCGCTCTCCAATCGTCGCTTGGCGAAAAAACACGCGCGCGGATTGCCGCTCGCGTGTTGCCGCTGGTCTTCGCGATGTACATCGTGAACTACCTGGACCGCGCGAACGTGTCGTTCGCCAAGCTGCCGATGATGGCGGAGCTGGGATTCTCGGAAAAGGTTTACGGGCAAGGAGCCGGGATCTTCTTCATCGGCTATCTGGCGTTCGAGATTCCCGGAGCGTTGATCGTCGAGCGATACGGGGCGCGCCGCTGGATGGCCCGTATCTTAATCACGTGGGGGCTATGCACGGCCGCGGTCGGATTTGTGCACACTTCGACTCAGTTCTATTGTGCCCGCCTGCTGCTCGGCGTGGCCGAGGCCGGTTTCTTTCCCGGGATCATCGTCTACCTGACTCACTGGTTTGCGCTGACGGATCGTGCCCGGGCGATGAGCGGGCTCATTCTGGCGATTCCCATTGCGATGGGACTCGGGGCCCCATTGTCGGCGGCCATCCTGGGAATCGACTGGTTGGGCCTGTCGGGCTGGCGGTGGCTGTTCATCCTGGAGGGCCTGCCCGCGGTCGCGCTAGGCGTTTTCACGCTCTTTTACCTGACTGACCGGCCGCGGAATGCTCACTGGCTCGAACCCGGGGAGCGCGACTGGATTACGAATCAACTGGAGTCCGAACGGCTGGCAAAACAGGCGAGCGCCCGCGTGACGATTTGGCAGGCGTTCCGCGAGCGAAATGTGATCCTCCTCTCCCTGTCGCTGTTTGCCGCCAATCTCAACAGCTACACGTTTGTTTTCTGGCTGCCCACTGTGATCAAAAATGCATCTGGAGTTTCGGTGAGGGTGGCAACGCTCCTTTCGGGCCTGCCTTACGCCGCGGGGCTGGTTGCTATGCTCGTCGTCAGCTATTTCTCGGACCGGACTGGCCGGCGCAGATTCTTCACGATCCTGCCGCTGATCGCTACCGCCGCATTTTTGACGGCAAGTGCGATCCCCGGGCAGGCGTTCTGGCTGGTGATGCTCTGGTTGTGTCTGGCAGGGGCCGGGATTTACGCAGGGGCCCCATCGTTCTGGGTGCTTCCCACGCTGACCTTGCAGACCACGGCGGCGGCAGCCTCCATCGGCATGATCAACTCGCTCGCCAATCTTTCGGGATTCGTGGCCCCGTCGATCGTCGGCGACTTCCTTGACCGCGGTTTCTCCCATTCGCAGGTCGTGCCATTCTTGGCTTGCTGCCCGCTGGTCGCCGCCGCGTTGATTGCCGCGCTGCGCGTGCCGGCCGAATCGCAACTCCGGGCGGATTTGACGCAACGGCAATCCGAATCGTCGCAATCCGCTTGAGGAACCTAATCGATCCGTCTGCTAGGATTTACGCGGAGACACCGTCATGCCCGCAAGAATCAGTGTGTCACTGTCGGCGAACTCGCGCCGTATAAAGATCGGAGCAATCCTGGTCGTCATTGCTTTCCTGACCGGCTGCGGCCGCTCTGCGCCCAACGCGGACGATGCGGCCGACATGATCGGCCCCGCAGACATCCATTTCCAGGACGACCCGGTGACGAATGCCTCGCCGGGCGACACGCTCGTCAATCTGCAGTTTGTCGACCAGTCGGGCAAAACGATTCGGCCGAAGGACTGGATCGGCACGAAAAACCTCGTGCTGGTATTCACCCGCGGTTACAACGGCGGGATTTGCCCGTACTGCTCGAGTTACACCTCGAGCCTGATCTCGAACTATCCGGCGATCAGCGAGCGGGCGACCGAGGTGCTTGTCGTTTATCCGATCACCAAGCCCGACCAGTCGCAGCACCTGAGTGATTTTCTCAAAGCGACCTTCCTCCGCACCGGGGAGGGCGTGAGCAAGACTCCTTTTCCCGTTGTGCTCGATATCGAGCTCAAAGCGGTCAACGCGCTCGGCATCCGGCAGCATCCTTCCAAGCCCGCGACCTACATCCTCGATAAAAAGGGGCAGGTGCGTTTTGCTTACGTCGGCAAGTTTCTGTCAGATCGCCCGTCGGTTAAAGCGATATTGAAACAGTTGGATACGCTCAAAGAAGAGCCGGGCTGAGACACCACGCTCATGACCAATCCAACCTCGTCGCCACCGCAAGGCGATTTCCTTTCAATCGCTTGCCAGTTGCGGTTCCTGGACCGCGAGACTTACCTGCGCTTGGAGGCCGAGGTCCGAACCGGCAACCTCGCGGCCAACACCCTCGCCTTGCAGCAGGGCCTGATCGACGCCGTTCAGGCGGACATCGTCGAAACGCTGCTGCACGCCGCAGAGGTCGTGCCGGGCTACGAAATTCTCGAATGGATCGGGCGCGGCGGGATGGGCGTGGTCTTTCGCGCGCGGCAAAAGAGCCTGGACCGCGTCGTTGCCATCAAGACGATTCCCGTCACGCAGATGCACGACCCGACGGCGCTCGCTCGGTTCGAGCAAGAGGCGATGGCCGTCGCGCGGCTCCGCCATCCGAACATCGTCGCCGCCTATGATTTCGGCCGACATGCTGGGCGCCTCTATTTCGTGATGGAGTTGATCGAAGGGCTCGACGTCGAGCGGCAAGTGGAGCTCAATGGCCCGTTTCACGAGGTGATTGCATGGCGACTGATGCGGCAGGCGGCCGCCGGCCTCTCGCACGCTGCCTCCGCCAAGATCATCCACCGCGACATCAAGCCCGCCAATTTGCTGCTCGTCGATCCCCCTGCCGGCTTTGAGCTGGCGGAAGGCCTGAAGATGGTGAAAATCACCGACTTCGGGCTGGCATTCCTCGCTCGCGACGTCGAGATGCAGACCCGGCTGACGTCGTTGAATACGGCGATCGGCAGCCCCCATTATTTGGCCCCCGAGCAGTTGTCCGGAGAGCCCTTCGATCATCGTGTCGACATCTACTCCCTCGGCGCGACGGCGTTCCAGCTGATCGCCGGTGAACCGCCGTTTTACGGAATGAAGCTCCCACAACTCGTGACGCAAAAGCTGGTCGCGGACGGGATCGACGTTCGCGGCCAGTTTCCGCACGTCTCGCCCGCGAGCAGCGAGTTGATTCGCGAGATGACCCGCCGAAATCCGAACGATCGCGTCCGGGATTACTCGGAGCTGCTGCAGCGGATCGATTCGCTGATTGCGTCCGTCCCGAAAGCGAGCGGCGCCCCGCCGAATTGGTCTGCCCACGCGGCCACGCAGATTATTTCGATCGATCCCACACCGGCGGCGTTGGCCACGCAGGCTGTGCGGGCGCAAACGGCCGCACTGGCGCCTCCACAGTCACAGCCATCACCGGCTGTCGCGCACGCGACCGAACCGAGCGGATGGCATCCGTCCGCCAAAGCGTCGAGTCCGCGCCGGCTGCGACGATCGCGGCCCGTGCTGGCTCTGCTCATCGGCGTCGTCGTGGTTGCCGCTGCCGCTGCTGCCGGAATTTGGCGGTTTTGGCCGAGTGGAGCCCGCAGTAATGAATCGGCGCGGCCGCTGGTTCCTGTGGGTGTCGGCAAGAATCTGTTTGACGGCCTTTCGCTGACCGGTTGGCGGGCGCAGCAGGGTTCGTGGACAGTGAAGCGGAATACCGAAGGTGGCCGGGTCCTTGGAGGAACGAGCGGCGTCATCAGTCATGCGCTGCAGAACACAATCGGCAAATCCAGACGCCCGATCGGCCACTACCGACTCTCCGTGGTGGTCCAGCTCCACGGGGCCAAGGCGGCGGAGATCCAATTCGGACGCGACACGTCGATCGAAGATGAACCGCGTTGCGTCGTCAGGCTTTCCCAGCAAGGCGTCGAACTGGGGCGACGCGAGCGCGATCTCGGTCCGTTCGTGAGCCAGTCACCGCTCCTTCGGCTCGAGCGCGGTCCGGGTGAGGCATACACGCTGTCGGTGGAACGGCAAGCCGACAGCTGGCGCGCGCTGCTCGACGAGAAACCGATCGGTTCCCTTCCGATTTTGCCCGAACCGACGATTCCCACATTCAATCTCGTCGCCGAGGACGGAGAGGTCTGGTTTTCGGACATCATGCTGCAGGGCTTGGGCATTCCCGAGCCGGAGCCAACGCAGTAGGTCCGTCGATCGCGGGGAGCGTGGCAGCACGTAATCACGATGGTCGGTCGGAAGTCGCAGACTCCTCGGCGTTCCAGGGGACCGTATAGCACATGCCGGGCATTTCGATTCCGCCGCGGTGTCCCGGCAGGACAGAGCCGTATCGTTCGGCAAAAATCGGCGGTAGCGGACGCGCATTCTCCGGGGCCACCCAGAGCCGCAGGAGATGACGTTTGCGGTCGGGTTCGGGCCAGTCTTCGAAGGCGGTGCGGTCGTGCAGCAGCGTGTGGTTATGGACGAGCTGAATGTCGCCCGTCTGAAATCCCATCTGGAAATTCAAGGCCGGATCGTTGGCCAACGCGTCGAACAGGTCAAGCGCCTGCGTCTGCTCGGCGGTCAGCGGTGGAACTTCCGGAAATCGGCGTGCCGACTCGATATACATCCGATGGTAAATGGCCGAAAGCAGTCCTGCGTGCCAATTGAAAACGGGTACAGAGAAGAAAGGTTTCTGCCCGGCCGGCACTTCCCCGCGACGGTCGGTCTCGATGCGCTCGAATAAGACCTGTGCCAGTTCGGGACACCGCTTCCGCATTTCGTTAAAGATGGTGACCGAGCTGACCAGGCTCGACAGTCCACCGGCCTTTGCCGGTTGCAGGCAGAGCAGGCCGACAATGTCGCACGAATCGGTGTGATAGTTCTGCCGCTCTTTGGTCTGATAAATGCGCACGTGCGGATCGCGACTGCTTAGACCCACGTCCCTCACATGTCCCAGCAAATGGCCGCGGGCATTCTGTGGACGCAGACGGCCGCAATGCAGACCCAGGCCCAGGAAAGCGACCGCCGACAACCGCCGTCCCCAGTGCTCGATCGGCAACCCGCGCAAAAGCACGAATCCCCGCTCTGCGATCACTTGCTGGAGAATCGCGCCCAGACGGCGACTGAGCGTGGGCACCGGAAAATCGACGGGCCTCAATCTGTCCCACTCCGGTTCGGCATGTTCAAATCGGCGGGCGGCCGACTCCACCTCGGCCACCTCGTCCGCTGTGAGCGTCTCGATCCAGTCGGATTGCCGGGACACGTCATGACCATACCAGGCAGAAGGGCCGTCGATTGCGGGTGGGAGTTCGAACATTGCTTTTTCGCAGTCGTCCTGCTGGGCCGAGTTTGCAACGTCGCGCACGGGCTCGCGAGCATACGCGCGATGGAATCGTCGGGCGCGCGTCCTCAGCACATTCTAATGCGAAGGCTGCGGAGACTGCGATCGGTCCGTTATTCGAACGGTCGATTCGTTGGGCAATGACGACCCGCGACGCCTTTAACCGTCGAGGGTCTCTCGGACCTTAGTCGCCAGGTCGAAAGTCGTGAAGGGCTTTTGCAAGAAGGCCAGTCCCAGGTCGGGCATTCCCAGTCGCCGCAGCTCACCGTCGCGGTAACCGGACGCGTAGAGCACCTTAAGCTTAGGCAGCTGGGCTCGCGCGCGTTCGGCCAGTGCGACTCCGTTCATATCGGGCATGACGACGTCGGTAACCATCAGGTTAATCTTGCTCGCGTACTTGCGAAGCAGGTCGAGCGCTTCGGTGGCGTTGCTCGCTTCGTGGACCTGGTAGTTTTGGATTCGCAGCAAGCGCGCCATGAGCCGACGCACGGTCACCTCATCCTCAACCACGAGAACCGTTTCATTCCCTCGCGGAATGGCCTGGGGAGCGGCGTCGACCTCCCACGCAGTAAGGCCACTGGTGACGGGCGGCAGATAGACCTGGAAGGTCGAACCGTGGCCGGGCTGGCTGTCGACAGCGATCTGGCCGCCGCATTCCCGCACGATTTCCTGAACGGTGGCGAGTCCCATCCCGGTCCCTTTTCCGGCCCCTTTTGTCGTGAAAAAGGGCTCGAAAATGCGGGCACGGGTCGACTCGTCCATGCCGCAGCCGGTATCGCGCACGGCCAGGAGCACGTAGGATCCGGGAGTCGCGTGCGGGGCGATCTTTTGGCCGCGCGCGAGCTGAACCATTTTGGTCTCGATCGTAATCTGTCCGCCGGCCGGCATGGCGTCCCGGGCATTGACAACCAGATTCATCACGACTTGCTCAATTTGAGCGGGATCGGCTTGGACATGACTTAAATCGGGAGTGAGCTCGGTTTTCAGCTCGATCGATTCGCCGACGAGCCTCCGCAGCATCTTCTCCATCCCCTCGACGTACGCGTTGAGGTCGAGCACGACCGGGTTGTAGATTTCCTTGCGGCAGAACGCCAAAAGCTGACGGGTGAGGCCCGATGCGCGTTTGCCCGACTCGACAATCTCCGTCAGCAGCTCGTGCATCGGCGCGTCCTTGGGAACTTCCCCCAGCACCATTTCGCCGTAACCCAGGATGACGGTCAGCAAATTGTTGAAGTCGTGCGCAACGCCCCCCACCAGGCGCCCGACCGACTCCATCTTTTCGGCCTGCCGCAGCTTCTCGACGACATCCTGCAGTGTATGCTGCAGCCGCACGCGCGAGAGGAACGATCCCACCTGTTCGCCGATCGCCGTGAGGCAGCCGAGGAATTGTTCGTCCGGCTCGGCGATCTGGTCCGCAAAGAAGAGCAGGACGCCGCTCGCGCTCGCATCGGCGTCGGTTCCGGAGAGCACGGGAATGCCCAGCACGGCGTCGAGGCCGCAGCGCGCTGCGAGGCCGACTCGGTCGATCGCGCGGTCTGTCGAGAGCTTGCCAAACCACCGCGGCTTGCCGTGACGCAGCACCGTTTTCGCCAGATCGGTCGGCTCGCCCGTCTCCCAGTTTTGCGTCTGACTCGCGAACTCGGCTGCCAGCGTTGAGACTGCATTCCAGGTCGCTGCCAGACGGAGGTTCGTGGTCTCGGTGTCGACCGACCAAAATTC